>Ga0325400_1005312_pt1 | contig 12099 bp, 7 predicted proteins | sample PopdelMetagenome_2_FD_205662 | JGI IMG/M metagenome (GOLD analysis project Ga0325400, IMG submission 205662) | Populus deltoides microbial communities from Bellville, Georgia, United States - Xylem-PdKOR-R1 | ecosystem: Host-associated > Plants > Phyllosphere > Stem > Wood/Secondary xylem...
ATAACATAATGCATGCTCTCATGGGAGCATCTATGGTATTAAGGAAAAGAATGCCATGTGTTCTTGAATATTTGATATCAACTATTTCGCTCGTCACTGCTTAGATTTGCGTTAGTTTGTGTTTTTTTTTTAACATTTTAAAATTATATTTTACTTGAAAACTATTAAATTAATATTTTTATGATAATTTTAATATGATAATATAATTTTTTTTATTTTCAAGTAAAAAGAAATTTCAAAAAAAAAATTGCATCTCAATATTAAACACACTAACTAGCTATTATAGCTTCACCATCAAGTAGACATATATTTATTTAGGTTGTATTTGGTTGGTGTCTCTGAACATAAATACAAAAAAGATAAAAATATATCTGATTTAAAAAATAAATATAAAAATATAAAATAAATTTATTTATTGAATGATTTTTTAGTGAATTTCTGTTTTTTCCAAGCAAGAAAGTCAAGAAAACATATCTCATTAATTGTAGGGATGATCATTTTCAGTTCTGTTCGGTTTTTATAAAAAAAAGAGTAACAAAACTGAATTTAAAAAAAAAACAAAAACCGATTCAAACCGATTAGTTTCGGTTCGGTTCGGTTTTTTTAGACAAAAACTGGTTCAAACCAGTTTGGCTCTGTTTTTTCGGTTTGGCTAGGTTTTTTTCCAATTTAGCTCGGTTTTTTTCGGTTTGGATTCGGTTCGGTTTTTTAGTTTCAAGTTTATAAAACCGAACCGAACTGGTTGGTTTTTTTAAAATTTTAATGGATTTTTTTTACAATTCAGTCTTTTTTATTATTTTTTTTAGTTTTCTCAATTTAATAACTTTTTTTTCTCACCTCTAATTAACCTGCTGTCTCTTCTGTTTTAAACAGTAATCAAACACAATTTTTAAACTCTTAGAAAGCTGACGATGCGCGCCCTAACGTTTGTAAGCACTTGTTTTTGCATTAAAACTCGCTTTGTCTAAAATAAATTAAATTGATTTTTTTAAAGTGGTTTTAGATGATTTTAATATATTAATATATAAATTATTATTTTAATATATTTTAAATTAAAAAACAAAACAATTCGCAAAACCATACCAATAAATAATGTTCTAGACGCCATCATTTACGTTTTAGTTTGACCTTTCCCAGCTAGTATTAATTAATGTGACTGAATTTTAACTTCAATAACGTGCGGTATTTGCAATATTCTGTCCTTCATTGACTAAGGAACTTAACAAAACCACCTACCTGGCTCAATTGAATTGAAAACCCTAACGCCAAACCACCTCATAGAGCAAGCTACTATTGCCAGGAGGAGACACTTCACCACAAAGTGGCCTGGACTTGGGACCAGGGCTCGTGTTGGACCAGATCCGTATTGGACCTCAAGTCGCTTCACCACCCACCCTTGTTACTTGCATAATTGCATTTCAATTATTAATCAATAAATATGGTGATGCTATGATCCATATCTTACCTTGATTTATGGTTTTAATGATTTATCTAAGATTAATGCCCTCCCTCCCTCGTTTGTTTTCTTTTTGGATGAGACCGTGAGAAAATAGTGAGAGAGAGAGATTGATGCCTTTTAAAAACAAAGTTAATAAACTTGGCACCTTACCAAAGGTGTACGTGTTAACCTATGTTATTTAAATTTATTTTTTAAAAAAATAATATTATTTTGTTTTGAAAAATTATGTTTTTAAATGAAATCAAATTGGGTCGTAATTTAACTCGCTGGATTAACTATATTTGACCAAGTTAATTTCCTTCCAGTTTAATTTAAAAGTCAATCTTTTTCAGGTTTCAGCTCAACAATTATTAGATTAATCTGCTAAATTATGCTAAATGGATCTGGTCAAAGAACTTCAGGCCTGAGTGGTCCTATTTAGACTACACTTTGGCTCTCTTCAACCATTCAATGAATTTTCTTTGCTCAACTGTGAAATAATTTTAGATAAGGAAAAACCTATAATTACTTATTTCTCTAATATTTTATTAGTTCGATAGAACAACGAGCCGAACAAACCTAAAATTTATTTAAATTTGTATTAGATACCAGTGTTACGCTATGTTACGGCTTGAATAAAAAAATTTAAATATAAAAAAAATATTTAGAACATAGAAAATTATCTGATATAATTATTAAATTCAATTCAATTTTAAATTTTTTAATTTAACTCTTTACCTAGTTTATGTTTAAAATTAAACTGCTTGAGAGTTGTTTCGACTTAACCTCGTCGTCTTGGTAGATGCAAAGATAACTTAGACAACTGGTATTTAGAATTTACTATAATTTAAATAAATAATTCCATTATATTAATTACTCAAAAATAGAAAGTTATTTTGATTAAAACAATAATATTAATGAACCTAAAAACAACATGAGATTTCATATAACAAGTTTACTCTATAGTTGTTGAAGTCAATTACCTCCATCTAGCTCGGAAGGTTAATTAAAAAATTTATAATTTTAATTTTAATTTGATACAGGTTATAATTTAAATAAAAAAACATTTACCTGACCAAAATCAATGGACTTTATCAATTTTTTAGTGACCGATTAACATTGCCAAGTTAACATCAAATTTTTTTTTTAAAAAAATAATAATATTATTTTAATAAAAAATAAATAACCTAATAATTCAATGACCTAAACTCTTTTTCCGGATCAGTCTTCCAACGCCTGGCAATTATAGTTTATCTAAAGCAAAATAATCTGAACGTATGTACTCTCGGCAAGATGTTCAGGCAATTCCCAACTACTCCGGTGGTGCTCATTTATGTTTCTCTTGAGCAAGGAGGAGCTCAGCCTGCATCAAAGATTGGCTCTTTTTTTGTCCTATTTTGGACCCCATTTTTCCTTCTTGGGTTTCAAGCCTATCTTGAACAACATTTTTCGGCTCATAAGATCTTGGGCTTTTCATTACCAATTTCATGGGTGCTAGACATTTGGGCTTCTACAATTTTTACTAAACCACTCAAATCCAGTGTATTTTCTCACATCCCTTAGAACCAAATCAATGCATGCAAACTTATCTATTAATTTGGGGGTGGCCCGGTATACGGCACAAATGACATATCAGACTGGTTTTTTAAATAAAAAAAAAAACAGCATTTTATATTTTTTTAAAAAAAATCAACTAAATTTTACCAGATTACAAATAATCGAGTTAATTAGATCAACTCTGAGTTAATTTTTACGTGTTATCTCTCTCTCTTTAAAAAAGAAATACCTAGTAGTTAGTTTTAAGTTAAAAGCTAAGAGGGTTCGAATTTCATGTATAATTAATACCGGTTCCCTCGATTCCTTCTCTAGTTGAGTTTTAAAATGTATTAGAATTTGTATGTTGATGAACTTCTTTCAAATTTTGATTTTAAATTTGACATTTTGTTTTGTATAATTATTTTTAATTCTAACATAACCGAAGCAATTTAAATTCTCCTAGCTTCTGGAACGTGAATGAGATTTGGCCTGCTGTCTTTAAGAAAGGTCGAGCTAGTGACATTAACACCTATCAACAGCATTTTCAATTGATTTTGCTTCAAGCATTTGGTTCTTTACTTTCAATATATATTAAATAACAAAGCTGGCACCAAAAAATAAAGAAATAAAGCACATTTGAATGCAAGGATGGCTCAAAATGAGGCCAAAAAACTAACAAAATGAGGTTGCAAAAGCTTGGGGGTTAAGCCTTTTTTTTTTATTTTCTCATTTATATATATATGAACTAGCTGCTACTATCTTTAAATCCTATCTTTGATGGGCACTATCTTTTTTAATCTTTCTGCTCTCACATGTAAGCCATTTCATCAAGTGTATCTAAAAACAAGCTTTTGTCCACTAATGTGTTCCTTTTGCTAGCCTTTTGTTGTGTTCTTCCTACTAATCTCTTAATTTGGTGGGCACAGTGTCTTCCACTCATTAAAGAGATTTTTTTTTTCACTTCATATTTTTTTTAACTATAGCTCAATGAGTCAATCCTTGTGATGGTAGTTTGGCATGGAAAGATTGGTGGGGCGGTTTACATTGCCATATGCTTTTGTTGTATATATGGGAATTCAAAAATGGGAGGGAAATGATTGAAGCAACTTAGAACATCTAAATTATGATATTATCAATCGGCATGCCATGGCTTCACTTGCATTAATTTTTGGACAGTTCTCTTGTCTAAGGATTCATGATTTCCCCGAAGACCAATCCTTCCACACACACACACACGAACTCACATATATGATGGCATTTTATCATGTTCGATTCCAACTTTCAAGAATTTTCTATAGTAAATGTATGCATTTTGAACCCAATGGACTTTGATCGATGCTCCTCTCTTCACTTTGTTCTAGTATTATTGTTTTTTTATTGAAAAAAGTTTCTCGAACTCAATATGCTTGGTTGTATAGGAGGATCACGACCTAATCTCTTTCCAAAAGGGCTGTGATTAAGTTTAGCATGCATGAAGAATCTTATTGGTTTAACCCTTCAATAAAGTCATGAGCATTCATTAATGTGCAGTACTGCGTGAAGCCATTCACTATTGATTATCCTGCTCTCCATATGTATTAAGAAGAAGTTTATTGCTAGTGTCCTCAACATTTTTTATAAATTAATTTGATTTTGATTTATACCTTTTGAGCTAGCTAGCTGTGAGGTGTGATGCGCTACAAGGACTTAATTATTTTTTAAACAAAGACTCTCTAAAAGGCGCAAGAGTAAATTAATGAGTAAATTATCCAAAAAATCGTGGTCCAAAAGGAATTAAAGGTGATGCAATACATAGGTCATCATTTGATAATAACCTAGGTCGGCTATTCAAAGATGATTCCCATATTGTTTTCTGGGAAAACCTTTGCAAATACATAAATAAAACAACCATGCAAGCATTCTTTAAAGGAAAATCACAGTGTCTCGCCTCAAAAAGTGAAGAAATGCCCTAAAAAGTCTTGGGTGAATATTAGTATGTCCAATGCATGTGTACATATGCTTGTTATTAATCATGATATCAATGTTTTCTTGAAAAGGAAAATAATTAAGAGCCTTGAAATATTATAATTAGGAGAAAGGAATTTGAGAAATATTAATAAAATTGAACACTAAAGTTTGAAATGATATTGATTTGATGTTCCTTTCCAATTTCTCAATGTTTATTGGATGTAATGTGTTTTGTCATTAGGGTTAATGCAAAGCAGCACTCACCAGCTTGGTTTCAATACATGATTGGTTTATATTATCTTCTTGCCGATTGATCACTGTGTTTTGGGATCAAGAATCTTTCGAGTTATGGAAATGGTTCCTTCAGTGATATATAATATATTATTCATTACAAGGCGTTAATTAAATGTTTTCACACTAATTAATGGTGTCAATCAAGTTACAAATTCATGTGGGTTGCTTACAATCTTCGAATCATAAAAGGGTTTGAGGACAAATGCACTTTAAATCACCGAAAAGCTATGGCCCCACGGGCATTCTAATCAAGCTTCAGACTTGAGTGATTAGAACATAATTAATAATATAATCAATAATTAAAAAAGCTTGAAAGAGTGGAAGTTGTGCCCACAATATGATTCTATCACACATATATATATATATATATACATATATATATATATATATATATATATATAGTAGCTGCCCTTTCAAGGGAGTGGAAGAAATGATTCTCATAAAGGAGCATTTTCTTCCTTGCATATGTAAAAAAACCGGGACTTGTAGAATGTTTGCTTCTAGCTAGCTTTTGAGAGATTGCTTGGGTTTGATTTTAAAATTTCCTTCCTTCTCCTCTCATATCAAGATGTCTTAATCAAATAGATACATCATTTGTGCTCAATGATACTTGATGGAATATAAAGTGTTGTTTTGTTCCATAAAAGTTCTCTTTTGAACTTATTTTAATAGGAGGTTTGCAATCATATGGTAGTGAGAGAAGAATCCACGAAAGCTTTCCATGTAAACAAAGTCCCATATGGATCCCAAGCATCATCAGACACAAATATATTACATGTTCGAGCACCTTCACCGTTAGACATGAGCATGAATTCCATCAAGTACAATGGAATGAACCAAAATATTGCAATATTTACCTACAAAAATGATCATTCCTATGATTTTCTTGATTAAAACATCATCAGCCCATGACACAAGTACAAATCCTAACAATTCCTTACGACGTCTAAATTTGCCTGAAAAACGGAAAAGGATTGGATGTTCTCTTTGTTTGGTGAGAATGATGAAGACCGAAGAAAGGAATAGCTCTAACCTTCCTTTTCTCGTGTAATTTTCGATGTTCTTAATTGAATGGATTGCCTTTCATTTCTCTCGTCTTTTATTAGCCAAGCAACTAGATAGATTGATTGTAATTAATTAATCTATAATTTCTTCTCTTTATTTTTAAAAACAAACATTATATTTTTTATGTTTTGTGAAAAAACCTAGGTTTCTAGCTAAAACAATCTAATAAAAAGGTGGTAAGTTGAAGCTTGTATCCATAATTAACATCCTTAAGCTTGATAGAATGCCAAGTTTATATGACATGGATCTTCTTGTTTTCACGTCTAACATGTTGGAGCTCATCCATGTGCTAAGTCCAAGCGGATATATAATTGATGAGTTGTCTGACCTAACATTATTGGATCAGCTACAAGCCAAGTCCAAACAAACATGGTTCTAACGAGTTGTCATACCTAACATCTATGGGTCAATCATGTGTTGAGTCCAAGTGAAAACACTACTAGAAAATTGACAAATAAAAATAGAAACACTGACAAAAAAAAATTTGTCGGTATATTACGGTGAACTTTATCAACAGAATTTTTCATCTATGTATCCATCGGTAAACACAAACAGAATTGCAGTGGAAAAATTAGGAATAAAAAAAGTCAAATAGTATGATGATGTGTAACTTTTACCGACGGTGTTACCGATAAAATTAACCCGACAGTAAAGTACATCCTTAAATATGCTGACGAGAAAAATCTCTTGGTATATACCAATGATATTACAAATGGTATTACAGTGGGATTAAAAAAGAGACAAATCATACGATGACGTGATATTTTTACCGATAGAATGACCAGCAAAATTATTGACAAAATAATTTTATTGGTCATTCCATTGGTAATATTTAACTTATGACCTGATAAACGTCTCTCCTCTCCCCCTCCCTCATTTCTCCTTCTTTATTGTGCATATTTTTCTGCAACAAAAAACCACCCCTTCCCCCAAAATTCAACACAATTCATCCTCTCATAACAAATTCAACCACCACAACACTTGATTTGTAAACATTCATGTTCTGATTAAAATTTTATTAAGGACTTTTCACTTTAAGTAAGCAAATCCATCTTTTTTTTATTTGAACATAATTTTTAAATGTTAATTTTTTTTATATTTTTATAGTATATATATTTTATCTGGGTGTTTACTTGTTTTATAGTTTTTTCACATACAAATTAGATTTGTTGTATGAATTTTGTAGTATATGAGGTGGACTTTCCTCTTTAAGTAAGCAAATTCACCTTCAAAATGAATTGTTTAGCAGGTATTGAGTTTTCTACCACCAACCACCTACTTCTTGAGCTCCATAGGATTATATTATTGACTTGAATGTATGATTAATCACTATCCAAGCACTCGGGAACCTCATTTCCGAGATATTAAATTTTGAAACATCATCACTTAGAATTATACCATGACAAGATAATTAATTCTTCTTTTTTTAGTAGTTGAGTTTTTTTATTGATTAAACCATAATACTATGAAGTCTATGGTATACTGGTCATTAAGAAAAACAGTGATAGGCGGTATTGAGAAATAAAAATTTAAAGAATAATTAATTGATTAATTCTACTCTAATCCTCTAAAACTATAAACACGCAACGATAAATTGCTTTTAATTAGTAATTTGTGGTGAAGTAAATCACCTCTTTAGACATGCAAACTAACTGAAGATGTATCTTAAAATAATTATATTTTCCTTAACAATGACAATAATAATAATAAAAAAAAAGATAAAACCCCTCAAATCCCAACAAAAAAAACCAAGTATACAAGTAGAATTTGCAAAAATAAAAATAAAAATAGCAAGGAAATTGAGAGGAGTAATAAGATTTCAAGTTTCCTGGGCTAACTCGATACCCAAATAATTTACTTAAATCAATCAAATGAACAATAAAGTAGTAATATAATGTAGAAGAAGAAGAAGACGACACCCTACTTTGCATATTAACCATTACTTTATAACCTCCACGCAAGTCAACCAACAAGTGATTAAATATAATTTCCCCTCCCCTAGATATATTGCCCGTTAACTTACTCCCACATGAAATATTCCGTCTGCTTTCTACTGTCAAGGTACTTTCCAAATGCCTCAAAAGATGAAAAGAAGACAAAATTGCTTGCGTTAATTGAAGAAAGAAAGTCCTTTTTAATTTTTTTGCCCTAAGTTTTCCTCCTTTCAATTCATCCAGCTTCAGGGAAGTAGTTTAAAAGGGTCCAAACTGCACACACAATGAAGTAATACTTTCATTTTTCAGCTTTTATTCGCCTTGTCACTCTAGAATCCATAGATGTATAATTAAATTAATCTATCTTTTCCCCCATTAACATTAAAAAAATAATTCATGTTATTAGTGCTGAGGCTCTTTTTTTTATTTTTAAGTAGTTCCAAAGCTAGTTGCTTTACTTTCCCCTTTCCTCACGACCCCACTTAATTTTGCGATGATTAGAGGGATTAGATAATTATATATCCTTAATACAACTCACTTGGAGTATAATGTCAGTAATTAAAGATATTTTTTTAGGATCATCCTATATGCTTTCGGTTTAATGTCTAATCAAGGTTAATAAGAACAAAGGATTAATGTCAACTTAGACAAAAACTATAGAGTTCTTTTGGAAGGTTAAAGTAGGCACAGGAGCACGCGGGTGCTAGCTTTCTATTGTTAATGATGAGCACAGTTACTGATTATTTATTACTATATGCTTGTATTAATTAGGATTAATTGTTTAATATTTGTTTATTTGCATCTTTAATTATTATTTTAACATGGGATTATCCATATTCTTGGATGATTAATTTCACACTAATCAAGCATCATGTGGCGACTACCTTCTTAATTGATCATGCACGAAGTAAACGATTCTTGGAGGATTGATTAATTAATAATGCAATTAAAGCTGGAAAATTACAAGCCGTCAAATAAAACAAGGATAAGACTTGAGAAAACACACAATAAAGTTTAGATGGAACAATTAATATTATTGCTTTCTTTAATTCTTCATCCAAGTCTATAATATATGTGGGGTTAATAAATCTTTCTTACGATCCTTCCTGTTTTTTCTTGTTTCAATGAAGATCATAGACTGACGACCTTTCCCCGTCACATCTCGAATTTATGCTGCTATGTGATGAAACCACCTTTTCTCCTGGACCTACCAGATGTATTGGCATCAAGCATATTACCAAGAGAAAAAAATCTTGATTTGGTGAAGGTTAGTGGCGAGGGCTTGTTGGAGAAATGGCTACAACTTGAATCAATGATCGATGCAGATGTGATCAAGCAAGTAGTATTATAATGTATGGCCATCATTGAGTTTCTGTGGGCGGGCTAGCTATGCATACAAGATATATATCTCTATGTGATTTTGTTTATGATGACCAATATTTAAAGAGGATAAGCATAAGAAAAAAGTCTCTAAATTAATGGTTTATTAAGTGGTGCGAGATCCTTCTGATATATGTTTCTATATATATAAAGTAGAATTAATTATTCCATTCTTAATTATAGGTTGAATATTAAGGAAACTATATAATTGGGAGCATAAATAAAAGGCTTTCTTTGGTTTTAATTAGTTTGTGTATTAATTGGAGCACGAATTAGTGAGTGGAAGCACCCTCGATCGATCCCAATATCCATAATTAAATTAATGAAAAAATAATTATATATGTAACTTTTTAATAACCCTTCTATATTCTTTATTCTAGTTAAAATTTGATTACACTATATATATTATATGAGTTGTATAGATCTCAAATTTAAAATAACTATTTCTTGAACAAATATCTTAGTGAGTTGAACAATTCACCGGACAAATTCTCTTAACAAATATCATTGGCTATTTGTTTTTAGGCTCTACCTTAGTTGCGAGGACGCTCACATATTTTTCAGCCACACCATCATCGCGGCTCTACTCTTTCTTTGAAATCTAAGTGTTATTTTAATTGATTTTTACCTCAAAAACATCATATTAATGCTTTTTAGATGATTTTTTTAAAATTTTGACATGCTAATATAAAAAAATAATTCTAAAAAAATCATTTTAATACATTTTCAATTGAATAGCTCTTTTAAAAAGTACCCTACATCACATTACTACGACCGTGCTTGGCATTGTAACAGCGGTTGTTTTTTAAAATGTTGTTTTGCTTGGAAATATATCAAAATAATATTTTTTTTATTTTTTAAATTTATTTTTGATATTAGCACATTAAAATAATTAAAAAATTATTTAATTTAAAAAAAATTAAAAACCATGTCACAAACACAGACAAACGGTCACTAAATACTAAGAATACATGCACGAGCCACATCAATTATCATGTAGAAATAAGATATTTTTTCTCACAAATAAGATATTTGTGAATGATGATGGAGCCTCTTTCTTAAAATTAAATATTTCTCACTGAAGAGGCTTATCTTTGTGTATCCAATGAACACTCATAGTTATCAAACCGGATCCGGGAGTTGATATGGCCAAGAAACTAGATCTCGGGTTACATGGATTGAACCAGGTCAATCCTAAAAAAATTTTAAAAAATTAAAATTTTAATATTTCATATGAAAAAATAAAAAAATTATCCATGTAAATATAGGCTATACATGTTATAAATAATAAAGTTTAAAATATTATTTTAAAATATTTTTTATCCCACATTAAAAAGATATTGTGTTAGTATATTATCTTTTTAAGTTGAAATATTTAAACCAAAATTTTTTTATCCCACATTGAAAAAACATAATTTTTTTTTTTGTGAATATATAGTATATATACTAAAGAGCTTCAAATCCCACATTGAAAAAATAATTTTTTCTTGTGAATATAGAATATATATACCAACGGGTTTCAAATCCCACATTGAAAAAATAAAATATTCTTCTAGTATTTATATAGCGAACTTTGAAAATGGTTAATAATCAACTAAAAAAATATAAAATGGGGGGTAGTTGGCTAGGAGAAAAAACACATTTGAAAAAAAAAATCAGGTCTCAACCGAGTTTTGCTAGATTGCTCGGGTCAAGGTCAGCCGAGTTTTGCCAAGTTTTTGCTAATTCCGATCTTTTAACTTACCCGGACCAGTCCAGCTACCAAATCGATTGGATCCTAGATCTATCCGTCAGGTTGGTCCGGGTTTAATAACTATGTGAACACCATGAAAGCTAGTTTATCTGAGCTATTCTAAAAGAAAAATGCTAAACCACACAAATTAATTAAGAACTTACTAGTAAACACATTGAAAAAGTGGTGCAAAAGTTGCATGTACTTACCTCCATGTTATATGTTATATTTGTGTGTTCACTTCTTGTCCATGACTTCATAATTTTTAACATCTTTTGGATCATTTTCAGAAATAAGGTTAGCTACCCCACTTTTGTGGTATTGTCTACATTCAACATAAGTTTTAACATTCAATTTCAATAGATACATCAAGTTGATGTAAGGAATACATCATTGTTGTGAAACATGCAACATAAGGATTATGAAATTCGCAAAAGAAAAAAAACAAGAAAACATATTTAACATGGTTCGACAGTATATATACTTCTATAAAAGTAAAGAGTTGTATTTCACTATATATCAAATTAGATTACATAATATATATCCATAGTAAACCTTAGCGGTACAAGAAATATTAGTAATTTTCAATAATACTCTCTGCTCTGTACGCTTCGCTCCCTCTCACCCTGCTCCGGCATCTGCTTATTAGCTATATACTATAACAATCATTATGATCATCGAAGAAAAAAATTTTATCTAAGCCCATTGGTTCAAAAATATCTTTTATCATTAAATTAAAAAATTATCTTGAAATATTAAGTATTAATTGGACA
>Ga0325400_1005313_pt1 | contig 12098 bp, 9 predicted proteins | sample PopdelMetagenome_2_FD_205662 | JGI IMG/M metagenome (GOLD analysis project Ga0325400, IMG submission 205662) | Populus deltoides microbial communities from Bellville, Georgia, United States - Xylem-PdKOR-R1 | ecosystem: Host-associated > Plants > Phyllosphere > Stem > Wood/Secondary xylem...
ATCTTTCCGCTACATTCCCTCGTAGCTATTTATTGCTGGGACCCGTACGTTAGAAAATTCAAAAATCTATTTAATTAGAAATAACTAAGTTATTTTTAACCTTTTAATTTATAGAAAATTCATAAATATATTTAATTAGAAATAACTTCTGATTTAAATAAAAAATTATTACAATATTAAATCACATTTTTAATTTAAGAAAAAGTTAAAATTTGTAATTTATAATTCATAAATTATACTTATACCACATCTCTTAGTTTTCTTCTTCTCTTCTTTTAAAAAAATATTTTATTTTTAAAAAAAATTAACTTAATTTTACCACAACTTAGAATTTGTTTGGAACTACTTATGAAAAATGATTTTTTAACTTTTGAGTCATATTTCATAATTTGTACTTTCATAAATAACTTATGCAAAAAAAAAATGTTAAAATGATTTTAAATTAAAATTATGTTTATAAAAAATTATTCGAAATATTTTTAAAATAAAAAAAAAACGTTATAAGCAGAATTTATAAGTTAATAGTTAAAAAAAGTAACTTCTTATAATAGTTTTAAAAAAACCAATAGTGCAATAAGAAAAATGCCTTCAGAATTTGAACTGTAAATGTAATTAGGTTTTTTTACTATGTTTTTGAAAGTGAAAAGAAAAAGTTTTATTATTATTATTATAAAAGTAAATAGGTTATTTTACTATGAAATTACAAAAATAATCCTCTAAAACATCCATACAAAGAAGTTATTTTACTATGAAAACAAAAAAACAAAATATTTATTTTATCCTCAATCAATTTGAAAATATTTAAATGGTTCTAATACAAAGATAATTTTAAGAGTTTTTTTTTTTCGTAAGAGCAAGATAATGAAAACATTGTTTCCATCCACAGGAAACAGTGTTTTTATCGCCCCTTTCAATTTTGTTTTTAAATTTAATTTTAATTGTATTTGAATATATAGGACATTCTTCATTGACAAAATCTCTGCACGCTTTGTTGACGATTTTTTCATTATATTTGATATTCTTGTCTAATCAAAAGAGTTACGGAAGAGATATAGCTGGGAAGAAGTAATAACAGCCTTTAAAAAAAAAAAACTCTTTATTTTGAACAACCTGTTGATGATTCTTGACTGGATTGTTTAGGTTAGTTGATCATACATGTATCCTTTAACAGCATCCACACATAACTTAGCAAAATGTAGAGAAGAAAATGTGGTACATAAAAAAATACCAACCTAAGTTTTAATTTATAGCTAAAAGATTCATATCCAATATTTCTTCAAGTATCTAGAAATTGATCAGGAGATGCGGTCTTACACGCATCCAAAAAGACTGACCCAAAATTTAGATATACAACACGTACGATCGATGTCTGATTGCAGAAATTGATGATATCTCAGCAGGGAGCTTTCACACATTGAATAGTGCATTTAATAAACTGTTTCTCCGAGTTGTAGTGGTGCTAGCTTAGCTAGGTTGAAATCTTAACACCTCCAGTAACTAATATTCTTCTCTTGCTACTGGTGGCAAATCCTGAAATAGTGATCGGATATATATATATATATATATATATATATATATCTGTGTGTGTGTGTGTGTGTGTGTGGATCTAATTCAACTTCAAAAGAATTATGTTTTCTCAAGCATGTTTTATCCTCTCTGCTATTATCTTATATGTCAGTTTTTCTATTGCCGAAAGGTGTAGAAAGGATTATATCTTCCATTCAACGATGATTTTTATGGGCTGGTGTTTCTGAAAACATACAGATTTGCAAAGCGGCATGGAAAGTGATCTTAAGAGAGAAATGTTGGGGAGGGTAGGGGGCTGGCTCTTTATACGGCAAGAATAAGCCTTTGCTATTCAAGTGGCTTTGGAGACTAGAGGATAATCATATTCCAGGGAGGTGGCATGCAGCACTACTTTCTTTGTAAAAAATACAGCCCTTGTTTTTGGAAATGGGCTTCCTTCCTTCAAAGTCCCACTTTCAAAACCCTGGCAAGGTATATATTCTATCATAAACTCCAACTTAGAAGCTTCATCTGTTCTGCAAAAGGATTGCTTTTACAAGGTTGCAATGGGAGAAAGATTCGTTTTTGGACTGATAAATGGCTACAGGTTGGGATTCTGAGAGACATATTTCCAAGGTTTTATTCTTTGTCTATTGTACCGACTTCTTGCTTGGCTGAAATGGGAGAGTATATGATGGGAATTTGGCAATGACAGCTATATTGGAAAAGAAGGTTATGGTCTTCAGAACTCACCCAATATCAGCAACGTTTTCAGTTACTTGGTGAGGTCAGATTGAGTCCTATCAAAGAGGATAGGCGATACAGGAAAGCTGAGAGGCATGGAATGTATATTGTCAAATCTTGCCCAATAAACTGGACAGAATTGCACATCCTGAAACTTTCTCTTTTGCCTCTTTATTGTGGAAAGGAATAGCTCCTCCAAAGGTGGAGATGTTCACGTGGCTACTTCTCCAGAGAAGAGTCAGCACAAGCGATTTCTTAGCACGAAGGAATTTAATCAATTAGAGCCAAGTTGTATGCCCTTTCTGTAATGAGGTAACTGAACATGCTAATCACCTTTTCTTGCATTGTTATGCCGCTTGGATAATCTGGCAGCGTTTTATGTATTGGACTGGTATTAGTTGGCGTGTGCCGAAAAGCATAGATCAAGTTGTGCTTCAATGGAGTATAATGGTTAAAGGAAAATTCCAGCGGGTAACTTTCACAATATTATCCTACGGTATTTTGTGGAGGATTTGGAATGTTAGGAATGATTTGGTTTTCGAGGATAAGAAACTGGATTGGAATAAGTTGTTTGATACTGTTTTGCATCAACTTCCTCGATGGATGAAGACTAAGAATGAGAACTTTTTATACACTCGCAGTGACTTGTTTAGGGGATCTGAACGCATTTTAGGCTGGAAAAATAAGTAATGTCCACTTATCTTTTATTTAATCTTTGCACCTTGTATAGTTTTCAATATTCATGCTTTTCTTACATCTTGTTCTAGTGCAAGAAGGACAATATCTCTGTATTTCTTCTCATCCAAAATACCATTCCCTTAATGGTATTCTGACTTACTAATTAATAAAGCTCTCGATTATTATGGAAAAGCATGTACTTTGAAAAAAAATTTATCGATGTCATTGTTCCATTGAATGGTAGCTGGATCAATATGTTCGCCAATATAGTTTCTACCGCATGCAATGTTCTTTTCAAAGCATGTTAGTTGGTAGCTACATACATTGGTGCACATGTACGTACATGCAAGGTGCAACTGCTCGAACTGTGGTAATGGAACAGAAGCTCGATAGAATCATGGATATATATATATATATACATTACTTGGTATCATAAATTCCCAGTAATTTTTTATTGGAAAATACAGCATATATATCTTCAGACTTTATCTTCATTCTCGAATGAGTGTGTACTCTGTACTCTTGTTCAAGAAAAAATCTTGGTTAACAAATGTGTCATAGGCAGTGAATTGGCAATGAGGAAGGGAAGAAGATGGGTTGTTTACTAGAAGTAGTTTTGCATTACAAAGCTAGTATAACGATAAATAAATGCGAGATATTCGAGAAACAGGTGGTGCATTTTTCTAAATTCCTTAAAGCTCAATATATTAGAGTATCACTTTTCTCTATAAATAACTGGGAGGGAATTAAGATATTCTTAGCAAAAATAAAAATTCAGTTAATTTATAGAAAATTAGATTAAAAAAACCTAGATTTGTGGACAGAATTGCCAGTATCTGTACTCCTGTCTACCATCTTCGATGTCATTTTTCATTTGACTGGTTTCTGAAGTTGGCGTGAGGGGACCGAATCATCAAATCGATGAAAATGATATGTCTAATTAATGGATCGAGGTTGCATAAATCTAATTAATATTGGTTACTTGGAAATTTTTTTAATCTTCCTTTTTATTATTAATACTAATTTCATTTGAATCTGCAATATTAATTACTTTTCCTATATTCACATGATTAGAATTATAAGCACTACTATACCCTTAGCAAATTCCAATTAACCTTGACAGGTAAATAGGTAGCAATATTATTCATGGAAGGTAAAAATATGAATGCAAGTCCAATATCTCAGGATTAATAGTTTGTAACATATTTTCTAGATGAACTCTAATCAGAGAGATTGCATGGAACTTGCTCAATCTTACTTTCGGTGAGATACATGCGTGCATGTATTTATGCCAGGATTCATGATACTTGAATCCTCTTCCTGGTTAGCGAATATATATTGCATGGAATAAAAATAACAATACAGAATATATATATATATATATATATATATATATATATATCGTCTATTATCAAATTCAATATGGCAGAAAGATGACCTGAGCCACATATACCATAGGGTTAATTAATTGTTTGCTGCATTCTGCTTATTCGCATTTCTTATGACCTGAGCCACATATACCATAGGGTTTGGGATTAAATTTATCAAGGAATTGAAGGAAGTAAAAACAGAATGACATACTCAATAGAACAAAATCCAAAAACATGAACAAGGTTCAAATTTTCAAATATTAATCCTGCATATTTTCTGAAATTCTAGCTCATCATAATTTATGTCCAACAAAGCGATTTTGTCATGGCGACAGACAATTAATATTTACGACCTTCATGAATCCATGCCCAGTGTGAATGAACAATGCCTTGATCGAGAACTTCGGATAACATCAAGCAACGGATCACTCATCTCTGAATAGCCAGTGACCTGAAACCATCAACTCTTAATATAGCAGCTTCTGATCTTGCAGTAAGGTTGCCTTGCTTCTTTAATTTCTCATGATATATGTTTCAGGAAGACGGAACTCCCTATATATGATGTTTCGAAACAATCAAGATTTAAAAATGAGGCTTAACTCAATCATCAGTCCCTCCTAAACGGGTGCCTTTAATTGTTTATTGAAAGAGAAGAAGCGTGGGAGAAGGGGCAATATCTAGTGGACTCGAGTCCTTTGGATTGTCTTCAGCGTGGGGGATTGAAGGATAATGAAAGCTCGCCGTGAGATCAAGGTTTAGGTCAGGCAAGGCACATGGATCATCCTCTACGCAACTTAAGGCATCCGATACTTGCTCCTTATCAACATGAGGTTTTGTTGGCCTCTGTATGGCCTGAATTTGCAGTCCAGATGATGATGCACTAGCAGGGTTTGGTGGGTTATGAGGGCGCAGGAGATTCTGTTTCAAACGATGATTATTTGGATCAACCCCAATGTTTATAAGCTTTCTCCTTAAATGAGAATTCCAATAGTTCTTCACTTCATTGTCTGTACGCCCAGGCAATCTCCCCGCTATTAATGACCACCTGAAAACATTTTAACAAGAACAGAAAAGTCAAATGTGATGTAGTTGTAGCATTACCATTTTTTCCTTTGTAGAATTATTAGAAGAGGACTTGTAATTTAGCATTAATGAAATCGTATGTCAAGATACATGCCATGCATGGTGCAATTTAATTCTTATATAGGAAATATGCAGTCTCTTCATTAATTTCAGCAGTAGGATTTGAAACTGAAGGGGGGAAAATTAAAATGTGGAATATGAATATATCTCACCTGTTTCCTAGGAGCGCATGAAGCTTGATGATGAGATCTTCTTCATCTTCAGCAAAGTTGCCTCTTTTAAGGTCTGGCCTAAGATAGTTTATCCATCTTAGCCTACAGCTTTTACCACAACGAAGTAGGCCTGATCAATCAACATGAAAACCAAATATTTTTAATATTTCTCTAACAATGTTCTTAAGTAATCATAACATGCTTATTTAAAATAAAACGAGAGAGACTAAATAGTTAATGAACTTAAATAGTTCGAAAACAAGTTTTATATAGTAGAAGGAGAAACCTGCAGCCTGCGGAAGATAACTCCAACAACCTTCGCCATGTTTTCGAATATAATCTATGAGTTTCTGGTCTTCTTGCTTAGACCAAGCTCCTTGGTTTTTGGCTTGTTTATCACGGCCAGGCTTCCCCATTAGCTTAATACAGAGTTTCTAAAAACAAAAAGAAATGACTCAACTGAAAACGAATGAGAGAGCAGATCATAACCAAGAATCCTATATATGTGGGGAAGAGAGATCAGTTGAAAATGGTGGTATTTATTTTCTTCGAAATTTGCAAGAAGAAAGGGTTGACTTGGACCGGTGGTTTGGCATGCATGTGCCTCTGAAAGAGGTGTATCCTAAGCAGTTTTACAATTTATTTATTTTTATTTTTTGGGGTTAGGTTAGTCGGTGGCCGTTAGGTATGAGACTCTATCTATTACTGATCGATCATTAGACACTCCAATATTTCTCTAACAATGTTTTTTTTCTTTTTTTCTTTTTTGCTACAAATATTGAAAGACTAATGGCCCAATGACGAGTCTCGAAAGCATGAATCTCTCTGGATTTTGATCAGAAAAACAATTAATCATTCTTGACAAAGTACCTCCTCGACCAGTAAATTGGTTGTGAGAGGCTAGACAGGTTGAAATGGGACAAAAGAGAGCGGGACCGAGCTTCTGTCAAGAACATTAAAAATCAGATAAATAAGTGCGAGGAAAAATAAATTAAGGAAGATGGCGCTATCACATGTTTTCGCGTTGACTGATAGTTTTCCAACGAGATTTTAGTAGATAGACGGAGAAGGATGATGAGACTGTTTAATCTTTCTTATTAACAAACGGTCATCGCTCATTCTGGATAACTAACTGGCTTTTAGTAGATATATTGAGAATTAATGAACTAATTTAAGATAATTTTGGTACCAAAACAGACTCAACCTTTTTTAGATTCAAGAGTCTATTAATTGTGTAAAGCTTTGTTCCAATATATAGGAGATATCTAACCTAGAATTTGAGTGGCTTATAATTGACCAATCGTACGTGCATGCATGATATATACCAAACCCATCTATGTCTATATGTGAGAGGCATGCTTTTTTGTATCTTATTATTAGTAACTAAAGGATGAGGTTAAAGTAACCATGCACATATTTATTTTCTTTCCTAATTGAGAACAAACACGAAAATAACAAGTAAAAAACCATCAGTTTTGCCATTTATCAGTCACAGTACACTAACAACTAAAACCGATGAGATTTTTTGTAAGGGAAATACACAGTTTTCTCTTCTAGGAAAAAATGATCATGGTGGTAGCAGATCTGTTTCTGCTTTATGATGCTAGTTCATAGCTTCAAAATACTTTAGGCTATAGTGTTTCGCTATGAATCTGCATAACTTCTTGGTTATGATTTTATGTGTCGGTGTACTTTGTAAATAAATTAAAAAAAATATTTATTCTATGTTGAAAAGAGACACTCCCTCTTAAATATATATAATCGTGAGTTTCTACCGTGTAGTAAATTAAGTGAAAACAATAATGAATGCAATTTTTTAATTGGTTTACCATATGGATATTTATAATATCAAAAAGACAGTACTTTATATTTCTTTCTTTTAATTTTCATAATTAACTTAATATTTAATATTTAATTTATTTCTTTTAGTTTTTGTAATTAAATTTAGACATAATTATTTCTTTTAATATTCATAATTAACTTTTTTTTTGATAATCATATTCATAATTAACTTAATATTTCATTTTTAATTTATTTCTTTTAATTTTTGTAATTACATTCTAATATTTATAACTGTCAGGATAAAACTGAATAACAGTTGTTGTAACCTATTTTTGGATACCCACAAATAAAATAAAATAAAATAAATAATAAAAAAAACCAAAACATTGTCGTTTGAGAGACACTATTCCTCTCTCCCCACATGCTGCTGCCGAAACCCAAAACCCCACGCCCCCTCGTGACTAGAAAACAGTGAAGGCGTGCCCTGCAAAGCCACACTTGTTTGGAGACCTCGCCTGGTGTCCCCTACTCCCCATGCGCAACAGCAGGGACGCCTCCCCCACTCCCCCTTTTGCCTATAAATACTGCTCTCAACACCAGCATGAGGGGGAGAAGTTTTTGAACGAGGGGAGGATTTCGAAGGAGAGAAACCTAGAGAGGGGAGAAAAGAAAGGGAAAAAAAAACAAAGAGAATAGAAAAGAGAGGAAACGAAATAGAGAAAGGAGGGAAGAAGGCGGGGAAGCTTGAAACAGAGGGGGCGATACAAACACACCTGCACTGCCAAGGATCATCATTTTTCAGCTCATCATTCTTCTCCCCACATGCTGCAACACCCTTTGGAAGAAAATGCAGAAGCCTGCACCTCTGTATAAACGGGAAAAACAGCAGCAAAACACTGCTCGCCACCGTCGCTCTGCCATCATCATCACCGCCAGCTGCCACTACCTTCTTAGTCGACAACAGCACCTTGAGAAGCAGAAGGAGGAAACGAAAACAAAAGAGAACAGAGCTGAAGAAAAAACACAGAGAAGAAAAGGAAGAAAAGCCGACCACCGTCCAAGCCACTCCCCAGGCTGCCGCCACCAGCACCTCCGCGAAGCAGCAGCAGAGAGGGAAGAACATTGTTGACAGAGGGAACAAAGGAAACAAAAAGAAGAAGCAACGCCAAAATAGCAGAGAAGAGGAAGAGCAGCGGTCGCAGCTACACCACCGCCAAACCGGTCACTAGCACCACCGTCAGCTCATCTATTCAAGCTCTTCATCCCAGGTAACTCTTCCCCTTATCCCCTTTTACTGTTCATCTTGTTACATGCAGAACATGCACTATGCACGTTCTGAAAGCAAGAAAATAATTAGCCGGTTACTGTGCAGGTGCATACTAACTGGCTAATTAATTAATTAGTTCCTATGCTTATGCATAGTAACCGGTCCATGTTTATTTCGGGCTGGAACATCAACCCAGCCCATGTGGCTGGGCTGAGTCCAGCCGTGTAGAAACCAGGCCCCAATTTATTTTGGGCTGATTTCGGCCCAGTTTCCTTTTGGGTTGGGTCTAACCCGTTCGAAAAATTTTCTTCAAAGAATTATTTAAAAAAATATATGATTTTCTGCAAGTTTGTTACTGCATTTTGATCAATATCGGTTTGTATTTTAATACTGTAAAGATACAAATCCGGTATTAAAAATACCCGGTTTTCGTCAAGATATCAAAATATATATATATATATATATATATAAAATAAAAAAAAATATTTTGTTTTCATGCATACGGCCAAGTATCTCAAAGATAAGAAAATTCATCACATCGTATTTTCATACAACAAAAAAAATCATATTGTTTTTTTATACATAAAACACAAAATATTCAAAAATATGTTTTAGCATGCACTTTAGCTTTAATAACAAGTTTGTTAGAGCCATGAGAACTACGCCAATATTTCAAAAATTCTAAAAAAATATTTTTGTCTTCTTTTAGTATCTGGGATAACGAATTTATACGTAAAACGTATTCCTGATATTAAAAATGTAGTTTTTTTATATAGGCGTTAGAACGGTTAGATTTTTACGTGATAAGATAATGACCTCCTTACTGAGGAGGACTTTTCTTGAACTATAGACAGACCAACAATTAGAAATACAATAACATCTTAGCTTTTTATCAGACAATCAAACAATGAAACTTACCTTAGGTAAGGCGTATTTGAGGTGCTAATACCTTCCTTTTATACAACCAGTCCCCGTACCCGATCTCTGAGACCAGTTAGGGTTCCTAGTGATCAAAATATTAGGTGGCGACTCCCATTGCATTTTCCACCGATAAAAGCCAAGATTTTATTGTCTCCCTATATTTGCCAAATAGTTACATTTTAGATTAAAGTGGAATATTCGCCGCGACGCCGCACACGTGTGACAATAGTTATTCAATTTAATTTAAAATATAATTATTTTATTAACATTCATATAGTTTCATTAACAGTCATAATATTTCAAGTCTATATAAACATGTTACCACACAGAGAATATATATACAAAACAAACTTATTTTTCTTTTCTTTATCTTTTCTTTTTATTCTTTCAAGGGTTTAGATAACTTAGTTATTTTCTAGAGGTGATCTCTGTGTGAAACAAATAAATATTTTAAATATATTATTTTCATACCTCTAAGTCGACTCTTTATTTGTTTTCATTCTCAAACAGTATTATGTATTTGTGTAATTATGCTCATCGTGACGTAGTTTATGCAGTTGATAGATTGGGTTGATGTATTCAAAATCCTAACAAGACCCATTAGAGAGCCATGTATAGAGTACTTCAATATTTGGTGATGCTACTTGGATGTTAGATTTAGATATTGAGATGAAATACTCTAGTTGCTAAATATATATTTAATTATATGTCAATATTTGGTGAATTTCTTGGGATTCTTCCAAACTATATATTGCACTTAATTTTTGTTCTGCAATGGAGTCCAAGTTAGTTTATTGCCTATAGAAAAGGCAAATTCGAAGTTTGAGTACTGTCTAAGAATTCTCTCAGTAGATATTCCTCAATGGAAAAAACACCAAACCCTTGCGGTAATCAAACAACTATAGACATATAATGAATACCAAGACATAATTATAAGCCATGCATTGTCAAATAGTTTATTACCATTGGCCTTACGAGGACCAAGTTTAATCTGGTTGAACTCCTTAAGAAAGCAAATAAAAAATCAGTAAGTGGAACATAGAAGAGATTAAAAATTAGGTTGAACATAGCTATCAATAGTATTGAGGATCCTATTCACTAGGTTACAGTGCATTGATGCAGACCCAACCTATATGATGACGGATCATGCTCCTTAGGTTCATGGACGTGGTGTGTGTACTGTGTATTATGAATGATGTATGTATTGTGTGTCAAAGAACAATCTCAATCCAATAGCTTAAGCTTTTAGGTGAGGTCCCAGGATATGATTTATATTATTCTCTAACACATCCCCTCAAGTGAAAGCCCTTTGGGCTTTGAAACTTGCACAGACCCACATTACCTATGTGCTTCATTTTTATCAAATAAATAGAGATGGTGAGATTCGAACTCGATACCACTTGGTCATTAAAGCTCTGATACCATGTCAAAGAACCATCTTAACCCAATAGCTTAAGCTTTTATGTGAGGTCTCAGGATGTGATTTATATTATTTTCTAACACTGTGTATTATAGCTACATGTTTTACGATGGATTCTATTATATTAAAATAATTTTTTTTTAATATTAATATATTATCTAGAAACAAATAAAAAAATATAATTTGATAGTTTTTATATAAAAAATTCTTTGAAAAACATGTTATAACATAAAAATAAAAATTCTTAACCCCATGAATTGATTTGAACTCCAGTGTATAGTTTTTTTCTATTTAAATAGTAGCTAGCTTTATCTGTGGAGATGCAATAAACAATAATAATAAAAACTGGACAAATTAGAAGTAAAAAAAAAAAAATTTAAACATAGATTTTGGTTTTAAAGAGACTTTATCCAGTTTTTTTTTAAAAAAAAAATTATCATGAAGGGTCGATGTCAAAACTTATATTTTATGATATCTTAAGGCAAATTGTAATGTGCCCGCGAGAATTTATTAAAAGCCTAGTTTTTTACTTACTGATACAAGTAAGTTATTGCCTGCCTTTAGTATTAAGTTGCTGGAATAGCTCAGTTGGCTAGAGCGTGTGGCTGTTAACCACAAGGTCGGAGGTTCAAGCCCTCCTTCTAGCGAATGTTGATTTATTTTTAATTCTCTCTTTTCCACATTTCCATTCTCTTTTCATTGTTTCTGGTATCTGTTTTTTGTTTTTTTAGTAAGAAATGCATCAGGACTCGACAACGAGGTTGTGATATTGTTCTGTCATCTAAATACTCATTAACCCAAAAAAAAAAAAATACAGTTTGATCCGTAATTGAATGCAACTGCAAGCTGCCTTCAGCTATGCCTTTTCAAGAATTAAGTGAAGATTAGTATGTGCAATAGCTACTGCTTCTAATACAAAATAAATCCATATGAATTGATGCTTTTCTGCAAACAAAAGGAGCGCCTGACTCAATACATTTACTTACTCTCTTCAATGCATTTTTCCCGATTTCCAATTTCTCAAATGGAAATCATTGCTTCGTTGATTTTTCCTCGAGCATGGTTCATCCACTTTCTTCGTCTGATCTGTTGCCTCGTATGTGGTTCCCGCTTTA
>Ga0325400_1005318_pt1 | contig 12095 bp, 5 predicted proteins | sample PopdelMetagenome_2_FD_205662 | JGI IMG/M metagenome (GOLD analysis project Ga0325400, IMG submission 205662) | Populus deltoides microbial communities from Bellville, Georgia, United States - Xylem-PdKOR-R1 | ecosystem: Host-associated > Plants > Phyllosphere > Stem > Wood/Secondary xylem...
TCCTAAACATTATATCTAAATCTATTCTCAATTTCAGGCTACATGTTTGGGTTTATTGCACATACTAGTATATTTTAGATCTTGCTTTATGGCTTAAACTTAATATCTAGTCCTTTGGTTTTTTTTTATGTACATATCTAGGTGTACAAGAGTTTTTCTATGATCTACCACATTCTCATTTCATTAATATATATATATATATATATATATATATATGTACAATATATTCATTCCATATTCATGTTTATGTTATGGTATTTGTTTTTTATTAAAGTTTATGTAAGAGATATTTATTATTCATTAATACTATAAGAGTGAAATAACTATTCACCCCTCTCCTTCAAGTAAAAGATAAAGTTCATGAGGTATAAATACTCAATGAATCACTTAGGTAAGAGGTTCGCAATTTCTATTTTCAACACACATATACTATTTCTTTACATAACATTCATTTCAAACCAAAACAAGAAAAAATAAAATTGTTCTTAAAAACATCTTTCATTTTCAATTACTAATTTATTTTTATATTATTCCATTTTAAAAAAAATGAAATGTCTTAATCTAAACTAAATGTCTTAATCTAAACTAACATATAATTATACGTATAACTCCTTCCTCTCTTTATGTTTTTATGATTCGAAAAATACATGAAAAAGTGATTTTATTATCAATATTCGACAATTAATGGTTGTGAGGGAGCTGAGACCTTTTTACAGTGTCGTTGATGATGTTAATTCTTTTAAAGAGGTTGTGAGCAAGGGATAAATTTAGAATGGTTGGTTAAGATCTTGTAAAATAGATTCTAGTCGACCATGTCAGTATCATTAAATATAAAAGGGTGTAATTATAATTAAAAGTAATGTATAAAGTTATATTATGAGAAAAAAAAACATATTAGAATAACCTTTAAATATAAAATAAGAAGTTGTTTACACAAAAAATAAATATCCTCGTATCAATTGTTAAAAAAAAAAACAATGATTGTTCATAATAAAACAAGGAAATGAAGTTGAAATCAATCGACTATAGTTGAATTAACTACATTAGAAAAGTCTTGATAGATCAAAATAAGTAATCGACTAGATGACTAGGAGTTTAGATCGGCCAAGAAAAAGTGATGGACCATAAGAGTTAGAACATATGTAAAGAAGCACAAAGCTTAATTTATATTCAGGGTGAGATTTCTCAATAAAATAATGATAAGAAGTCACAAGATTAACTTAAAATTTGCAACAAACTTGGTTTTTTTAAATTTAGATGGTTTTTTCAAAATTAGAAACCAAAGAGCTTGTTTTTGGCTTTTGAATCTTGAGAGAAACATAATCAATATAATTAGTGGTTTTGTAAAATGAGTATCTTAGTCAAGGCTGACTGAGTTGACCAATTTCAAGGCTTTGCTAGAGAAACTCTGATGTAACGTCATCGGAGACCACCTGAATATTGTAGAGGAGAAACATATCTTTCGATTGGATCTATTATTGCTCAAATTGGGAGCATGTAGCTTAGCTTTACATTCATTTGTTTAAAGGTGCCAACTCGATTAGCCGATAATCTGAAGATATAATGATGGTTGATCGGGGAAAAGATGGGATGTAAACATTTGATGGGGAGTAGCTGATATTTGTAGAGGGGGTGTTTTTAAGTTGAATGGTGATGGTTACAGCTCTAGTGGAGGTTGGAGACGTGACATTCATTCGTTTGAAAGTACCTATTTAATTAGCCAAAACTGCCAATGAAGATGCTAAATAATGGTCGAATGATGCATCGTTTAGGTTAAACCTTATAAATTAGGTTTTTTAATTTGGAATTTGACAGATTTTACTTTAGTCCATAATCTTCCAATTGCTTTTAATTGCACACGTAATTGCCTCCAAAACTTTTAATTTCATACAGCTCCACTCCTACCAAACTCAATTGTCAGACCCAAAGTTAACCGTCTATTTTATTTTACTTCTTGGTTATTAAAGTGTACATTTTGACCCTCAATTTCTTTAATTTGGCAAATGATTTGATCAATTTCAACCCCTGCATTCAAACATCCTTTTCAGTTTGGTTCTTAATTTTAAAATTTTTCAATCAAGTCCCTAATTATTTATTAAACTTTAATATTTATATAATGAAGCCCTTATTTTGACCAAATTAACATTTTAAAACTACAATTCAACCCTCAAATTTTAATTTCTTTTAATTAAGGCCTAAATTGACTTTAAAAATCAATTTTTCTTGTAATTAAGTCCTCAATAAAATTAATTAAGCCCTAAAAAATTCTCATTGAGTCCTTACCTATTAAAATTTATATTTTTTTACCCTAAATAAAAATATTTTCACTAATGGGCCCTTTTGTCAATCAAAATTAGGTTGAAAATTTTGTCAATCTTATACATTTTAGTTCTTCAACTTTTTCACTTGTCATTTTAGTCATTCACTATCAATTTGGGCAATCTTCTAGGTTTTATCCTTGAATGTGAGTGATCTGTACTTTTAATTTGGCTTTATATGTACTCATTAACACATTAACAATGTTTCTTCAAACAAATTTCTAACAACAAAAGTATGTTGTGTTCTTGACCAGAAATTTAGTTTCCTGAAAAATCTTTCAAGCAAAGAGCTGTGTACAGATCATCAATGGAATATAAGACTCTTAACGATACATAAGCTATAATGAATTGATTACAATCCTTATAGTTTGAGTTTTTTTTTTTGTAAAAAATGAGGCACATTGTGATCTATAAGAGGTGACTTAAGTATTCAATTTATTTCAACTCCAGACCAAGTTATTGATATTATAACAAAGCCTTTCTTTGTGGTGTAATGAGTCCAACAAGATACTAACAAGGCATAAACATTAGCTACGAGTATCAGTATCAATAGTATTGGTGAGAGTCTGTTTGGAAGTCGTATTTTGTAAGTATATTTCCTGTTTGGAAGTCGTATCTTATAAGTATTTTCTTTATATTCTATTAGCTAATATTTGCTAACTTTATACGAGTTAATAAGGTTTTGGAATTTAGGAGAGAAGTCTCAACAATTAAATTATGTTAGTTTAATTATTAGCTACATTAGACCAACAAAATCTTCCATCTGTATGGTTTGTCCCTCCTTTAATCTGGTAGCCATAAAAATTTGTCTGGAGATATGATTAGAAGAAAACTTATGTTTAGTTTCATCTTATGTTTAGTTAGAATGTCTAAAAAACACTATTTGTCATTCATGACCATAAAAATGTTACCTAAATGTGCAAATATGAGAAAGAATTTGTGGAATCTCTAATTTCATTTTTTTTTATTGTTATTAAGGATATAGTAATCTACTCTGTATTAATTTGATTATATACTCTAATTTATTTATATTGTAAACAATATTCTCTTTTATTTGTTGCCCAAGAAGGGGAAAAGAAAGAAAAAAAAAAAAGAAGATCCCACATATGCATGAGATCCAAGCTGACCTTTAAGTTGCATGTTTGCCACGTGAAACCCTATGGTGATGTCAAATCGGACCACCATGGGATATCCTTGATAATGGACCACCAATAATTCCTTTTAAGAAACTTTTTTGAATAATTACTTAAGTACCTGTGATTGTGGATTCTATTTTATAATCGGCTGCTTTCAATATTCAACTTTTGGGTGCTTTGGTTTGTCACAGATGTAAGGGGAAGAAGAAGACACGTAATGCCTCTAAGAACATTTGCGCAAAATATCAAACAAAATATCCCTAGGAAAAGATTTCTTCTGGTGTTTTTTAGACATGAATAAATAATGAAGGGTGGCCTAAGAAAAGACTTAGGCACCGTTTTTTATATAAAAAAATTTTAATATTTTTTTATGTGTTTTGGATCGTTTTGATGCGCTGATTTTAAAAATAATTTTTAAAAAATAAAAAAATATATCATTTTGATATATTTCAGCACGAAAAATACTTTAAAAAACAACCACAACCACACTCCTAAATAGACTCAAAATGAGTTTGTGATGAAATTTCTTCTACTTTTTTTTTTATCATATAAAAATTTTTACTCTGATGACAAGGGAGGTAGCGTAGATATATATATATATATATATATATATATATATATATATATATATATATATATATATATATATATATATATTGGCGTTTACCATGTTTATGCCTTTCATTTTCAGGATTCAAAAGCTTTATTTTTAGCCTTTTTTTAATATACAGTAAAAAAAAACGTAGCATAAGATAGCAGCTAGCTCCTTGAAAAGTAGTACCACGAGCTATATATGGGCAACACGAACTTTCTTAGGATAAAATTATAATGATAAAGAAAACCAATATTTCTTGATAATTAAACAAATTGACATCATACATAAGAAAAAGTAGTTCATGATAAAGAACAAGGCAATCTGAGTCTTGGACCTTCAAATAAACAGCAGAACTACTTCCAAGATCTTGAGAAAACTACATACGTAAATAGTGAAACAAAAATTTTACATTAATTGTTAAAATGAATTAACATCCAATAATTTTGTCAAACTTTCCACAAGAAAAAACATCAATTAATATTTTTTAAGGTGAAAGGCAATTTGAAAGACACAAACACTCCTGCCTGCAAAAAAGTTGGACTCCATGTCAAGGCCAAGGGTCCAAGTTGCAAGATAGATATAGATGGTCAACCAGCAAGATTGATGAGAACTCATTTAATGCCAAGGCCAACACATACATGGCAGTGAGGATGTGGCATGTTCCCACCATGGAATTGGCATACCAAAGTTGTCAAAGCATTTAACAAATTCCAAGTATCTACAGACAAAAACCACTTTGAGGAATGTCCATAAGATAATCAAGAGTAATTTGAACTGTCTCTAGTAAAGACAAAAGATTGTGGGATGGAGAACACTCTCAAACTCCAGTAAAGCTATTTTAGCTGATATAATGAAAACCCCATAAAGAAAAAAATCCGATAAAACTACCTTTTTTTTTCTCTCTCTCTCCTTATTATCCTTACCAATGTTATCAGCTTCTGCTTGAATGCTCTATCTCCTGTCTTATCATACTCCAAAGTTGGAAAATGGTTATCATCAACATACATGATTGCTGTTTTGCCTTTGTGTACAAATAAGAATTGAAAACCACTCAAACATTATTATTCTTTGAAACAAATCAATGATCTTAAAAAGGATCTAAAATCGAACACCCAGAGAAAGGAAACAACTATAAGGGTTTGAGTAAATTCACCTTTAACTCCAATATTTTCTAAGCTCATGCATCATCGTCGAGGCTGAGGGTATCCTTGCTTGCTTACAGACAAAGACCTATCACATCTGGAACAAAATAATCTACAAATTGCAAGGAAAAGAATTATATATAATTCCAAAGTGGGAAATCCACCATAAAATAGAAAAGGAATCACTACTAAATATGCTCACCTGACAGTAAAATAAAGGGAAATAGAAAGAGTAGAAAGGGAAAATAATGAATCACCTTTGGCTCTGTCGTTGGTCAGCAGGTTCATAGTATCACCACTGTTTCTGCAAGTCCTTCTGCGTTGTATATATAGTCATTTATTGCTGATGCAGCATCATCAAGATTCTCACTTCCAAAGAACTTTGGCAGATGATCAGAAAGAAAGAAAGATATATTTTTTTTAAAAAAATTCCAACATATATCATCGGCCATGCATTTGCATGTGAATCTTGGTGATGCAACACGTGCAAACAACGACTGTCAATATACTTCCATGCACAAAAACTCCTATTTAGAGAGTTTAGGCTTCAACTCCATTATTTATCTTTCAAAACTCTGATTCAGCTGAAGCTAAGGAGAAACAAATACTAATATATGTATATCAAACCAATCCATGTCAAGAAAAATAATTATTTATGAAAAAAGAAAATATTGCACAACACATATGCATTGCAGACTAATAAGCCCACGAGCACGAGCTGATGTGGCCTTTTACCACTGGTTAAGACCAAAAGTGAATGCGTGAAGGGGATTGCCCGAGAAAGAATCCTACAATTGTGTTTAACTCAAAATTTTATAATAAGACAAAGCCATTTTTTGGACATCAAAATATGATAATATTTTTATATTATAATAAAAAAACACAATTACAAAAAAAAATTAATAATCATAGTTTTTTATCCTGGATTTAAACACAAGCAACCATGGAGTTAAACAATATAAATATAATTTTGTCCTTATAAAAAATCTGATTAAGCTTGCAATTTGAGGTAGAAATATCTTTTTCATGGGTTATATTTGTCATTGTAAAATTTATTGGGACAAAATGGTCCCAATATGTTTTTTTGTAATTTTATCCATTTTAGCCCTCCTTTTAATTATTGTTTATTTGGGTTTTTATGATTTTTTTAACCCTCTTGGTCCCTCTACTTTTAATTGCTCTATTTTCGTGCTTTATACTTTTCTTGATTATTTGTTATGCAATTTTATCCCTTTTAATTTTATTGCATTTGTTTTTTAATTCATTCTTGGTCTTCATTCTTTTTATTGTTATATTCTTATCATTTTCTTGATTTATCTTCTTTTATTCAATTTTATCCCTCAACATTTAATTTCATTTGGGTTTTTATCAAATTTTTATCTTCATTCTTTCAATAACTTTTTTTTAATCATTTTCTTGGTTTTTTTTTCATTTAGCCCCTAATTATTTTCTTTTATTTTTTATATTATGTTTGGTGTGCATTGTTTGGTTTTTAAATTGTTTTATGGTTAGATATCTTGCTTTGTTATTTTTTTTTTATGATTTCCTTCCAACAAGGCAGTCCTTTATTGAAAATTGAATTTTTTTTAATTTATCATTTGACATTTGGTTATTAAGCCCTTAACTTCATTGTTTTTTGTACTTTCTTTTTTGTTGAGTTATCACAATCTCATATCTCAAATAATAGGTTAGTCAAGTTAACCATGGTTGTCTCAGATTTTTTTTTCTTTGATTTGTTTAACAATTTAATACTTTGACATTAAATTATTGGCCTTTGAGTTATGTGTTTTTTTTTCTATTGAGTTATCCTAAGTGTAGGTTAATTAAGTTAACCCAAGTTAACTCGTATTTTTTTTCACAACATTTTTTATTTAACTCGGGCCTTTTTTGTTAGGCCTTTCTCTTAGAGGTCTAATTCTTTTTTTTTTTAATCTCAATCTCACATCACATGTGGCGGGTTAGTCGAGTTAACCTGAGTTGACTTAGATTTTTTTCCCTTAATTTTCTTAAAACCATTTTTTTTTCAATTTCAATTCTAAGATTGCAACAACCTAAAGTAAAACCTTTTTTTAACGAACCCTAAATACAAACTACTAAGCTTTAGACACAAAATAATAAATAACTGAATAAAAAACAACTAAATCTTAGGAAGCTGAAACTAACAAGAAGAAAGCATATAACCTGATTTTGGAGCCTAACTCTAATATCAACTGATGTGAACCTCTTGATCACGTGGTCAAGTCACTCCTAACGAAGTGGATAACAACACGGAAACCCAAAAATTAGGTTTGATAAAACCTTGACCTAGAGGTAATGTTGTACCTAAGAACCAAAGGTATTGGAAAAAGACTTGGACCCGGAGATAACCTTGTATCTAAGAACATTAAGCATACAAATGACACCACGAAGCCAATTAATCTTTGATAAGTCGGTGTATGATCTTTATCCCTGCAAACAAAGGTTGTTTTACCACAAATAAACAAAAGAAAAACTCACATTTATTCTCTAACTTGCTACTGAAATTTTCAGCTCAAAAAACATAATATAGTTTTCTCTAACTAACCCTAATAGGCCCCTTTTGGATTGCAAGCTAATGGGTCTAAACTAGAAATCAACTAACATAAATCTAATAATAAAGTAAACCCTTAAACAATGTTTAATGGCCTAGAACAAACCCAAATAAAAAACAATTATTCAACACTAAATAAATAAATAAAATAGGGTAATAAAAACAAAGTCTTCATGCCAAAATTCTTCCATTGTAGATTTTCAATTTTCGCACATTCTTGGTAGATTTTTAGTCTTAACTTCAAACACATCATTCTCTCTCGTCTTGATGAATTAATAGGCCTACTATATATGGTTATAAATCATGAGATGGCTAGTTTCTAGCAAAATATGAATCATAATAAAATTCCATATGTAGCTTCAGATATTTTAAGGTCAAATTCAGACCTAACTTGATTTGTATCACAGATGCACTTATGTTTTTTAAACTTTTAAAAGATTTTGATGAACCATTATGGGGTTGGTGCATAAATCATAGTAAATTATCAGTTGTTGCAAAAGTGTTCACCATCATGTCCAATCATAGGCTGAGTGGGGTCGATTATGACATAAACATCGAATAGGCTAGAAGCATTTTACCTAAAAGGAATAGGCTGAAAGAAAACTTTTATATTGTTATATCCATGATGAAACCCCCTATCCTAGGATACTAGAAAATTAACATGTGTCCAAACTTTTATATGTTGTGGTACCATGAAAATGTAGATTTTACCGAGTACAGAACTTGTAGACATACTTGGTATAAATGCAAAATTGGAAGGGAGATGATTCTTATGTCAAATTAAAAAAAAAATAAGATACTTGTTAATCACTCATAGGATGTAAAGGTTATTCATATCTCTAAATATTGTTGAGCACATGATATGGCATAATTCACATGATGCGGTGGATGGAGTCATGGTGCACCCTTTAGATGGTGAAGCTTGAAAGTAGTTTAATAGGATACATCATTAATTTTTTAATGGAACCATCAAACACACATATTAGGTTATATAAAGACAGATTCAATTTATTTGGTGCATTTGCTGCATCTTACTCTTGTTGGCTGGTGATACTCACAGTTTACAACTAACTATTAGAATGTGTATGAGGTCGGAGTTCGTGTTCTTATCTTTAGTCATACTTGGTCACAATAGTCTGGGTCGGAGTATAGATGTTTGTCTTCAATCATTGATTGATGAGTTGAATTAGATGTAGTCATTCGGGACTTCGACGTATGATGTCTCAAGAAAATAAAATTTTTAGATAAAGACAGCTTTGATGTGGACTTTCAATGACTTTTCTATGTATAAAATGGTATATGATTGGAGCACGCATGGAGAATTAGTCTGTCTATGCTATATGGAAAATAACAACACATTCACATTAACAAATGGTGGTAGAGCATCTTTTCTTGATCGCCACCAGAGATTCTTGCCAACCAATCATAAGTATATAAAGAATAGAGATGACTTCTTTGTAGATAGAGTTGAAAAGGATATTGTATCGCTAATATCATTAGTGCATAATGTGGTCTCGTAATATGAAGGCATTATTTTTGGTTTTCAATCTAATAAGCAGAAGTTTTCTGGTTTTGGTATGACCCACAATTAGGTAAAACAAAGTATTTTTTTAGAGCTTCTTTATTGAAAAACTAATCTCTTCCGTCATAATCTGGATGTCATGCATATTGAAAAGAACATGTTTGAAAATATTTTTAACACGGTGATGTACATGAAAGGATAGACAAAGGACAATATGAAGGCTGGAATGGATATACCTTTGTTTTGTCACTGTAAGAATATGGAGCTGATTTATGATAGGCCAAAAGTCGTAAAGCTCAAAATCAGTTTTGTCTTAGACAAGAATGCACAGTTACTTGTTTACCAATGACTTAAGAGTTTATGTTTCCCTGATGAATATGCTTTGAACATATCTAGATTAATGAATTTGTAGGATGATAGATTGTATGGAATGAAGAGTAATGTCTGTCATATGTTTATGTAAACACTTATTCCACTTACTTACATGAATTTATTGCCAAAAAGAATATGAGATGCACTCACAGAAATTAATCAGTTTATATATATATATTAACAAGTTGTATACCCAACACATGGAGAAACTTGAAACGAATATAGTCTAGACAATCTGCAAACTTGAGATGACATTCCTTTCATCCTTCTTCGACTCAATAGAGCATCTACTCATACATTTACTGTTTGAGAAAAAAGTTGAAGGTCTTGTCCAATATAGATGGATGTATCAATTCGAGAGGTAAGAGATTACATACACATCCTAAGTAAATTTTTATTGTCTTTTTTTTTAATTTAAAACATTCATTTATTCAATTTATGTTTAATTCCATTCATATACTTGTTTAACCTTAAAATAAAAATAAAAACAAGACACATGTTGAGACTTCAATATACGAAGCTTATATTGTTGAAGAGATTTCAAAATTTATCTCGTACTATTTCGAGTTTCACTTGAGAATAAAAATCAACCGTGTTCCAAGACATAATGATGGTAGGGAACTGTCTTCGAGTGGGAATTTGACAATATTTTCTCATCATGGACGACTTTTATCTAAGAAAGCAGTGAGGGAAGATACTTGACATAATTCGAATTTTGACATGCATATAATTATATGTTATTTAACTGTGATGAATAGAAACCTTTTATTTAGTAAGTACAATATTAACATGTTGCTATTTTTAAACAATTTTCTCCTACACTCAGTTGAAATCATAATTTGTAATATTGATTTCTTTGTAATTACAATTTTTATTGTCTTTTTTTTTAATTTAAAACATTCATTTATTCAATTTATGTTTAATTCCATTCATATACTTGTTTAACCTTAAAATAAAAATAAAAACAAGACACATGTTGAGACTTCAATATACGAAGCTTATATTGTTGAAGAGATTTCAAAATTTATCTCGTACTATTTCGAGTTTCACTTGAGAATAAAAATCAACCGTGTTCCAAGACATAATGATGGTAGGGAACTGTCTTCGAGTGGGAATTTGACAATATTTTCTCATCATGGACGACTTTTATCTAAGAAAGCAGTGAGGGAAGATACTTGACATAATTCGAATTTTGACATGCATATAATTATATGTTATTTAACTGTGATGAATAGAAACCTTTTATTTAGTAAGTACAATATTAACATGTTGCTATTTTTAAACAATTTTCTCCTACACTCAGTTGAAATCATAATTTGTAATATTGATTTCTTTGTAATTACAATTTTTCTTTTCCTGTAAGGTTGAAATTGTTGGGTATTCAAAAATATTTTACATTTTCAAATAAAAACGTAATATAAATTGTTCAAATGCCTGCAGTCAATCGAGGATGCACAACAGGTATAAAGATTTTGATGAAAGGGCATGAGATTTTATTAAAACCAAAGGGTGGCATGGCAATAGGAAAGCTCTCTTGATGATGGCCATGCTCTCTTTCTTCTTCAACGATGGCGATGTTCTAAGGTCTGCTTCCATGCAGACGCAAGACCCGGTTGCTATGTACTGTGCTGGCATGGCTGTGAACACAGACGAAGGGGGAGAACGTGCTCTGCCTGTGTATTACTAAAAAAACAACTGAAGTTATTTATAAATAATTTGTTTATATTTTGAATTAATTTGCTCCATTTTTAAATTAGAATCAAACCATATTAATTAATCCGACAGCCTTGTCCAGAATCAGTCTCCAAGAAGACATCATATCCATCAGGAGCGATTCGTCAAAATAAATTTTACTAGTTGAGTAAAGGAGTATTTGGAGTTGTTGCAAGAGAAGTGAATGGAATAGAATTTGATGCAGAAATGTTTTTACTTGGACATGCATGGGAGATGCAATGCATGCAGCCAGCTATTACTGTGCGAGGCCCCAAACTTTTGATGGATATATTGGTAATGTTTGGGAACGCGGTTGCGACTGCATTTTCAAAAAATTTGAATTTTTTTTTTACTAAAATTTAATATAATTTATACGTTTTGGATTGTTTTGATGTGCTGATATCAAAAATAATTTTTAAAAAATAAAAAAACATCATTGACATGCATTTTGGCACAAAAAATTATTTGAAAAGCACTCGCAACCACACTGCCAAACAAACTGATTATCGTTTGCTCAAGACAGATATGACAATTCCCTAATTCCTCAAAAAATTATCAATACTTTGTTTTGTTTCGTTCTTTTTTCATGGGACTTTGGGTGTCTTTCTTGATATTATAAAATAAAAAAGATGAAACTCATTAAACTAAGCTAGAAAATCACTTTTATCTTGAAAAACTGAATTCCTAACATACTAAACTCAACAGCACTAGGAAAGTCGCAGATTATA
>Ga0325400_1005319_pt1 | contig 12095 bp, 11 predicted proteins | sample PopdelMetagenome_2_FD_205662 | JGI IMG/M metagenome (GOLD analysis project Ga0325400, IMG submission 205662) | Populus deltoides microbial communities from Bellville, Georgia, United States - Xylem-PdKOR-R1 | ecosystem: Host-associated > Plants > Phyllosphere > Stem > Wood/Secondary xylem...
CTTGTTCGAAACCATAAACTTATCGCGCCAGGCCACCACGGCTTCCCAGCCTTTGGTGGTTAGGTCGGCGTAGTTGCCTTTCGGAACCGTCGTCCCGAACACGGCGGGCAGCGTCATCCCGACGGTGAACATGTCCTTGGTTTTCCGGATATAGCCATCGGCCGTTAACGTCAGTCGATTGTTCAGCATACCCAGGTCGATACCCACGTCCTGCGTGGTCGACGTTTCCCAGGTTAATCCGGCCGGAATCACGCCGGGCTGGCTCGTATACTGCGGCCGAACGCCGTTCAGGATTGCGGAGGATTGCTGAATGGAGAACTTCTCCTGAAACGAATAGGAGTCGATGCTCCCGTTACCCAGCGAACCATACGAACCGCGGATTTTCAGGTCAGTAATGAGTTTGGGCGACACGTTCCAGAACGACTCGTTCGACACGCGCCAGCCTGCCGATACCGACGGGAAAAAGGCGAAGCGTTCGTTGGATGGGAACTTGGAGGAGCCGTCATAACGACCGTTCAGTTCGAGCAGGTACCGGTCTTTGAAGGAGTAATTGAGCCGGTAGAAACCGCCCATGATGGCCCACTTGTCCCAGCCACCACTGGTGGTAATCGACTGACCCAGCGCCAGGTTGATGTCCTGCGCGTTTTCGTAGATAAGACCATTCCGCACCGCTTCCAGCCGACGCAGGGTTGATTGTTCGTAGTTATACCCCGCCAGTACTTTGACGTAGTGATTGGCGCCCAGTTTAGGCTCGTATTCGGCGTACAGGTTGGTGGCCGTGTAGAGCGTTTCCTGGTAGATATTCTGCAAGTCATTCGTGTTGGTACCGACGTACTCGATAACGCCCGGTTTCCGGCTATAAGGCACCGGTACGCGGGTGCGATACTGGTTGTTGTCCGTGTTCTGGAACGTGAAGTTGCCTTTCACCCGGAACTGGTCATTGAAGAACTGGGAGGCAAAATCCGCCGTGTTCCGGAACACGCGCCGGTCCATATCAATCCCGTTCTTGCCGTACCAGAAGTCGCCCACCGTGTAAGCCGCCGAGTAAGTCAGCGTCCCGTCCGGATTGAACATCGGCGCGACCGTGTGGCCCTCATCGGCAATATTCCGCCAGATGCTGCCGCCTTCCCCGACGTTCAGGGGATTGTGGTACTTCAGGCTCGAATAGTCCGCGTTGTTGGTAATTTTCAGCCACGGGTACAACTGGATAGACCCTTTGGCCCGGAGGCTGATAATTTTGTAATCATCGGAGTTGTACCGGAACAGGCCTTTCTGACCAAAATAGCGTCCGGTCACGTAGAAATCGGCTTTCCCGCTGCTACCGGAAACCGACAGGTTGTGTTCGGTGGAACTGGTGTTCTTTTTGTAAAGCTGCTTATACCAGTCCATGTTTTCGTAGTACACATATTCGCCCGTAGCCGGGTCGACGACGGTTTTGGGCAGACTCGGATCGTTGTTTCTGCGTTCCAGTTCCGCCAGATAAGCCGGTGAAAAGCGAACCGTTTTGTTGATGTTCTGGGGCGTCTGCGAATAGTCGTTCCAGGCCGTCCAGCCTTCGTTGAACATCTTGGCAAACTCGTACCCATTGGTCACAAAATCGGGGACGGTCGTCGGGCTTTTGACGGACTGGTTGACCGAATACGTAATGCTGGTGCGGTCTTTCGTCGGGCTCTTGGTGGTGATCAGCACAACCCCGAAGGCGCCCCGCGCGCCGTAGATGGCCGCCGAGGCCGCATCTTTCAGGACCGAAACGGTGGCCACGTCGTTTGGATTCAACCGGCTGGGATCGCCTTCAACCCCGTCGATAAGGACCAGCGCGCTCCCGCCCTGCCCAATAGACGTAGTTCCCCGAATGTTAAACGACGGTGATTGAATGGGCTTGCCATCCCCCAGGTTCAGGTTGAGGTTCGGGATCACGCCCTGTAGCCCTTGTGTCAGGTTGGGCAGGGACCGGTTTTGCAGCACTTCGCTCGTTACCTGATCGACCGCTCCGGTGAGGTTCACTTTTTTCTGCGTACCATAGCCAACGACGATGACTTCTTCAAGCGACTTCGTATCGTTCCTGAGCGAGACGTTAACGGCGGTCTGATTACCCAGGTTAACTTCCTGCGGCATGTAACCAACAAACGAAAATACGAGCGTTGCCGGACCGTCGGGAGCCGTCAGGCGGTACTCGCCCTTCACGTCCGTGGTGGTGCCGCGCTGGCTGCCTTTCACAACGATGCTAACCCCGGGTAGCACTTCCCCTTTCTCGTCGGTCACCGTACCCGTGATTGTCCGGTCGGCTGCTGCGGTAGTTGCTGGGAGGGCCTTCCGATCGGGCTGGGTGGAGGTTTGGAGCGGTTTTTTGCGCAGCAGAATCCGGGAGTCCAGTACCTCGTAGGATAGACGAAGGGGGGCCAGCAGTTCATCCAGTACGTTGGACAGCTTGCTGTGGGCCGCATGAATCGAAACCTTCTGGCCCGCCTGAATGCTGTTCGAGCTGTAAGCGAAGTTAACGTTGGCGTTCTTTTCGAGGCAGCTCAACACCGTTCGCAACTCGACTGACTCCATTTTCAGCGAGACTTCTTTGTTCAACACTTCCTGGGGATGTGGCCGGTAGCCAAGGGCGAGGCTACAACAGAGCACCAAAAGCAATAACTGAGTAACGGAAGTTCGTAGTGCCCGCAAAAGCACCTTCCGGAGAGGTACACGGTTCTCCATCATTTTTTAATTAACGTTAGGGTAAAAAAAGGGACGGGGTAAACTGACTAACTCCTGTGAAGGGTAAATAAAATTTGGTTAATGCTTAAAATGGTGTGGATTAATAATGGCGCAAAAGTAAGTAGGGTAATGTTTCCAGAATATTAAGGATGTTTGTCCTGTGTTAAACTTACGTTATCGGACAAAGAGGGGCCTTGATGGTCGCCCGATGGGACAAAACTGGAGCTACCTTCGCTGGCGGGGGGAAAAAGGCGCCAAAGCACCTTGAAGGCGTGGGGCTAGGATGGCCCTTACACCAAGGAAGAGGGACCTGGTAGAGAAAGAAGAAGAGAGAATATGACTAATTCAGATTAGAACAACAGAGCACTTGAACCAGGAAGGATCGAAGTGGGCAATAAGGGAGTCGCTACCTTTTGGTATATACGTCGCCTTTGGGGGAACATCGGTTCTGCCATACCACTGACAGGCTTTGGGGGTTAGATCAAAGAGGTCGGGATGACAGAACCGAGGCAGGGCAACAAAGAGCTGGCCCCGACTTTGTGTAATCAGGCTGATTAGGATTACAGGACAACAACGGAATTTTTGTCAGACGAGACACCGCTGGGAACAAGTTTGTCTGCTTCCGCATCGTTCTCCCATTTTTCGCTATTAATTAAATAGCGAAACTGGAACTCATGGCCAACTGTCAATTCAACTGTTGTTTTATACGAACCGTCTTTTTGCTTTTTTAAGGGAGTAGCCTCCGTGTTCCACTCGTTAAACTCACCAACTAAAGCCACTGTCTTAGCTCCATCAACGGCTTCGGCGGGTAAAGTGAACGTAACTTTACAAATTGTAGGCTTGCTTTTAACGTATTGCTTTGCAAGTGCCATATAGAAAAGGAGTTTGGTTGTGGTACAAAGTTATATAAAGACAATCATAAGGCAATGGATATCAAAAGGTTGCTGGATCCGTTTATCAAAATAGTGATAAGTGACTCCCTGTTTAATTATAAAAGTCTTTTAAAAACAGGGGCTTATGCTGTATTTTAATTAATCCGGTAGCGGTTTTTATTAGGTCCTGTAAAAGAAACTATCCGGCTCTTTAAGGAGCAGAAAGAGCCGGAATTAACGATTGGGTTAACGGCGATTGCGCCTGTATGACAGCGAATAAACCATGATTTAAAAAGGAACAACGACTTTAAAACTAACGTTGCGGCCCATATTATAAATGCCCAAACGCCCGTTTGGTGAAGCCGAATAATAGTCGAAATACTTGAGCCGGTTGAGGTGCGATTGGTAAGATTTATCAAACAGATTGTCGATCTGGAAAAAGAACTGGAAGAGCTCCCGCTGCGAAGCCGAGCTGACGGTTGTACCCCAGCCAACGTTGAAGAGCGCATAGCCCGGCGTTGGCGTTTCGGTATTGTCAACGCCGTAGTATCGATCCTGCGTAGCGTACGCGTCGACTTCGGCCCGGACGTACGTTTTTGAAAAAAGGCCAACGGGCTGGTCGAACGTAGCCCGTAATTCGGAGCGGCCATGCAGGGGCGGAATAAACGGCAGATAACGGGCCAGATCGCCGTTGCGCTCGATTAGCTCCGCGTTTCTGTTTAATCCCCGGATATAAGCCAGACTGTTGTTGAAAGCCAGCCACTTCACACCCTGCGGATGAAGGTTCAGACTAACCTCGGCTCCGTAAAGTTGCGCCCGCGACTGCTGGTACTGATAAGTGAAGTTGCCCGGCACAATCACCACCGGCTGCCCCTGAGCGTCGTAAAGCCGGGCCTGATAAATATAGTTCTGGATGGAATTATTAAACAGTTCTACGCTAAGATCCAGGTCATTGAGGTAAGCTATAAAGCCCAGATCCGTCTGCAAACTAAATTCAGGTTTGAAATTCCGGTTACCGATGTAGACAATGTGAGCGCCGGGGTCCAGCCCATTGGAGCCGATCTCCGTGATGTTAGGAGCCCGGTAGCCCCGCGACACGTTCGCTTTTATGAGCAGTCGTTCGGAGAGGTTATACGTCATGCCTAAACTCCCCGAAATCCCCGTAAAGTTGCGCTGATAGGCCGGAAACGGCAAGGCGGCCCCGGCGGTGTCAGGCAGAAAAGCCTGCTTCTCAAAGCCGGTCTCGGGTAAGGTCCGCACGTAAAAATCCCGCCAGTTCCAGGACCGAACGTCGTAGCGAAGCCCACCGCTAATATCAAGGGCACCGACGGACTTCTTCAAAAACAGGAACGACCCAATGTCGAACAGGTGGTAATTGGGAATGGGGAACGCCGTGCCGTTTTTGTTCTGGTTGGCCTGGTACATCCCGTTCACGCCCACCGTAGCCTCAACGCCCGCCCAGGTGGGCAGGTTGTATTTAACATCGTAGTTGATGGTGTTCAGCGTCACGAACAGTCCGGCCTGCGCGGGTACCGTCGGGTGGTTAAATTCCCGGCGGGTATTCTGCTGGAAACCGGCGATGATGTTCAGGTCGCTGCGGCCAATGACGAAGCGGTTGCGCGTGTAAACCCGGTAGTGCTGAATGTGCTGGTACAGGGGGCTGATGGTGTACGAGCGCAGCTCGGCGTCCGATACCTGCGGGCGGTTTTTGATGTTGTCCAGCGCCGACTCAAAGACCTGTTTAGTAAACCGGCGACTCAGCGAATCGCGGCTGCCGTCCGGAATTTCCTGCAGGTTATTGTACAGCGTGGCGTATACGTACGATGAGCCCCAGCGCTTGTCGACTCCGGCCAGCGCCGACAGGTTAAATTCCCGGTAGCCCGTTTGGTAAACCAGTCCGTCCACGCGGTTTCGGTAGTCGTGGGCCAGTTTGTTGGAAATACGGAACGAGGCTTTCCAGTCAGCCTTTCGGTAGCCCAGACCGACGGACATACCAGCCATGCCGTTGTTGGTGTGAAACTCGGCCAGCGCATCGCCCGTTACCCGGCCTTCGGGACCTTTGGGCAGGGCGGGAATGTAATTGATAACACCCGCAACCGCGTCGGAACCATAGATTAAACTGGCGGGGCCTTTCACAACTTCCGCCCGTTCAACGCCGTACTGATCGATTTCCGTGCCGTGCTCATCGCCCCATTGCTGGCCTTCCTGCCGAACGCCGTTGTAGAGCGTAAGGACCCGGTTGTAGCCTAGTCCGCGGATGAAGGGTTTGGAAATGTTAGGACCCGTCGTCACGGCGCTGAGGCCCGGCACGCCTTTCAGCACGGCATCCACAATGTTATTGTTGACGTTCATTTCCATCTCCCGCTTGTTGATCACCGCAATCGGAACGGGGCTTTTTCGAACTTCCGTGCTGCGGGAGACGCCCGTCACGACTACTTCGTTCAGCGTGGAAATGGCGTCTTTCAGGGCCAGTGACAAGGCGGTGGAGTCGGAGCGGACCGCAACGGTGCGCCGTTCGGTCTGGTAGCCGACCAGGCTGATGACCACGGCGTAGTTGCCCGTGGGGAGATTCGCCAGGCGGTAGTTGCCGTTGCCGTCGGCGGTGGTTCCCTGGCGTAGCTGCGGGAGATAAACCGTAGCGCCCGTGGCGGCTTCCTGCGTAGTTTGCAGCGTAACCCGACCCATCAAGGCATGCTGCGCCGAGCTTAATAAGGGAAATAAAAAGCAGACGGATAGAGATACAAGTAGTCTCATCGAGGAAATAAGAAAGAATGATGCGGGAGAGATAAATACTGGAGCAGCCAATACCGTTTTCACGGCACCGTGGATAAGGCTACGACGGGCGGCAATTACCAGGGTCCGTTCAGGAAAGCACCACCCAGCGTATGAGGGTATACAACCACACAATCACTGGTAACCAGTACTTTACAGGAACAGGTAAACAAGAGGTAATTAGCTATTTATTCCCGCAGCGGGTGGACCCCGGTGAGAAAAGCAATAGAAAGGGAGGAGAGGGGTTTGCCGGCCATACATCGGAAGCACGCCGTCCGTCGACAGCGCCAGCACCGCAAAGGCAAAGGCAAAAGGCAGCACACCATCGTATAAGGCATTGGTGACCGTATCGAGCCAGAAAAGCTCGTTGCTGGTGTGCGTATTGGGTTGGTAAGGACTTTTACCGAGGGGAATGTACGGGTGGGCGTGCACAATCACACGGCCACTGGGGAGTTTATGGGCGTGCCGGAAGACAATGGAATTGACCACCATCATGCTGAACAGGATCAGCAGGAAGCGGGCAATGCGTTGTCGTTTCAGGGGCAATACGGGCATAACTCCTCAAAAAGGATAGATGGGCCCAATATAGAAACAAAATGCGCGAAAGCAAGCGGTTGGGCGCAACTCATTAGCGCCAGCGGTGAACTTATTTATTTTGTTAACGCTGTTGCCGGATACGCACCCTGTTTATCTTTAGTGCCTGATTGGTAACTGGTCCAACAGATTTCCTTAACTCCTTACTTATGCAATCAATTGCCATGCTTGGTTCCGGCTTCATTGGCCGGTTCTACGCCGAATCCATCCACGGTCAGCGCAGCCGCGACCGGGTAGTTGCTATTTACGCCCGCCGGGAGGAAAGTGCCCGAAAATTTGCCACGGATTACGGCTGTTCCATCTGGTCGACGAACATGGAGGAGGTGATTGCGCACCCCGATGTGTCGATGGTTTGCATTGCGCTGCCGAATAATTTGCACGAAGCGGCCGTTCAGCTGTGCGCCAAACACCGGAAAGCCGTGGTCTGTACCAAACCGCTGGGACGCAACGCCGAGGAAGCCCTCCGGATGATGCAGGTCTGCGAAGAAGCGGGAATCTTTGCGGGGTACCTGGAGGATTTATGCTACACGCCTAAGTTCCTGAAAGCGCTGCAAAGCGTGCAGAACGGCGCGCTGGGCCGCATCCTGTGGGCTAAGTCGCGGGAGACCCATCCGGGACCGCATAGTGACTGGTTCTGGGATAAAGAGCAGGCCGGCGGAGGCTGTATGCTCGATCTGGGTTGCCACTGCGTGGAGATCGCCCGGAGTTTTATTGGGAAGGACGTGAAGCCCGTTGAGGTGATGTGCTGGGCAGCCACGCAGGTGAAACCCATTGACGCCGAGGACCACGCCATTGCGCTGGTGAAATATGAAAACGGCGCTATTGGGCAGTTTGAGGTCAGCTGGACGTTCCGGGGTGGGATGGACCTGCGCGACGAGGTGATGGGCACGGAAGGCACGATCTGGATTAATAACTTCCTGCGGACCGGCTTCGAGATGTTTACGACCGGGAAGGGGGCGGATTACGTAGCCGAAAAAGCGGAGTCAACGAGCGGGTGGCTTTTTCCCGTTGGCGACGAGGTGAATGATCTGGGCTACAATCACATGTTCACCGATATGTTCAGTGCTGCCGAAGAAGGCCGTCAGCCCGCCGAAACCTTTTACGATGGTTACGTAGTAAACGCGGTTCTGGATGCCGCCTATCGTTCGGCGGAAACCAAACAGTGGGAGCCGGTGAAGTTGCCGGTCTGGCAGGGACGCGAAGGCTTAACGCCCGAATCCACGCTGGTCGACTACGACGAAAACCACTACCTAATCAAGGAAGAAGTGACGCACGACGGTCGACACAAGATCATTTTAAAAGAAAAAGCAACCGGCAAAATTCTGGAACGGGATTTAGCCTGATGGGTCGATGCTGTCGCAGGTCTGCCTGGGTAGTCCTGCGACAGCCTGTCTGCCGAAACCCGGGTGCTGCGCATCAGAGCGGTGAACCGTTTGTTAACTTTTTCTAATCAACGGAGGTCTATAACAAATCCAGTTTATCTATCTCTAGCGGTAGATAAGCTTACTTTGTTATTGAAATGATACAATTTGTGTTATTTGTATCATTAAATAGTGTCAAAGCGGCACAAAACCAAATAAGGACTGGGCGGTTCTAAAACGTAGTAGAACAACCCAAAGTAGCTTATGGAGTCGAAGTGTGGTGTGACTTGTATCATTCCTTTTTTCAATGAAGGTGAACGAATTCTTTCCGTTTTAAACATACTTACCCGGATTCCGTCGCTCGACGGGGTCGTTTGTGTTGACAATGGGTCCGAAGATGATAGTCTGTCCCGTATTCGCCAGCGCTGGCCCCGGATGCCGGTGTTGAAGTTACCCGAACACCAGGAAAAGACAATTGCTCTTAAACAGGCCCTCAATTCAGTTACAACTCCTTACGTCCTGCTGATGCAGCCGGACTCGCAGAATATTGACGAAGGCGAACTGGAGAAGATTCTGCAAAGCCTGCACCAATGCCCGGATATTGACATGGTAATTCTGCGTCGGCCGCAAAAGGACTGGTTCGGAAAAATGAATCGCGCGGATGTACTTTTTGCCGCCGAGCGCATCCTCCGAACGGATGATTTGCGTCAGATTTTGAACGAATCAGTTGCTGAAGTGCAGCTGGAAGCGGCCATTAACGCGTTTATGTCGGGCCAGGACAAGCAGGTCCACTGGGTACCCTGGTCGGCCACGCGGGTCGAGGAAGCCGAACAGCCCGGCTCAAAGGGCGTGCGGCAAGATCTGATACGATACGCCAGTATTCTCCAGTACGTGGGTCTGGTTAACTTCTATCGGCACCTGACTCACTTTGCCCTGAAACCACTGCCGATACCGGGGCGCGGCAGGTATTAGTCAGATCATAATAAGTTTCGAATGTTGGTGAAATTTAAAGAAGACAATCCTTTGTTTTGTAAATAATAGTGAAGCTTAAGGTCATCGGTAAGAATCAAGTAACCTTCTTCCGCTAGTTTGGCAGTTACAGAATCACTTAAACCAAACTTTACAAATCTTTTCTCATCTATTTTAATTGCAGATAAACTAGAGAAACTCTTTTCCTCCACAGTTTCAAGAAATCGGGGTATAGCGCTAAGGATAGGTACATTTCGATATAGCTCTCCTTCCAATAGATTACTGACCTCGGTTATTATGTTAGCAGTTGTAATTACTTTCTGAAATAATTGTATGAATCGATTAAGAAGCTGATAATCATCAGGGTTATATCGGCCATTGGTTCGCTTGCATTGGGTAATGAATCTTGTATCGATAGAACCAATGATATAAAGAACTAATAAGTTTGTATCAATTAAAAGGCCTTTTTGACGGCTCAAATTCTGTAAGGTCATACCTCTAATACTCTAATCTTCATAGAGGTTACCTCACCATTTGTAGCATCTATCTTAAAGGTTTTATATTTTCTGTCGACTCTGTTTCCCAAGGCAGCAGCAAGAGGTGACTGTGATTCTTTCTCAGCAGGAAAGCTCAGCGTAATTAACCAATTCTGGCGGTCGTTATCCAATTCTACTTCCTCAACCAGTACGCCGGTTGTATCTGGATATATGTCCTTATAAAACCCTAACGCTTGCTGCGCAGCTTCTTTTATTGTTATCATACAACAGTTCTTCAGATGTCTAGTAAACTTAATAGTCATTTACTGGATGTATAAATATAAGCAAAAAGCAAATGCGGCACAGCTGGAGAACCAGTTGTGCCGCATTTTATCAGTATTGTCTTGATTATTCAGCCGTCGACAGTTGGTCGCCTGCGTGGCGGAGTGCCGTCGCCAGACTCTGGAGTTGCAGCGGCATTTCGCCCTCAGAACCCGTATCGGCGCTGAAAATCTGAAGTTCTTCGGCGAGGTCTTTCAGAAGGCTCTGAATCGTGTTGACGTCAGGTGTCTGACTGCCCACGGCTTCGTCCAGTCGCTTTAGTTTGTCCGCCATATCGTGGGTATTTTCGCTTTCGCTCAATACTTCAACCCATTGCTGGATCAGATTGGCGCTTTCTTTTACCGCGGGCGAGTAAAGTCCATCGCTCAGTGAAGTGATTGTAGTGTCGAGCAGTTCGGTTGTATCGGCGTGCGTTGCCATAAAGGAAAAGTTAAGGAAGATGGATAGAAGGGTGAAAAGAGGGTTGTTTTTTCGCTCCGTTCGTTTGGATTATAGTGAACTGGCGAAGCCCTGAATCGCATCCGAGAGTTTGCGGAGGGGTTCCCGGTATTCGTGGGCCGCGCTGGATGCCTGAACGTTGAGCTGTTCGGACAGATCGAAGATGATGTTGCGGACCGTAACGGGATCCGGATAGCCACTTTCCAGCTGGCTTTTCAGCTCTTCCAGTGAAGTATGAACCTGCTGGGTTGCCGGTGATTCGCCGAGTACTTTGAGCCAGCTGTTGATTAACGAGACGCCATCCGTCGGGACAACGCTGGTAATCCCGCCATCAGTCAGAGCTGAAACGGTGGTGTTGATTAATTCCGTTGGTTGCTGATTGGTTTCCATTGATTGGAGTCGATTTATGACAGTTGGCCCAATCACCGCCGGGCAGTGACTGGGCCAATTTAATTATAATTGATTGCTGAAAACGCGCAATGAGCGTACGATTTCCTCCAGCTCATTCACCCGGGGACCATCTGACGACTGAGCGATCTGAACCGTTTCGTCGGCCAGATTATTCAGGATCGTCTTCAGTTGTTCGGTATCTGGGTTAGAAAGTTGGAGCAGGGAGCGCAATTGCATCAAGTTCTGCTGAACCGCGCTGGCTGGGCGTGAGTCCTCCAGGATCTTCAGCCAGTCGTCGATGAGCGAAACACCACTATTAGGCGTTGTCGAGTCGCTGCCACCCTGCAGCTTACTGATCGTCGAAGTTATCGTTTTCTGAGTTAGTGCGTTTGAAGGCATAACAGGATTCGTTAAGAGTAATAATTACTTACTGGTTAAGCGCCGGGTAGACGCTGTCAGATGGGTGTTAAGCCAGCTGATTGGCAAAAGTCCGCAGTGAAGTGACCAGCGTATCGAGCCGCACTGGAAACTCGCCACCCGCCTGAGGAACCCACTGTTCGGTTTGCTGCGCCAGCCCCAGCAGGATGTCCCGGATGTGTCCGTTATCGATCAGCGGACTTTGCAGAGCTTCCTTTAGCTTGTCCAGGGTGCGCGCAATATTATCCGCTTCGGAAGTCTTTAAGGATCGAAGCCAGTCATTAATCAGAGAAAGTCCTTCCTGGGGTGATGTTTTCAACGGTCCGCCATCGAATGACTCAATAGTTGCGTCAATCAGCGTGGTAGCGTTCGTGTGTGGAACTTGGGAATGTTGACTAGACATAATTGGTAACGTTGAGATAAGTACCGAAATCGGTTATGAGTACATTTACAAACTACCGGTTGAATAGATTGTTCGTCGGCCCGGGTGTTTTCTTGCCCGAAACAGACCAAAACAAAATGCCCTCCCGGTGGGAAGGCATTTTGCATCCGGCACGATATGACTGGCTCAGGACTGGCCCAGACCACTTTGTCCACCGCCTTCGCGGGTTGAGTTGCCCTGTACCGGACCACCCGTGCCCCGGTTGTTGATTGCGTCTGAAGCGGCTCCGCCACCCTGTACGTTACCTGCTTCGCTCGAACCGGAAGCACCACCGCTCATCGCACCCGCGTTACCGGTTGCGCTGCCCGTTCCTGTCTGG
>Ga0325400_1005321_pt1 | contig 12094 bp, 5 predicted proteins | sample PopdelMetagenome_2_FD_205662 | JGI IMG/M metagenome (GOLD analysis project Ga0325400, IMG submission 205662) | Populus deltoides microbial communities from Bellville, Georgia, United States - Xylem-PdKOR-R1 | ecosystem: Host-associated > Plants > Phyllosphere > Stem > Wood/Secondary xylem...
GGTTGGTGTTTTCTATAGGATATTGGTTGATCATTTAGAATATTGAGAACTTCTTGCACACTTAATTATAGCACTTGATCATAGTAGAACCTTTTTCCAGTGGCTTTATCAGAAGGATTTTCATTAGTTATTAGATTAACACTTTGAATGTCACCAGTAGAACTTGATTTTGATGTAGGGTTGTCGGAACTGGAATTATTTCCAACACTAGTGGACTGACGTTGCAAAGAGCATGGACTTTGATTAATAAAACTTGAACTAAGCAGCGGAAATAATTCAAAATAATCCTCCCTCCGACTTGTTGTAAAGAAATAAGGGATGTCTTTAATGAATCTAACATCTCTTGATATGTACATCTTATTTAATAAGGGATCATAACCCTTGTACTCCTTTTGTGTTTGTGAGTACCCCCCAAGAAAATGCACTTATTTGATCTTGAATCAAGCTTATCACATTGTAATGGTGGAAAGTGCACAAAACAGAAGCATCCAAACACTTTAAGAGGTGACAGATCTGGACTTTTAGCTTGCAAAACTTCAAGAGGAGATTTAAAATTCAACACACGATTGGGTAAATGATTTATAACATATGTAGCTGTGAGAACACCATATGACTAAAACCATTTTGGAACATTCATTTGTAACATTATGGCACAAGTCTTTTCAAGCAGATCGTGATTTTTTTGTTCAGAAACTCCATTTTGTTGAGGTGTACCAACACAGTTAGTCTGATGCAATATGCCATTAGAACATAAATAATGTGACATATCTTTGGACATGTGTTCAGTGCCATTATCTGATCGGACAATTTTAATATGAGTTGAGAATTGATTAGTAATCAACATATGAAAATCCTTAAAACAATGAAATACTTCACTCTTAGCTTTTAGCTTATACACCCATGTGACTCTAGAGAAATCATCAATAAAGGTTACAAAGTATTTAAAACCATCTAGTGAAGTATAGAATAGTCCTCATACATTTGAGTGTACAAGTTTAAATGCATGAGTTGTATGTGTACAAGGATTTGGAAAAATGATAAATCTCACATTTAAGAGATTTCTTTGTTGGTATTGAATTTATTTTGCCAAGAAAAAAATCTAATAGATGTGCTAGAAAACAATGTTATAAGAGTGGCTCATACAATATTTTAAAACTAGCCTGAAATCCCTTGGAAACTCGAATATCATGAGAGAAATAGTAGAGACCATGCAGGAAAAAAACGTTACCAATCATCTTTTTGGTTAATCGATCCAGATATATAACCTTGTAATGAGTCAAAATTACATTACAATTAAATGCAGAGGCTAACTTACTGACTAAAAGTAATTAGAAAGGAAAAGAGAGAACATATAGAACATTAGACATGATTTTTTCATAGATTAATTTGATTTTTCTCTTACCCTTCAAATAAGAACTGTTTCTATTAGCTACCAAGTCAAAGTTAGGAGAAGCAAATTGTTCAAGATCAAAAATATTACTCGATTTGTTAGACATATAATTTGTGACACCAAAATCAACAATCCAAAGATCATACAAATTATCAAGTTCTAATACAGTCATAAAAGCAATCAGAATAAGTTGGTTGGTTTTTTGGTCTGCTTCCGCTAGAAATTAGGTAAGGTGACTGAAATGTGTTGCTAATTGATTCTACTCTTGTCCAGCAGCTCCATTTTGCACCTTCGCATAATTGTGCATGTCTTGCAAGTAATTAGCAAAGTCTTGTATCAAAATAGTAGGATTTGCAGTGAAGTTTTCAGTGGAATGATTTGACTTATAATTAAATGATCATCTCTGGTATCCTCATTGGTCTTTAGTAAATCAGGGTTTAATTTCTAGATGAAGTTGCCAACATCGATCTATCTAGTGTCTAGTGTTATGACAATAGCTGCACTTTAAGTCTGATTGTTTCCTTTTGAATATTCTTTCATAAATTGTTTGTCGTGGTAGAGAGTGATAATCAAACATACCAAAATTCTCACTACAAGACATTGTTTTGGCATGATAAACACGAGTGTCAGCAACTCCATAATTAGTATCACGGCTCATCACCTTTTTGCGAATCTCTTCACCCTAGATCGTTGCACATACAAATTTCAGTGGTGGTAGTTTCATTAAAATATTACTCTGTATATCCTTAAAATTAGGATTAGGGCTTGCCAGAAGTTGGAAAATTTGGTATTTTGTATTTTTTTTTTTTGTAGGACATCAACATTAATAGTGTAAGGGCAATACATCTCCAATTCACTTCACAAGCTTTTCAAATTTCCCAATAATTGAACAAAGGGTTTATCATCCTGATGAAGATTTGTAATTTCATGATGAATCTGAAATATTCAAACAGCATTGTTTTGGTTACCATACATGTCATGAATAGCATTTCAAAAATCTAGTGAAGATTCTGAATAGCTGAAAATTTAGTGAGATTGCGTTTCATGCCTTATATTTCGGGCATCCACATCTAGAGAGGGTGTTGAACCATTAATAAATCCCAACTTTGATTTTTCACCAAGGGTGATAGTAACAGCCATTGACCAAGGAAGATAATTGAATTCATTTAGCAATACTAAACTCAACCTTTAAGAGGTATTGGTATCATCAGTACTATTGGTCAGAAAAAGAATTAACTTGGGGCTTTCTTCTATAACTTGCTTAGAATGATCTTCTATAACAGAAGAAGAAGAAGAAGAAGAAAATGCTTATTCAAAAAATTATCAGCTATGATACCATAAAAAAATTTGAGAATTACAATCTCTAATCATGAGTCTTATTGAAGGAATTGTGCAAATATATATGGACTAGAATTAAAACCTAATACAACAATTAATGATATGATTTTATCCTTGATTCTAAGAAGGATATATAGTAATTACAAGACCATCTAAACTAAGTAACAGGTAAACTATCTTAGGTAATTATATAACTACAGAAATCTTCAGTATTTGCACCAATAATCTACAATATCTTCAGTATTTGTAATATTTTCAAGACAAACTCAAACTGATTTTTTTCAACAAAAACAAAACTCCTTATCCAATCAAAAGTTGTACCATTTGGTCATCAAAGTCAAAAGCAAGGAATTCATATATAAAAATTTTATTTTTCACATCTCTCAAACCAACTTATCAGATTGACATCATTATCATATAAGAGATTGATTGAATTTTCCATTTTCTAATTTTTATTAAATAGATAGAATGATATCCAAACAAGTTTTAACCTAACTTTGCAATTTAGAGCATTTGCAACATTATACCATAATACAAACTAAATTATGAAGAAAAGAATTGGTGAAAAGATCGTCAATGTTCTTGATGACAAGGAAACTAATATTTTTTTAGATAAAAAATAAAAAATGATTTTCATTTCCATTTTTCAAACTCGAGAGTTGCATCATATATTTAGTTTTGCGTGTGTAAAAATCATGAATTTTGTGAGTGATCATTAGAAAATTGGTCCTCATTGATTATCTAAAATGTTTATAATAACTATTCTAACAAGCAAGGAGAGCACTTCATTTCTCAATATAAAAAGAAAATTACAGTCAAAAAATTTATAAAAACAATGAATTAAATAAAAGAATCTAAATACATGTATGCTTCATTTCAAATATGTAAATTTTAATCACCATTTTTTTTTTATGAAAATGAAATTAAAATTGCATGCTTACAAAATCCAAGGGAAAAAACAAAAAGAAAATTTATTTTTTAAGATGAAATAGATAATATAGTTAAAGCCTTCTCATGCATAACTTTGTTGTAATTAAGCAAAACCATAGGATTTTTGGCACAATCATAAAATTTACAATTATTTTATATAATATTAAAGAGCTCTTCTAAAAATCTGGATACTTTACTTCCTATTATTTTAGATTATGAGAGTTTAAATGTCTTAATTGGTGATGAGATTAAGACTGTTTTTGGCATCAAGAAGCACTTAGATTTATGTTTGGTAATAAAAAGACTACATTTTTCTTTACTTTGTTGATTTCAAATGCAATTATTATTTTATCCTTTATGTTTGAAAAGAATACATATTTAATTTAATCTCTTGAGTTTTCTTGACTATTATTTATTAAAACATTTATCTATATAAATTGATTCTATATAGGTTTTTTCTAACAATTTAAATTATAAAAGGGTACATTTAGGATTTAGGAAAAACAAAATTCAAAGAAACAGATAACTAGAGTTAAAGGACTAAGTTATAATTTGATTCAAAATACAAAGACAAAATAATAACTTACTTTAATAAAATAAAATAAAAAACATGTTTTTCAGATTAGAGACTAGATCATTGACCAGTGCTATACTGCGAGTCAGTTCAGGTCAAGTTTCTCTTGAACATAAAAAAAATATTTAGATATTCTTAGTGTTTTGTTTTATGGAAAAAAAAATTTTAAACTATGTGGGGGTTAATCCGATTGACTTTGCGATTTTAAAAGCAACTTGAATGACCTGTAAAAGCATAATTTGACTCAAAAAAAATTTAAAATGACATCTTTTTTATATTAAAATAAAAACATATTGGATTGACTTTGGTCAACTCAAGTTAAAATTGTTAAATTTATGATCTAGATCATGAGACTATAATAACCTCTTAAAAAGCAAGTCAAAACAAATTATAGGTGTAATTCTCAATCAACTCAGTGTTGAATGATTAAATTAAAAAAAATACCTAAAAAGTGACTCGAATTAACCTATCAAACCTACGACCTGAGTCTTAAGATCGAGATAATCTCATAGAAAACAAATAAAAATAAATTACAAAGTTCAATTCTCAATCAGCTCGAGTTAATTTGTCAAATTCATAACCCGGGTAATGAGACCAAGATAACCTCATAGAAAAAAAAAAAAAGACTTGATTTAACTCAAGTTAACCTATCAAATCCATTATTTTGATCGTGAGACTAAGATAACCCCGCAGATAGCAAATAAAAAAAATTATGAAGCTAAATTTCCAATCAACCATATTGGACCCAATGTTTAATAATGAAATTTGTAAAAAAAATTAATTTAAAAAAGACATGACAAAAGAGTCAAGTCAACTTGAGTTAACCCGCTAAGTATTATTCTTATGTCATAAAACCAAGATAGCCTAATAAAAAGCAAACCAAAACAAATCATGAAACCTAATTCTCAATCAAACATAATATTAAATAATGAGATAGGAAAAATATGAATTAAAAAAAAGAACAAAAACTAAGTCAATTGGGTTAATATGCCAAACCCGCTACCCGGGCCATGAGATGGGACCCCAATAAAAACAAATCCAATATTGAAGGACTTGTGACTCAGTTCATGAGACTGAGATCACCTTTTAGAAAGAAAATTGAAAAAAATGACCTAATTTAATTGGGGTTAAAATGTCAAAACTCACGACCCTGATCATGAAACTATGATATCCTCGTAAAATGAAAATGAAAATAAATTATAAAGATCAATTCTCAACCAATTCGATATTGAATGATGAAATTGAAAAAAAAAATCAATTAAAAAAAGATTAAAAAACGATCCAAGTTAACTCATTAAGCATCATTATCGGATCATAAGGCTGGAATAACTTAATAGAAAGCAAATAAAACAAATCATGAAACCTGATTCTTAATCAACTCAATATTAAATGGTGAAATTAGGGAAAAGGTTTATTAAGAAAAAAAACACGAGTCATTTGGATTAACTCGTCGAACCTACGATCCATGTAATAAAAGTGTCCTAACCCAATAAAAAAACATATATAATATTAAAGGATAATTTAAAAAAAGTATTAATTGATTAAAAAAATGAAAATAAAAAAATATTTCAATGAATAGTGTTTTATGAAGAAGGGTACAATAAAAACCCCTCGTCATTTAATTATTATTTTTTTGCTAATTTAGGTATCTTACACAGCTATGATGCCTACAAGATTTGTTGGCTTCTTCACTTTTTTTTTTCCATGTTCCTTCTCGTTTTATTCATATTACATATTTTGACATGAAATCAAATGGGTTCGACTAAAAAAATTAGTAATTTTTGTTATTTTTTATTATTTTATTTCATGTGATGAGATAAATAAATAAATAAATATTAAAAATTTAGGGAGTTTAGTGAAACCAAATGAAGAAAGAAGAAGAGGCACAAAATGACGAGGACTAAAAACTATCATGAAAGATAATGCAAAAAAGAAAAAAAATCAATAAATAGAAGAATCAAGTAAAAATTAGAAAATTAGAGAGAAATCCTAGTTCAATAAGAAAATAATATAAAGACCTAATATTATTCTAGTTTAGGTTTTTCCTATTTAGAGAGGAGTCGAGGTAAATATAAATAGATACACATACAAATAAAGAGAAAAAAAATATAAATAGCAGCAACAAAAAAAGAAAGAAAAAAAAACTAACTAGCTAAAAAAGTCAAAACCCTAGTCGTCTTCTTCATCTTCTTCTCCCCTTCTCATTATGACTGTTATTGACACCACCACACTCGAGCCACACCAAGACACTATCTTTCCTTTTCTCTCCACCACAACGCCACCTCCTTTTATCCTTAGTTATAACCATTGTCAACGCTTCTTTCTCCCAATTGAAACTCGACTACCTTGTCAGCCACAATGCTAGATTGAGTGGCATAGCAGCAACAACCCTTCCTCCTTGCGCCTGAAACAACCTAATCATAACATGTCAATCTCAAGAAGATACAATTGAAACCCAGTTCTTCCTCGCAGCAACAAAAAAACTGAAACTTTCTAATTGTTAATCTCCCATCTTGAACATTGATGAATTACACTGCCTATGTAAGGAGAGAAAAAGAGGAGGGGTAGTTGATTTGCTGAGTCACACGGCTTCCAAAATCATTAGCTTGTGCAACGACACTACGTAGCCTAGGTTGCTTATCCATGAAAAAGACTCATATGTCATCACTATTGATCCAGGTTTTAGAAGTTTCCACTCATAACTAGTTTTTTATTAATTTCAAACCCTTATGCTTTTAATCATTTATTTTGAGTGATTTTTGACATGTTATTGTTTTTTTTATTATTAAAATGAATCTAGTTTTGGTTTAATTGATGTGAATTTGTTCTCGTTGCATTTTGTTGAGTATGTCAACTAATTTGATTTTTTTTTTTGTAGCTCAAAATCGGTTTAAGAGTTGCAAATCCTAATTAGGTTTCTTCTAAAAAATGGCATTAAAGGTTGATGATTTTTGTATTGTAAATATTGATTTAACGTATATATTTTTGTATATTTTCCTTTTTTAGTGATTTATGTTTTTTCATGACTCATTGATCTAAAAATTGTAAATCCTAATTAAGTTGTTTTTTGAATATCACATTAAGGGTAAATAAATTCATGCATGTAAATATCAATGTCGATGTTTTTTTATTTTTCATATTCATTTTCTATATTTGTTATTTTTTTTCTCATAACTTAAAATCAGCCTAGGAATTGTAAATCTTAATTAGGTTGTTTCTTGAATGTCACATTAAGGATAAATGGGTTGATATGATGTGTGAATCCTGTTTTGCATTTTCCTCTATATGATATGTCGAGTGATTTTAGGGTCAATCCACATGATCCTATATAGGCTCATTGAAGGTGAATAGATCCCTTCTAGCCCATTTCAAATATAATAAAAGATAATAGGCCAAATCTCAATTACTTATAAGCATCTTTTTAGGTCCAACGCTCATATTTAAAAGTGAGAATTGAGTCTTGTTACTAAACTCAGGTGCTAGATCACTGTCCCAAGTCTTAGTAGTCTTATACTTTCAATAACCAAAGCCAATATACCATTTTAGAAAAAATCTTAGGATGTATACATAATAGGTACCTTTTATTTTTAAAAACAAATGTGAAGCAACTTATCTTAAGTTTGATGTTTTAAGATGACTTTAACATAACCAGAATTTTCCCTAGAAATTTTTTAAAAATAATTAGGGTTTCTAGTTACCATAAAACTAGATGATAGCTCTCTTTTTTTTTCTAATTTTACCTGTATTAATATTCTCTTTAAGGTAACCATGATCATTAATCTTTAATTTTTGCTCCTCAATTTCTTTGCACATCGTTTGCATAACAACATCGATAATTCTTGTACCAAAGTGTTGTTGGCATCCATATTCCAATCTTTGTGATCGTCATTAGGGTATTCAATTCTGGAAGGTTCATTAATTTATAAGTTATTGAAGTGCTTAATAGCATTGATCTCATATTTTTTTATATAAAGGAATCTTTAAATATGGTAGTCTCAAAAGTAGCTCTACATAAATTTATATCAAACGATGCAAATCTATCTCTCAATAAATATTTTATATGGAACTAAGTTTGAATAAACATTTTATCTTATACTAACAAAGTATCTTGGACATAATTCCATCTCGAAAAAGGTTGTTCTCCAAATCCGACCTCAACCAACTACAACATCACATCCTTTAAAAATCTTGCATATTCCATCTCTATTATAATTAAAAGTCAGCCCATAAATTTTTCATTTAAATGTTGTAACATTAACTCTATCATACTTTCTCTTAACATAAGTTTTAGTTGAAATTTTTTTAAAAGCCAAAACAGGACTATAAAGGGGTTGAGTACGAATTCCTTTGCCAATATGCACATATTATAATCATGATATCTATTAGCATCTAACATTAAGATATCTGGAACTTTTCCAATCCCTATAAAAGTCATACTAAGCTTCTCAAAGTGGTGATCATGTCTCTGCTCAAGATGTGTCGAAGTCACCTCCTGAAACTACACGATATAACAGATGATCTGCATTCCTTGATCTATTTCAGTGGGGGTGTGTTGAAGTCCCAAAAAAATCCAAGTAGCTTAGGAATAAGGCTCCCAGGTTGGATAATCAGTTAATCAAGTGATCCTAGTAATCTCATACATTCTCCCTATCCAAGGTGGTTTATAGCTTATATTTGGTGTTTGGTAGGCCAAGATGGCTTGTGACTAGTACCTCCAAAAGATCTTTTTTTTTAGGTAAGAACTCTCCGATGCTTAAATAAATATCTTTTTAGAGAGAGAGAAAACAAGAATATTCTAGATAGAGATGCTCTGAAAATATATATGCAGTAGAGAATGAAGATTGTGAACCTATTTTTTTAAGGTCTCTTGGTATATTTATAGCCCATGAGTCTTGTCATTTTATGAAGAGAAGGGTCTGGAGTGTAATCTTATCCTAATGGTATTTAATGAGATATAAATATCTCTTACATCTATATTAATGTTTGATAGAAATATGATGAGTCCTTATAGGACTTTTATACACTTAAAAGGTGTAGGAAGATTAGGGTCCAAACGTCAAAAATAGTTGAGCCCATAGAGGCTGAGCTCTTTCCCTAATCTAAATCCAAAGGAAGAGGTTCATCCTTTTAGGCGTGCCCCGAGTAGGATAGTCATTCCATTGAGATTGTCAAGGGAGAATGGTCATTTTCTTGGACGTGCCAAGAAATGATGGGCATTTCCTTGAGCGTACCCAAGGCGTGGCACACTGTCATGCTCACTCATGGACCCAACGCATTTTTATTGGGGCTTGCTTGTGTTCCAAAAAATTTATACTTGTAAACCATTCTTGATCTGGTGTTTTTTGGTAAAAATATATTGATAAAAAATTGGTTAATGGTGGTTGTTGTCATTTTATTCAATAACGAGGATAATCCCATTTTAATATCAATTGACAAAATGTATAGTAATTATAAAGGGTTATTTAATACTAAAAAAACCCTTGAAAAGAAAAACTCACAAAAATCGATTTATTTCTAATAGAAATATTTAACAATACTAAATAAGAAAATAAATTAGAAATAGAATCATAGAGTTATCACTAGTTTTCTAATAAACCAAACATGCTCAAGATAAAGTTATCTTAGCTTATTTTCGTCATGATTTATTTCTGAAAAACAATTTTTTGAATTATATCTCAAAATCAAGAATGAGTAATTTAGTTTCAATTATTGGTTGTTTTTTACAGGCAAAATGTTTGGGACAGAATTCAAAGTCGGTGTGCTTAAAGTAACATTCATCAATCATGTCCTCGAAGGGCCAACAGAGCTTCACGTACGGAATTTTCACTAATAACAACAGATCTCAGATGGAGATCCTGAATAGAGTGAAGAGACTATTTCTACTGCATAATTCAAGATATGTTAAACCTTCTGATGAATCAGCCTTTTAAATCATTCATTTAAATTTGAAAGGGTTTTCAAAGCATCTTCAGATTATTGAATGGTCATACTAATTTCATGATGGGTTTTCTTGTTGTTTATTCATTTATTCATGTATGTTTGTTTTTGTGTTTTAAAAATATTTTTAAAAAATTAATTTTTTATTTTAAATTAATTTTTTTATATTTTCAAATCGTTTTAATGTACTAATATCAAAAATAATTTTAAAAATATAAAATATATATTATTTTGATATATTTCCGAGCAGAAACACAATTTTAAAAATAACTACTGTTACCCTCTCAAACACCCTTTTAAACTCATTATCACACCGTAAACAACCGGGTCAAAAGCTTAATTCAAGCACACTAATTAAATTTTTAGAAATGATGAAAAAAAAACCTGAAACATGCAAGTAAGCTTTTGCCAATTGGGAAAGCGACTCTGGTCAAAACCAACAAGGTTCGGATGAGCACTAGCTAGCAAGCACCCACGAGTAGTCATCCATGGTGGAGGGGCCTCAATTTTACTAAATTAAAGTGCCAGTCCAATGTGGACCTTTTATGAGGCGTGGGAAACAAGTGGGTCGCCACTCTCATTTACGAAAGTTGCCTTCATAATTTATCAGCAAAGGCATAAATCCTACATGTTTTTCAAATATTCCCTACATTATTAAAGCAATTTTACAAAAGTATATGGATGATTGAATTAAAATTCCTTACAAGTGAACAAGTGAAAAATCCCATAAGAAAATATACACCATGTATCCATGTCAATATTTAAAAGCAATATTCTCTGTAATTTGTAATAAAAATTTAAATAGAAAGGAAAAAATCAGATTTTTTTATTTCCAGGAGAGTTGAATAAAAAAATTTATCGAGGTTAGATTTAAAAGAGAAATAAAAACCACTAAAGAAGTCTCAATCGAGAAATTCTTGGATTGATATTTTTGTGGCTTATTGATTTTGTAGAAAATGATACATTTTTCAGTGATTTTTGTTTTTTTAAAAAAAAAACATTTGGTGTGGACGGATTATTTTTAATTTCGTTGTCTTGAAAATAAAAATAAAAAATGATATTTTCTGTTTTATTTAAATTTTATTGACTAACCGTTAAAGCTGATAGCATTATGGATGGAAGAACCTCATCCAAGACATCACCCATCCAGTTCTATAAAAAAAAATAAAGAGAATCAATCGAGAAAAAACTCAAAGAATACAAGAACGATGGTGGGTAAATCCTGGTTTGTTTTTGGATGAACAGGGATGGCTAGAATTCATCACAGCAACTTGTTCAAGCCATTGACAGATCCGCTTTTATTCCTGATCTAGTTCTTTTCAGATAAGAATGAAGCTCAAAGGGATTGCAAGGATAAGGATGTGTTTCAAATATTCCGAAGCTTTTCAGTTGGAGTTGGAAGGGCAAAAACACACCGAAAGAGATCCATTCACGATACCCTCGTTCCTGCTACAATCTAGCCCTAATTCAAAGGTCGATTCAGAGACGGGCCATGCAGCTTGGGGAGCTACTGTCATACAAAAAACGCGAGTCCCTAAGAGCTCGCTCTCTAGTGCGTATGGATAGTTCCTTATCAAAGCACATCAATTCATATTGAACATTTTCTGGACTTTCTGTTTGACCTTATATCATTTACCAGATTAATTAAGCACGTTAAAGATTGATTCAGTTGCAGCACAATTTAATGGTGGTTGAGTCAAACTAAGATCCTCTCAAGTTAGTTAAATCCTAGTTTCAAACCATTCTTAATATGCAAAACTAGCTAGCTCATAAAATATTAGAAAAAGGAGGAGACGAAAACTGATTTCAATGATATCAAAGCGGTCTCATTGTCATCTCGAGGTTGAGCCGTGCTTGCAAGTGCTCAAGACAAAACGTATTGACAGCACAGAAAAGCAGATTTTTGCACTGTTGAGGGAGCACCA
>Ga0325400_1005322_pt1 | contig 12092 bp, 5 predicted proteins | sample PopdelMetagenome_2_FD_205662 | JGI IMG/M metagenome (GOLD analysis project Ga0325400, IMG submission 205662) | Populus deltoides microbial communities from Bellville, Georgia, United States - Xylem-PdKOR-R1 | ecosystem: Host-associated > Plants > Phyllosphere > Stem > Wood/Secondary xylem...
TTATACAGTTCTTCACCTGATAATACTAACGCTACAATATCCCTTCCAAATTTATCTTTCAAAAATTCCTTTATGTTATTCTTGAATCGATGATGACTTGGAAAAAACCTATTATGGAAAAAAAAAAGCTTTACCATAATTGATTAAGGTAAAAACCTTATTATTATGCATACAATATGAACAAGCTAATTTACCTAAAACCATCTTATATGTAGGAAAATCATTTACAATCCACATCATTGTTATTTTTATTTGAAAATTCTATTTGCTTGAGACATCATATGTCAATGCCTCGCCTTACCATAATTGATTCAACTCATCAATTAAAAGTTACAGACAAACAATTATATTCCTACTTGGATTATAAGAGCTAGGTATGATCATATATAAGAGCATAAATTTCAACTTCATACAAATCCTCGGGGGTAAGTTGTAAACTGTTAGTATGACTAGTTAACAAGAATAGAGTGTAAAAGACCCAAATAGATTAAATCCATTAGTACACAAGGCAAGGCATACATTTTTTAATTCCATTGAAAACTCAGGATGCATCATATTGAATTGCTTTCAATCTTTACCATCAAAAGGGTACACCATGATTCCATTCACCTCATCATTTGAATGGTTTCATATCATGTGGTGAGAGTCTTTGAAGACATAAATAACCTTCATAACATAGGTGTGCTTATGAAGTATTTTTTTTTTATGTGATAAGTGTTCTTCATCTACCACTACTAGGTTTATACCGAGCATGCTAATAGGTTTTACACTTGGTAAAATTTGTATATTCATCAAAGTACAACAAGTAAAAGTTTAGACAAATATCAATTTTTTGGTATCCTACTCCAAAAGGTTTTATCATGAATTTTAGCTCATTTCTCTTAGGTAACATGGTTTTCACCCATTCAAGGATTCGATCATAACTAGCCTTACTTATCCCATAATCTGACTTAATGGTAAGCACTATAAAATGACCGATAAATTAATGTGAGTTGTCCACCCATCCCATAATAATTCATTATAATCTTTCAAGATTTTTAAAAACCTAATTGCATCTATTTTAGGTTCTTCATCTAAAGGGATGTTGTGTGAACCATTATAATCTTGACTCATTCTCATTGCAACCATCACCATATAATTTTAAGGGTTAATATTGTCGCACGTGTGATGCGATGTGGCGGGACATTGGGGTCAAGGAGTCACCATATAATTGTTTGGTTTAGGGTCACTAGGAGACCCAAATGAACTTGTCTTATTTGAAATTATAAGGTAATGGACTAGTTGTGGCTAGGAAAGGTACCAGTACTCCTAGCACACCTTATTTAAGGTAACTTGCATTGTGTGGTTTAGAAGTGGTTTAAAGGTGTTGATGGATTCTAACCGGTTGTCCGTTTGTGGCTCAAAACTAAGATTTACGCTCATAAATAAATCTGACATTCAAATTTATTATGAGCTCATATGCCCAGATAAATTCTTATAAGAAGAATCCATATAGATACCTTGACAAGGTTCACCTATCCTGAAAGACGAAAGCATTTTTCACAACTCATATATTATGGTGAAAAATACTCCTAATTAAAATTAGTGAATATTAAAAATAATTATCAGAATTTTCTAATCAACTCCTAATATTTAAATAGTAGCCCACTTGTATGTCCAACATCTATATTAGAATGTTGACCAATAATTTTTAGAGAAAAAAAAATTAAGGTTGTTGAAATACTAGCCAAATTCTTAAGGAAATTTAAAAACTTATTGTAGATTCCTAAAGAAATACAAAAACAAAAAACACAAATTTTTTTCTAAAACAATGCTAAAAAAACATTTTCCTTCTCTTTTTGTTTATAAATAAAATGCAATATTTTGTAAGGACTGGATTGTATGCAACAAGCAGAAATCATTTTTGTAAGGCCATGTTTGACAAAAACATATTTTTTCCTAAAATTAAAAATATCAAAATAGGCTTAGAGGGTGTTTGTCAAACACACCTTTAAGCCAAAGAAAACCTTTAGCCAAAACATTATCAGCCAAACAGGGTCTTAACCTTTGACCCGATTTTGACCCAACCAGGTTGATTCAAGACTTTTAGTTCATCTATAAACCAAACAAAAGTCGACTAGTTTGACCCAAAAAACATACCAAAACCTAAACTAGAATCCAAAATGAAATCAAACTTAACAAAACACAAAAACTCAAAAACTTTTTACCAAAACCCAAAAAAAAAGGAACATGAAGAACACTAAAGAATATTCAACATGAACCCAGCAATGTAGATTTCAAATCAGACTAAATATGGACAAACCAAAGACATAGACATGGTGGAAATCATGCAATGATCAATAATCTAGCATTCATGCACTTCGATTATTACTCAAAAACCATGATCTTGTCAAAATAGATTTCGATTTAAAACTAAAACCATGGGATTAAAACCTACTGAAAATATGTTATTTATACAAATAAACTCTCTATTATTGACTAATAAAGTCACTTGAAGGGTTCTGTGCAAAGAATTGGTCCAAATCATAGTGTAAGGTAATGTTCTTCCCAACAATACAAAGAACATTGCCTTAGAACCCAAAAAATACCCAGATATAAAACCAGTTATCAAACCTAAAACTGACATTTTAGGCCTCTAAAGCATGCTTTGTTAGTTCTAACAAACTACATTACCATAATCAAGCATATTTGAATCAAAAGAACCAACAAATAACATCAAATCATCCAGATTATGCAAGATGTTCCATATCCAAAAACTATCAACTTAAAACAGCCTAGATGTTCATGCCATATGGATTTAAAATTAGTTTTTCAAGAATCATTTTTGTCATTAACAGACCTAGCAAATCCAGTATAAACATCTTGCTTCAACATGCATTGCATAAGTTAAAATAAAACAATATTGTTTTATAAAAAAAAACTTAAATATAATCAAACTATCATGGTAACAAAAAGGACATCCACAACACTACTTGCCAACCATTATAAATCTCATCTCCATGCTTGTAAACATAATAGAGACCAAATGACAATAGAAAAACCACTCAAGCAGGCTATATGGACTCCACTTTTAGGTTAGAAAGTATACCTTCAAGCTCCTAGAGTAGCTACTACCCTCTGTGCTTTCCTTGTAAAGTATTTATTCCATAAACTTGTTGTCTTTTGAAAGTATACCTTCAAGCTCCTAGAGTAGCTACTACCCTCTGTGCTTTCCTTGTAAAGTATTTATTCCACAAACTTGTTGTCTTTTAAAAGCTTAAGAAATCCTTGTGCTAGGCTCTTAAACCTTCACACTTAGAGTTTCTTTATCAACTTTTTATCCTTTTTTCTCCTTTATGCTCTGATTTTTAGGGGGTATTTATAGTCTCTTACTAGGGTTTTTAATGGGTTCAAACATAGATTGATCAAATCTTATCGCCTTCACAAAATAAGAGGTTTTTGGAGCACATTTTACAACTGTGAGTTATGTATCTATGTTGGTTTTTCAATGGTGGTTATACAACAAACTTGGTTTTTTGAGGTTATGGTTGTTTTCCTAAACATGGAGACCTAGGAGCTTGTTTTTTGCCTTTTGATCTTGGGAGAAATGTGGTCAACCTTTAATAAAAACTCACTACTGAAAAGGCTTAAAATGTGAACACACAAACAATATCGGTGGTTTTGTAAAATGGATATCACACTCAATGATGACTAAGTTAACCATTTTTTAGGCTTTGTCGGAGGAACTCCGACATCATCATTGTTGAAGACCACCTAATCTTGGTAAGGGGGTGTACCCCTTTTCTTTGGATCCAACCTTGCTTAATTTGAAGGTTTGTAGCTCCACATTCATTAGTTTGAACTATCAACCCTATCACTTTAGAATGTAGTGATGGTTAATCAGGGATAAGATGTTGTTGAGTTCGTTGAAGAAAATGAACTGTAAACATTTGATATAAGTAGTTGATCTTTGTAGAAAGGGTGTTTCTTAGTTGAATGATGGTTTTTACAACCCTAAAAATTGTCAGAAACACCACATTTATTCACCTGAAAGTGCCTACTTGATAAGTCAAAATTGTCGAAGAAAAAGCTCAACAGTGGTTGAACAACATGTTATCTAGGTTAAAACCTAGAAATTAGGGTTTTTAATTTGGGATTTGATGTATTTCATTTTAGTCCTTATTTTTCCAGTTGCTTTTAATTGCACCCTCATGCAACCATATTATTCGATAGTTTCACCCACATTTAACTAGTGTTTTGCCTTGATATTCTTTGTTTTATGTTTTGAAGGTACTTTTGGATGAAAGATGCAAAAATGAGTAAATTGGAGGTAATTGGCATATTTGACCTTCAGTCAATATTTTGTGCAGAGCGTTAGCTCTAGAGGTCGAAATGAAGTGATTCTAGTGGCATTAAAAAGCTAACATCCATACCTTTCAGGACATCTAAGGCAAGAAAATAAAATAAGGAAGAGTATGGAAATCGCAGCCTTCAAAGTTAAATCTCGTAATCTACTAGTGTTGACCTTCAGTCATTCCAACTTGAATATCTAGAGCTATAGAAATCCAATTGATGCAAACTCAATTTTATTGAACTCCTAACTCAAAGACTTATGAGGGAGATATGATTTTTCAAAGATGACAACTAAATTCTGCCACTAAATAGGTTTCGTGAAGAAACGAGTCCAAATTACATTCTGAAGCATCTAAACTGACATCCAAGTTTTTATTTCATCAATTTAGCTCCTCTAAGTCAAAGCTTAAAGATTTCACGCAAGGCTATTTCTCTGTTTTTAGGAAAATAGTTATTGAAGTACTTAAATATAAACTATCTACTTAAGAGAGGATAATTTTATAAAATATAGACTAGGGTTTCCTAGGATATAAAAGGAATGAGAAAAGAGAAAGGGGGCAGCCAGCCAAGAAGAGAAAAATGCCCCCTTCCTCTAAGAAACCTGAAATCATGCATTCCTCCTTCTTTTTTATTAGTTGTTCAACAAACATGCAAGCCTAAACTCTTTTTCTTGATTGCAAGGACACGGAAACCTTCGGATTTCAAGAACTATGAGATTTATTTTACCTTTTCTTTTCAGTTTATATGATGAATATGTTTGTTCTCTTATGCTTCTTTTTCCTATGATTGTTTATTTTAATTGCTAGAGCGGACTGCAAGTTATTATTGTAGACAATCTATTGCTAAGTTTGATATCAAAACCGAAGTTGTGGTATATGAACTTGTGAAGCAACTGAGTTTAATAATTGTGACGGATCTACGTTATTAATCTTAGGAAGAACATTCAATCAAATCAAACATAGACTGCGGACAGTTATGTTTTTTTAATTAATCAACTTATCTAGTTCTTAAGGCTACCATTGAATTAAATTACTAGTGCGGACACTAATTTTTTTATGGTTAGGGTTAGTTATACGGTGGATACGTTAACCAACCCATGTTAAGAAGAGATAAATATTCAGAATATAAATTAATTTTTTGTTTCCATGACCAATTCTGATTTCTGTAGGTGGATGTTTACTTGCGACCAAGGTTTGTTCTCTTGATAAATTTCTGATTTTATTTAATTTCGCTTGATAGTTTTCTATTTTCTTTTATTTTAGCCTAGATAACATCTAAACCCCCCTCACCCCAAATTGCATATCATCTAGAATAAAAATCTGACTTGAACCTTCCTTGTGGGATCGACACCTTGCTTGCTCTATACTATCTTGTGTGTTGTGTTTTAAGCTAAGGTAATTAATTTATGTGACCGCGACATCGCAACACACCTATAATTGCCTCTCAAACTCTTAATTTCATGTCAAACTCAATCATTAGCACCAAAGTTTAGCGTCATTTTCATATTGGTTTTTGGTTTCTCATTTGTACACTTGGACCCTTAATTGACCATTAAACTTTTAATTTTTTTAATTTGGCCTCTAATTTGGTCAATTCCAGCCCCTATAATCACACACCTTTTTCAGTTTGATCCATGGTTTTGGATTTTTTCAATCAAGTCTCTAATTGCCCATCAAACTTCAATATTTATGCAATTTAATCCCTAATTAGACCAAAGTAACTCTTTAAAATTACAATTCGACCCCAAACTTTAATTTCTTCCAATTAAAGCCTAAATTGACTTCAAAATTTAATTTTCTTGCAATTAAGCCTTTCTAAAATTCTCATTGAGTCCTTTCCCATCCAAATTTGTATTTCTTTTTTTCCAAATAAAAATATTTTCACCAAATAGGCCACTTGTTAATTAGAATTGGGTTACCAATTTTGCTTATTTTATATGTTTTGGTCCTCCAATTTTTCCACTTGTCATTTTGGTCCTTCACCACTAACTTGAGCATATATGTTGTTAGAACTAAAAGTTGAACCAATCATCTTTTCTAACATGGTTTCATAAGGTTCTCCATGCATAAACAAATTTAAGTATTTCTCAATAAACATCATCACAATATCTTTATAGTGGAACTTTTTATTTTTGCACTTTAATGGATATCTAATTTTACCTTCACTAATATTCTTCATATTAGTAGTATAAAATTAATATAATCCTAACCTCTTTAAGATAATCTTGCTTATACAACCCTTCTTTTAAATCCTAATACATCCAAAAATGATCATTCATTACTTATGAAACCTATATAGAATATTGATGACAATATTTATTAATAATGTAACTATCAATTCCAAATTCAAGTTTCCATTAAAAATTAATTCATAATTCAGTAACTATCAAATAATTCATATGTTGAAACATGGTAAACCCTAATTAGTATCAATTCCATAAAAGTTTATTTTTCCATTAAAATTTGAACTAAACAATAAAACAAACAAAAAATATGGTACCCAATTAATTATCAATCATTTATTCAATTCAAACTTATTCAACATAAATTAATACATTTCAATTATTACCAATTCCACAAAAATCATATTTTCCCAAATTTTCAACTTAAGAAAAAAAATGACATGTATTTGGTACCAATTAAATTAATCATCATTTCTTCAATTATAACACATCTAAGTTACAAAATCAAATTCAATTTTATCATGTGATAAATAAAATCTATTTTTCCTAAATCCAAACAAACTCTAAAATACAAATCACATATTAACACAAAAAAGTTATCTAGGAAATAGTTGTAAAAAACTTAAATATACTATCAAACTACAAATACTACAAAAATAAATCAATAAATTAACTTAAACATAAATGGGTTACTAAAAAAATTGGTCACTGTACTTATTTGATGGAGTTAAATAGAACCAAAAGAGAGAAGTTAAGGAGGTGATGGATTTGCAGGTTTGGTCTATTGTTTCTTTTCTTCTTCTTCTTCTTCTTCTTCTTCTTCTTCTTCTTCTTCTTCTTCTTCTTTTTTTTTTTTTGCATAAGGGAGAAGAAGATATAAGGGGGAAGAAAGAACTGTCAGGTTTTAAGTCATAAAAAAAAGAACTCTTAAATGATTAAGTCGGTAGGTGTATAAGGAAAAAAATAATATATGAAATAATGGAGAGAAAATATATTATGTTCTAAATATTCAGTATGAGAAGTTGTGACTTATTGTGTTTACCTAGTGATCTAAGGTATTTATATACTTTGATCATGTCAGCTAATCTCAAATATGGAGAGTTGTATAACAATTGATTGGTTGAGATGTTGGTGCCCACCATTTGTTGTAGTATCTAGCTCACTATTAGTTGAAGTGGTTGGTGAATTGCCAGTGACATATTGGCAAGAAATAACTAATGGCATGAAAGGAAACTACATGTTTTCATAAAACATGGTTGTGTTTACACTATGATAATTGGTGAAAATGTGTTGTTGCATAAAAAGTTCATAATTGTTAAGGATTTTTTAGGAGTATGGGTGGTACATGTGACTTCTCATAACTCAAAAAAGTACTTTGAGATATATGCAAATGCAAGAGCCATAATTTTTTTTGGTTACTAGGTCAAAGCTCAAATGATTTTTAGGTCAAGACGAGAGAAAATAAATCAGGTCATATTAGTCTAAGTGGACTGAAAAATAGTCCATTTAGGTAGTGACCCAAAAGGACTAGAAGCAATCCATTTAGGTAACAACTTATATGGACTAAGGGCATCATGTTTAGGTTGTAGGCCAAAAGGGTTACCTTTATTATTATTATTATTATTATTTTCCCTCTAACACGTGCAATACATGCAGTATAGAGTGGGTTGCTTTACTGCCTTTGTGTGGGGGCATGTAGCCCGCTCCAATCTCTTTTAGAGGTCTTCAAAGATGCAATTAGAATTGCTTTGTCAAGATCTTTCTAACAGTACTAACCATGTCAAAATCAGGATATGGTGTCCTTGATCATCCTTTTTTTCTCTCATTTTCTCTTCTCAAATCATTTAATTAGATATGTTTGGAAGATTTTAACTTGTAAAAATTGGTTAGAAAATACTTACAGTATAAACATTTACCTAATGAGAGACTTCTTATAATTTTATCAATGTTTATATAAATGGATCCCTAATACTCTTGCAGAAAAGTGGTCATAGAGACCTGGAGAAGGATCTTTGATACTTTAAGAGATAAATTGTCATGGGAACTAAAAAAGGATCCCTAATTCTTTTAGGGATATTGAAGACATTATTGAGATTTAATGGAGACACATTTAGAGATATGGAGATCTCATCATTTAGAATTTCATGGAGACATGAAGATCTCATCGTGTAGATTTTCATGGTGGCACATTTCAAAAAAAAATTTGGAGACTTAGAGAAAAATCACTATTATTATGAAAAGTTTAAAAGATAGAGATACATTTCTCAAAGATAATTTAGAGATTATTTGATCTCAATTAGATCATCAAGTTTGTAAACTTTTTTCATTTCATGCTCAAGTTTTATTTCTTTTTCTATAAACTAGTGAAGGTAACCTCTAGCAATCAATATTTATTTTTCCTTTTTCATGGTGTGTCATTCCTTAGTGTTATGTCTATGGTCACAATGACAAATGCATAACTCGTTAGGGTTTCTAGTATTCTCGCCACTTTTCTGTAAAGGTGAGTATTGCATAAAGTATATTTCCTTGATGGTGGTCCTTAGCACATATTGTGGTGAGAGGGGTGATCAGGAGCTCGAGAAATATAAGGAAATCACAAACATATCTCTCGGTGCTCTTTTTTATATGCTCTAGTTAGAGACTGATGATGCCAAACTCTTCTTTATGGAAACATGGGTGACCTTGTTTAATCACATTGTCTTCTTCAACCTTAATATAATTTTTCATGGCTTATTTAACACTAATGAGATTTCTATTAGAAAAAGTGTGTAACCTTTCCTATAGGAAATATTTATTACACTAATTAAAGCTTATATGGCAATGGGTTCAATGAGTCTTTCCATATTGAACCATTGAAGATAGGCTTTAATGCTCTTATCTTCTTGCTCTATGATGGTGAGAATCTTGGTGGTGCTCTTTTTGGTTGGAATACTTATGCTAAAGCAAGAGTGATTTTAGAGTTGAAATCACAAAAATAGAGGATAAAGCCAGGATATATACTATGGTACCATGCACATGCAAACCCATAAAGTATTGTTGTAAAACCTTTACATATAGCATCATTATCTTATGTGACAATCTTAAGCTTATACCTCACATTTTAAATGTGACCTGAGGGGTCTATGAGCCCCTCAAGTTGTCTAAATTGACTTTTTCAATGACATAGTCTTTAGATTTTTTACTAATTGTCTAGTATTTTATGACGAAACAAAGATTCTCCCACTTGGTAGAGCTTGAGTTTAATTTGTTGAGTCATGAATTTCATCTCATACCTAGTTCTTTTTATATGAGGGTGCATGAGTGAGACTCATATAAGGATCCACGATAACTCGATCTTTATTTAAAGTGTCTTATATGATAACAATGGGTGTAACTTTTATTGATTGTAGAAGAGCAAGAGTTACTCATTTGTATGTCATTTTTCCTTGTCTTTTAGGAACTAGAGTTGTCATTGCATAATTAGTGGTGCCTGCATGAAAGCTTATTGTTGTGTAGGAAAAAAGGTGTGAAGATAACATCACTGAGCATTTGAACCTAATAGGATAGTTTTTTAAGACCTTAGGGAGCTAGAGTCCCTGAGGTAAAGAGATAAGTTACTCTTGTTCTAAATTTTTATTAGCTATAGAAAGAGTTTTAACAAGTAGTGAAAGGGAATCAACAAGCATTTTATTTAGTTCCCCATAAACAATGTAATTTATGATGTCATGAAAAAAAAAACTTCACATAGAAATGGGGTTTTCTAGTGCCTACCATTAGTTGAAGTGGTTAGTGAATTGCTAGTGACATATTAATAAAAATAACCAATCATGAAGAAAAGAGGAATTCATTTCTGCATAGATCATGGTGCGTGTTCGCACGATGATCATTGGCAAAAATATAGTGTTGCATAAAAAGCTTTTACTTCTAGATAATTTGTCATGAAAAGATGAAAAAATTATATGTGTAAGCATTACACGTGTCGTGTTTTAACTCTTCAAAACTTGAAAAATACATTGAAATATATGCAGAAGTTGAGAATTATTTTAGTACTATGATGAAATCTAAATAATTGTTTTGGCTCAAAATGAGAGAGAAAGAAGTTAGGCTAGTCCAAGTGGACTAAATAACGGTCTATTTGTATTGTGGCCTAAAAGAACTAGAAGTAATCAGTTTGGATATCTCACCTAACAGACTAGAGGCACCCTTTTTAAGGTGTTGGCCCAAATGGGCTACATCTATTTTTTGTCCCTTTTAATGTGTGCAATATACTCGCTAAAGAGTGGGTCACTTTGCTACCTTCAAGTGGTGCGTGCAACCCACTTTGACCTTTTTTTATGGTTAGAATTATCTCGTTGAAATCTTTCTAAAGGTATTAGATGTGTCAAGATCGGATATCAAATCCCCAATGATTCATTCTTTCATTCTCTTTTTTTCTCCTCTCTCCTCTCTCATGCCATGTCAGTATTGTAAATAAAAAAAAACATGCAGAATGAATGTAAAAATGCATGAAGTGAATTAAAATTAAAGATGAAGAAATATATATAGGTGCATTTTTTCATGGTTTGAATATGGGAGAAGCAGCTTTAGTTCTATTTTTATTTCTCTATTTGGATTATGGCCTAAACAAACTATTTTTGTTTTAAAAACCATGTACTAGGTAATCATTGTTAAATAAAAAGTATCATAAAGTAGTTATGGTAAAAAGAATCTACATTAAATTTGCGACATCAATTAAAGTAGCATTTAAGTAATCAAAGTTCATTTCACCACCACACTTTGATCACCTCTACAAAACCCTAGTAACTTCATTAGCTCAGAACTCTCGTCATTAGGATACAATGGTGACATCTGTGGAGAATCCTATATCAACCATTTCATGGATAGGTTTTCTTGCCTTTAATATATCCTTTAGTTGGAAAAATATAATAGCCCATAAAATTCAATTGATTTCGATATATTGCTTATTTGTAATAAGTAGAAAATGAGGGTTCTTTTTCTTTTTCTTTTGTGTCATAGTCTTTCAGTACAATGTCTAATGCAACAATTCTTGATTTCTATTCTTCTTAAACTGTATATTTCATGATACCATTTATCATGTTAATAGATGATCATCTTTAAAAATTCATATAGACTACATACATGTAAGATACAATAGTATTATAGAAATGAAATGTATATAAACACCAAATGCAAAATATAAAATTTACCAACATACCATAATGTACGTGATGCAACCATATTATTCAATAGTTTCACCCACATTTAATAGTGTTTTGCCTATGTTTTATATATAAAATGCCTTGATATTCTTTGTTTTATGTTTTGAAGGCACTTTTGGATGAAAGATGCAAAAATGAGTAAATTGGAGATAATTGGCAGATTTGACCTTCAGTCGATGTTTTGTGCAGAGCGTGAGCTCTGGAGGTTGAAATGAAGTGATTCCAGTGGCATTAAAAAGCTAACAATAGAGACCTACTTAATGGAGGACTATTTTGTAAAATAGAGACCTAGGGTTTCCTAAGATATAAAAAGAATGAGAGAAGAGAAGGGGAGCAGCCGGCCAAGAAGAGAAAAACGCCCCCTTCCTCTAAGAAACCCT
>Ga0325400_1005323_pt1 | contig 12092 bp, 7 predicted proteins | sample PopdelMetagenome_2_FD_205662 | JGI IMG/M metagenome (GOLD analysis project Ga0325400, IMG submission 205662) | Populus deltoides microbial communities from Bellville, Georgia, United States - Xylem-PdKOR-R1 | ecosystem: Host-associated > Plants > Phyllosphere > Stem > Wood/Secondary xylem...
TGCTAATACGCTCAGTAAGGCATCACAAGTGCTTGAGAGTAAATACGGTGATAGGCTCAAGATTTCTAAAGACACGCCTGAGTTAATACGCGAGAGTGACGTTATTATTTCGGCTGTTACGACGGGGATTAATGTTAGGAACATTGGCATTGAAAGTATGGTCGGAAAACTCATCATAGATGATAGTCAGCCTGGTGCTTTTGAAACTAACGACGTTGAAGCAATTGGTGGACGTTTGGTATGGCCGATAGGCCAGGCAAGTGCAATTGGAAATGTTGTGCGTCGTGGTTACGATTATGCGACGATGGTAGATGCTAAGCATGACGTTTTTGGTTGTGAAGCAGAGGCCGCTGCTTTAGCGGCTTATGCAGCTGATTTAAAATCACGGGGTATGCCAACCAACGTCGTCAAACGAATTATCAATAAAATTGCTTTGAATGGACCGGTAACTCCCGAAAAGTCCCGTACATTTTCAGCTCTATTTAATAAATTCGGAACGGATGCTGCTAAACCACAGGCTTTTGGTAGATCAGTTGATAAGCCTCTATAAAATTGTAGTTTCAGTAAAAGCTTAAGCTTGTTATCATTATGGAGTACTGAATCATTCCATATGCAAGCACCAATCATTGCCCTTATACTCGCGACGATCGCTAATGTCTTATTAGGTATATTGGTACTTGCACGTACACGCCAACATAGTTACGGCTGGTTTTTTGCTATTACGGTTATAAGTGTCGCGGCATGGGGAATCGGTGATATTCTCATTCTAAACGCTCGCAACACTGATGCTATTTTACTTGCTGAAAGGGTTTTTTACGCTGCGCCAGTGTTGATCCCTGCTGGCATACTTCTGTTTTCTCTCCACTTCCTTGAACATAGAAAATTGACGCTTGCTAATAAGGTCTGGTTAATTGGGTTGCCCTCTATTATTTTTGCGTTTATTGCGATTTTCCCCCATTTTGTAGTCGATAATGTCATGTTAATGGAAGCTGGACTGAATAAACCAGTGATTAATCCTACGGGATTTTTTATATACGCCATATATTTTAATATCTATTTTTTGATTACGTATATAGTCCTTTTCATCAAAATGAAGCGCTTTCAGGGTTTAGAACGACGCCAAATGCTATACACCTTGAATGGCGTAATTTTTGCTAGTCTAACGGCCTTAACGACTAATTTGGCTTTACCATTGTTGTATGGCATCACTGACTACATATGGCTCGGACCAATATGTACGTTAGTTTTTATAGCGGCGGTTACATTATCAATCGTCAGGCACCATCTATTTGATATTAGATTTTATGTTTTAAGAAGCATTGCCTACAGCTTTAGTACTATCGCACTGGGTGTACTGTTCATTTCACCAATGATTTTATTGATTGATGTCGTATGGCTTGGATACCCCTTTTCATGGACACGGTTGGTGCTTGAAGCTATTATTGCTACGACCGTAGCTACTAATTACGGTCGCTTACGAAACCTACTGGACCGATATTCTAGACATTTGTTCTATCAAGACGGCTATGACGCTGCAGTACTACTAGGTCGGCTTAATCGTAGCTTAGTATCTACAATTAACATTGCTAAGACTTTGCAAGAAGTGTCCTTACTTATCAACAATAGTCTTAAGTCCGAATTTTGTGTATTTACCTTGCGCGTTAACCAGGAACTTCGTCCAGTAATGACTAATGCTAACCTCGATCAAATAAATATTAAAGAAGTATGCTCTTCTTTAGACAATATTCGCTCTAAAATCATTGTTACTGATGAATTGAATCGTAAGCACCAAGCTATAAAACTGACATTGATTGAGCATAATATAGCAGTTGTAGTTAAGTTAAGGCCTAATAAACAAGCTAACAATACTGTTGGTTATATGTTTTTAGGATATAAAAAGAGCGGCAATCCATATGTACCTCAGGACATCGAAGTACTCGATAGTACAAGCGATGTATTGATCATTGCCATCCAGAACGCCCTCCACTTTGAAGAAATCCAAAACTTCAACGCCACCTTGCAGCAAAAAGTTACGGCCGCCACCAAGCAACTTCGTCACACCAACCAACGCCTCAAATCACTCGATGAAACGAAGGATGACTTTATCAGCATGGCCTCGCATCAACTCCGTACGCCGCTAACCTCTATTAAAGGCTACGTAAGCATGGTGCTTGAGGGCGACGCCGGCGATATTACGCCGCTACAGAAACAGATGCTCAATCAGGCTTACATCAGTTCTCAGCGCATGGTCTTCTTGATTGCCGATCTCTTGAATGTGTCACGGCTCAAGACTGGTAAATTCGTGGTGATGCCAGGCGAGATGGATCTAGCAAGTGTAATTGATGAAGAAATCGAACAGTTAAAAGAGACGGCTGAGTCGCGGCAGGTAAGCTTAAGGTATGATAAACCGGCGGATTTCCCGGCGGTAATTTTAGATGAAACCAAGATTCGCCAGGTGGTTATGAACTTCATGGATAATGCCATCTACTACACGCGGCCGGGCGGGGCAGTCCATATCTCACTGAGAGAGGTTGGCAGTAATTTAGAATTCCGCATAAAAGATGATGGCATTGGCGTGCCTAAGGATGAACAGAAACACTTATTCACAAAGTTTTACCGCGCCGGTAATGCCCGCCAAGTTCGACCGGATGGTACTGGGCTCGGCCTATTTATGGCTAAAAAAGTGATCGTAGCGCAGGGTGGGGCAATTATTTTCGAAAGCCAAGAGGGCAAGGGGAGCACCTTTGGCTTTAGTTTTGCCCGTAAGGCCATCGTTGCGAGTCAGAATACGTCTATAGATGACCGCATCGTGACCATAACATAACCCTTACTATTTATTGACAATTTATCAAGTTTATGCTAATATGATAATATCCTAATTACGGATGTGGAGAACTGTTCCGTTACCGGACGCACTAACAGGGGTGGGTATCCATTCTTTGCTATTGCCTACGGGAGTCTGCTAAGCAGGAGCCCTTTGACAAATCAGATCATTATAGTACATAAGCTGCCGCTGCCCGGGCAGTCTTTTTGACGTTTAAGAAACGTTTAAAAGTCTGCCCAGGTTGAGTGAGACGATAGAACCTTATGGTTCCGCCAACTCCCATGCGGCAGACATTGCATGTAACAACCAATACCTTTTGCACGCATCCCGTTTGGTTGAAAGCAGCCTAGTCTAGATAATTACTTATCTGTGCCAGGCTGCTTTCCCACTCCCGGGATTGTTAGTGCCGCTTACAGTTCATCCGAACTGTACCGATTTGGAAGGACGCTCTATGAGCACTCCGTCACGTGACTGGCAGCCGAGAAGTTTCGACGACCCGGTGCCGCCAGCACAGGAGAGCACTGTCATCGTGACCGACAGCCCCAAGCCGCGAGGAATCGGTACGCCCGCGCGTATCATCCTCACGCTGATCGTCATCGTCGCTGTCCTCATCTTCATGTGGACTGCTGGCCGTGCGATCATGGGCTGGTTCACGAACACGGGCTTCGGTCTGACCGTGGTCCGCGACAACAACACCTTCCGCGACTGGCTGACGACTACCGTCGGTGTCATCATGTTGGGCTTCATCTTCGGATGGATCCTGGTGGTGATCATCAACCTGTTCGTCCGCTGGCGTGACCGCAGTCGGTGACCTTTCGAGGTTGTTGACAGGGGTAAGGTGTGCGCCTGTTACTACGGCTCAATACCGTGGTACCCCGCGAAACGCAGTACCCGTACTGCCGCAAGACTTTCATATCCCATCCAGCAGGAAGGAGAACTCATCATGAGTTCGCCACCCACCCAGTTGAACTCGCGGCCCTGGTCGCGTGGCTCCATCGTCAGCACCATCGCTTTCGTGCTCACGCTCGTCGTGCTCGGCGCGATCGCTCTGGCGACCATGTCGAACCACGACGACCGCGACGCGCTGTCGGCCCCGACGACGAACTGCGACACCACCATCAACGGTGTGGAGCAGACGTTGCCGGGTGTCGGTGCCTGCGATGGTGACGCCACCGTCCCGCAGAGCCCGAACGAGTCCTACGTGGACGAGTCCGTGCCGCCCGTGCTCGTTGAGCCCTATCGGCTGACCAGCTGGTGCGACCTCAACAACCGTCTGGACCAGCGCTTCCCGGGCAACCAGGACGACAACTGGTACATGAACGGTGTCCGTGCGGTCGCTTCGCCCAACGCCGGAACCACCGAGCCGGAGATCACGTACGCCAACTCCCAGGAGTGGTGTGCCCTCCAGCAGGCCGGTCCGTTCGACCTCCGCTACATCGTCATCGTCGGCCAGCCGGTCAACGAGGACGGTTCGCCCTACACCGACGAGCAGGCCCGCGCCGCCGCCACCGAGTCCGGTGTGCAGTACGCGGACCGTCTCCCGGTCGTGCGCCAGCAGACCATCGTCAACTCGATGGGGGCGTACGAGGGTGAAGGAGTCGTTCGGCAGTTCCTCGACGGACGCAGCATGGTCAGGGTTTCCCTGGGTGTGCCCGTCGTGGACAGCAACGGCAATGTGACTGGGATGGAGACGGACCGCGGCATCTTCGAGGACTGCCTCAACGGATGGCGTACGCCTGACTTCACCCCCACGGAGACCCCGTCCACGGACACCCCGTCGACTGGATCCTCCACTCCGCCCGGCAGCACCCCGCCGCCGAGCACGTCCACACCGCCGTCTTCGACACCGCCGACCGAGTCGACCCCCCCGAGCACGACGCCGCCCACCACAACGACGCCGCCCTCGACGACTCCGCCGACGACCCCTCCGACGACGACTCCGCCCACCACCCCTCCGGTGACCACGCCGCCGACGACTCCGCCGACGACGACCCCCCCGGTCACCACGCCCCCGACGACGCCGCCTACCACGACGCCGCCGGTGACGACCACTCCGCCCACCACCAGCAAGCCGCCCGGTTCGGACGACTGCCTGAGGAACGGTGGACAAGGTGAGGGGTGCCCCAGCGATGGTGGCCAGGCCTACCAGCCGGTCAACGACTACGACGGCAACCAGTCGGAAGTCGATGTCCAGCCGTCGCCCGTGCCGACCGTCGAGCCGCAGCCGCTGCCCACGCCCACCGTGGCCCCCAGCAGCCCTGCACCCGACCCGACCCCCGGTGGCTACCAGCCGGATCCTTCTTCGGGAGGAACCGTGCCTGGTGGCGCTGGTGTCGACCCCGACGGTTCCATCGTGACCAACGAGCCCCCTGCGGACTCCACCACGGTCAACGACGACCTTGAGGACGAGACCATCACCGAGGTGATGCCGACCGATTAGGTCAGCTCGGACGTTCCGAAACCTTGTCGTTATGACATAGTTCTCCGGAATGGTCGGTACTATAACGCAAAAAGGTGGCGTGTTACATGCGACGCGGGAAGGTACGATATGGTACTGAGTGAAGATTTGGATAGCTTCGGCTGCCCAGAACCCTTACCTCAGTAAACATATCGACCTTCCCGCACCACCCCAAGTCTTATGAATTGTAATGATCTGGTTTGCCATTCGGTTCGCTGCCGAGTAGCAGGGAGGACCTTAACAATTTGACAACCAACAATAACTGTTGACTAATAGCAATATTTATGCTAAAGTCCAGGCAAACATTAGGAGTGTTAACGGTAGGTGGGCTTACCCAGCCATTACCTACGTCGTTTAACAACCTATATATCTTTCGTATTAAATGTTCACATAATTTTAAGAAGGAGCGTGAAAATGAAACTTTCACCACTGTTTAACAGTCTTCCTAAGCGTTTGGCCTCGTTGGCTATCATCATGCTTGCTTTGATGGTTCCAACCATGACCACGGCTGCTACCGCCGTCACCATCGAAGGTGGTATGGGCGTCGCCAATAAGACGACTGGGGAAACAACATACAAGGCTTCGACTAACGCTGATTATAATCAGATCGTTAAGTTGCAGGTCTATTACCACAACCGCGAGAACCCGGATTCCGGCAAAATCGCTGAAAACGTCCGCGTTAAGATCGATATCCCATCGACTCCTGGCAAAGTCCAGACTCAAACCGCTACCATTAGCGGTGATAACACCAATACCGTAACGTCTAAGACAACCGTTAACTTGGACCGTGATGACGCATATTTGCAGTACATCCCTGGTTCAGCTAACTGGCGCTACAACGCCGGTACGAACGAAAAAGTTGATATCCAAGATAAGAAATTGTCTGACGACATCGTTTTAGGTGGTCAAGGTCTTGTCCTTGAAAACCAAAAGCCTTGCTACAACTTTGCAGCTACTGTAACCGTTGAAGCCCGTGTCATGGTACCTGGTACCGGCGTTGATAAGTACGTCCAAAAAGCTTCTGAAGAGAAGAACTGGGCTACTTCTAACAAAGCCGTACCTGGCGATAAGCTAAAGTACCGGATTGCTTACAAGAACACCGGTAATACTAAGGCCGAAAACGTTACTGTTCGTGACAGTCTGCCACCATACATGACGTTGGTTCCTGGTAGTACTTACGTTTATAACGCTAAGCACCCATATCCAAACAATGGTTACAAAGATGACAAAGATGCTGTTAACAAGGGCGGAATCATCATCGGTGATTACATGCCTGGTACGAACGCATTAGTTGAGTTTGAAGTTCAACTCAAAGATGCTGCTGCCTTTAAGTGTGGTGTAACTAAGCTTTACAACGTCGCTACGGCTCACCCAGCTGACAAGCCTGAGTATTTCAATACGGCTATCACTGAAGTTACTAAGAAGTGTGAAGAAAGTCCAAAGACTCCAATTTACACCTGTGACGAATTTAAGCTGACCCCAGGCGCTAACCGTACGGTTACGGCTGAAGTCACTAAGTATACTGCCACCAATGGCGCTACTTTAAAGACTATTACCTATGACTTTGGTGATGGTTCTAACGCTACCCGTAACTTCGGTACTGCCGTTAATCACACTTACGCCAATAATGGTCCATTCACCGTCACTGCCAGCTTACTGTTCTCAGTAAATGGTAAAGATCAGGTCGTTAAGAGCGAAGCTTGCGCTAAGCCAGTTAGCTTTACGACTCCAGTCATCCCAACTACACCTGGCACTCCGGAAACTCCAGCCGAGCTTCCTCACACTGGTGCTGGTGACGTTGTCGCCTTATTTGCAGCCGCTACCTTAATCGGTGCTGTTGCTCACCAGTTGATCGTTCGCCGCCGTCAAACTAGCTTGTAATAGCTAAAACTGTGCATAAGCACTAGCAGAACCATAGCTTTTATGCTAATCTGCAAATAGTTTTCGAGCCTTTGACTGACCGCTCCGATCACTCTTCAAAAATCCCCTGTCACCTCTGTTAAACAGAGCAAGGCAGGGGATTTTTCATATTTACCTTAGCAATAAATGTGATATCATGCTGCTTACATTTAGCTTAAAGTATTGACAAATACTAGCATAAGTGGTATTATGACTAGTATAAACATCTGGGAGGTGCTTATCACATGAACGTTTTAACTAATTTTAAACGCCAGGTTGCCGGCTTTAGCCGTACAACCAAAGCCGTCGCTGTCGCCGCTGTTTTATTAAGCGTCGCTGCTGCCGGTGTATCTTCGGTCCGTACCAATGGTGTCGAAGCTGCCAACTGTACGAACAATGACATTATCAAATGTGGTGCCAGCACCCCAGCCGATTTTGTCGCTAAAGCCAACGCCAACACTACAGGTGACCTGCCTACTATTTACGCCGACTACGGTCTTGTAAATAACGAATACGGTCGCTTTGCATCAACTGCTAAGATGGGTACCGCTTACCGCGATGGCCGCATCGTTGTCGATGGCCAGACCGTTGCTACCGATACATCTAGCATTGGCCGCACCAAGTTCAGCTACAGCACGAACAAAGTAATCGGTGGTAAGACTTACTACGAAAGTAAGACTACTCAGGTTCAGAAGTCTGACATTCCAGTCATGGTAATGTTCGACAACAAGGGTGTTATGGAATTCGCAGTTTTGACTGCTTGTGCCAACCCTATCAACGGTAAGCCGGTCACTCCAGTTTATAGCTGTGACATGCTCAACAAGCAGGCTGTCCAAGGTAAGCTCAATACGTACCGCTTCAGCACCAATGCAACTGCTACACAGAACGCTACAGTCGCTAAAGTTGTCTACGAATTCGGTGACGGTACCGTCGTCGAAAAGACTAACCCAAGTGAAGTTGTTGAACACACTTACACCAGTGCTGGTACTAAAACTGCTAAAGTAACCGTTTACGTCAACGTACCTGGTTCACAAGTTACCGCTACTTCTGCCGCTTGTGCTACTCAGATCGAGGTTAAGATCCCTTACTTCGAATGTGTCCAACTCGTTGGCGCAATCCTTAACAAAGATCAGTACGAATACAGCTTTACCGCTAACTTACGCTACGGTAACGGTGCCACCTTCAAGAGCGCTAGTTTCAACTACGGTGACGGCAACACTGCCAACAACCTACCTTTGAGCGCTGATGGTAAGAGCGTTACTGCCAACCACAAGTATGCCGAAGCCGGTAACTACACCGTAACCGCCACTATCGTCTGGAACGACGGTACCAAAGATCAAAACGTTAACTGTACTGCAAAGGTTACTCCTGAAAAGCCACCAGTTAGCGAATGTAAGCCAGGTGTTCCAACCGGTAGCCCTGAGTGTGAGCCTTGCCCATACGACAGCAACCTACCTAAGAACTCTGACAAGTGTGTCCCACCGGTAACTGAGTTACCTCACACCGGTGCCGGCAGCACCATCGCTCTCTTCAGCGGTGCTAGCCTCCTCGGCGGTCTTGCTCACTTCTTCCTGAAGCGCCGCAACCTCGCCCAGGTTTAATCCTCCCGAATTGACCACTAAAGACCCCTCTATAATGAGGGGTCTTTTTTTGTTGTAGTTGCAATCAATGGCAATGACCTCTACAGTTATACGTAAGCGTTAACGAAAAGTAAGGACACACATATGGCAACACGGTTACCGAACCCCGGCAGTGACGACGGCGTATGGGGCGCTCTACTCAACGATTATCTATCAGTTGAACACAATGCTGACGGCACACTTAAAAAAGCTTCCGACATCTCAACGGCTTTGTCGACAGCGAACGCGGCATATGTTAAGCCAGGCGCCGGCATACCCAAAGCCGATCTATCGGCTGGCGTACGGGCCTCTTTGGACAATGCCGATGCTGCTGCGGCCGGTACCGTTGCCGATGCGACGACTACTAGTCGCGGTATCATACAGCTAACAGGTGATCTAGGTGGTACGGCAACGGCTCCAGTCATCGCAACTGGTGCGGTTGGTGCTACCAAACTCGCGAACGGAGCTGTCAGCAACGCACATATTAGTGGTAGTGCAGCTATTGATCAGTCAAAGATTAATAACCTTACAGCTGACTTAAGTGCTAAGGCTAACTCATCTCACAGCCATGTCATAGCAGACGTTGCTAACTTACAGACTTTGTTGAACGGTAAGGCCGATAGCACGTCGGTTATAGCGGCCGACGCTTACGGCGTCAAGGTTGCCCTTTGGAATGGCAGCAACTACCAGGTCGGTGGCATCAATATGACGAGCGGTAACAGGATTAGCAATATGTACTACCGCTTTGTCGGCGGTCCGGATCCAACAACGGTAGGTCTGACAGTTTCTAACGGCGACGAATGGAAGAGCGTCTAACGTTTTGGCGGTAGATACTAAACTCCGAATAGCTGGAGCATGGGTTGATGCGACTACTAACACCCGGATTGCTAATGCCTGGGTTGAAACTACTACGACACCTGTCGTAACGCCGCCCGTGGTAGCAGCTTCGGCAGCAGCCCGGTGGTGGATTCCGTTCGGGTCAACCCCGCACACCCGAGTAACCCACGAAACGGGTATCAATGCCAATGGCAAAGCGCAGGTAGTATGGGTCGGATCGATGCCAGACGTTCGCGCCAGGACAACGCCCCGCGAAATGGGAGTGGCCGCTCAAGACCAGTCAGCTTATCAAGCATATATCTATGATCTAACCACCAGCTCAATCGTTGCTGATAGTGGTGTCGTGACTGGCACTGCCGAAATCTGGGAAGCTAGCAGCTTCGTACCGATCACCGGACGTCGTTACGCTGGTTATGCCCGTGTCCGAACGAGTGGCGGGGTATGGTCGTCCTATGCGTCTACCCGATTTGTAGCGCCTACCGGACGGGTTATTTACCTCGAAGATTATGGCGCCGTACCGGATGGAACAACTCGTTCCGGTACCGATTATGGTAACAGCATTTATAACGGTCCGATCCGGGACGCCATTGCTGATGCCAATGCTGGTGATATCATTCGCTCGCGTAAACAGGGCACCATTCTGACTGGTATTAACGTCAGTGGTTCAACCTTGACGGCTTCGTCGGCGGTCTTCAGCGGCAGTATGGTTGGTAAGAAAGTGATTATCTACGGTAGCGGGACTACTAATGCCACCTCTGATAGCTACGCGTTCCGAACGACGATTAGTTCGGTAGCAGGTAATAATATGTCTGTGTCGTTAGCGAATGCAGTTAGGACCAATCAATCGACCGCCAAAGTCATGATTGACTACGCTGAGTACCTAACCGGACATATTGATGTCGATGGTGGTGCCCAGAGCGACGGTGGCTTCACTTTCGATGGCACCGGCTGTATATTCACTTCGAACGACGATGATTATGCGGGTTTCCGAACTACGCTGCCGGACATTACCTATTTGAATGTACACTACCTACATAAGAATGTCACCATACGCGGTAACGGCCGAAACAACAACAGCGGTTCGTTCTTTATTGAATCAACTAATGCAATCGGTGGCCGGTTTATCGGTTGTTACGCCGAACATTGCCGTGACGCCGGTTTCTTATTCTACGACGGCTGTTCCGATATGCACGTCGTCGACTGTATTACCGATCACTCAATGGCTGATCCGTTCCATGTGACAGGTTCGGCGCATCATATCCAATTCATCCGCAATCAGTCGATCTATATTGGCGACGATGCAACAGCCAATATCGGCTATCGATCTGGAGGGGACAGCAATCGGCCATACGAAATTTACTGGGAAAATCCGAAGATGTATAGCCAGAACTGGGGTCGTGGCTTGTCATTCGGTGGCTCACACGATTGTCTGGCTACTGATGTCGTCATGGATGGCGGCGCGATGGCGTCATTCTTGATTGGATCAGATGGCGATCAGGCCAACACCAACCACGTCCAGGTTCGCGGCTTCACCGTTACGAATCCGAATGCCGGACGCGGCACGAAGCCGACTTATAGCCAAGGTTCGGGTACCTCATCGGTCATTGCCGACGACCCGTGGCTTAAACTGCTTAATAGCGGTTCGGCAACTGCCCAGTCTAACATTTTGCTTGAAAATGGTACCGTTACGGACGGTCGGTATATTCAGATTATTAGTTATGGAGGCGGAACGTTCCACGATGCATCGGTCATCCTGCGCGGCATAACAATGGACGGCGCTGTTAACGGTGGCGGCGGCTGGCTCGACCAGTCGACCTATTCCGGTCACGTCGACTTTAGAGGCATTACCGTGCCAGCTGGATCGACTGCGGCTGCGGCACCAAGCAACCCGAACTCTTAGATAATAGTTTATACATCAAAAAAGCCCTTCTATGTCAGAAGGGCTTTTTAAGCTAGCGTTATGAGCGATTATAAGCCGTATTTGCTGCCACCATAACCATTATTGCTTTGGTTTAGGCCGTGCATTGAACCGAATGATTTACCTGTTAATAAATGTACAACGGTTGAGAAGCCGAATAAAGAGGCGACACCGAAGCCCATAGTGGCCATGAACTCTTTACGAGACATGTCTTTTTGCATGAGTTGAGTAATTGGTTTTGTCATTTTTTGTCACTTTTTATTTTTAGTTTGTAACCTAATTGTATTGCTTATGTTATAAGTGGTCAAGTCAGATTGTCGGTATTATCGTCCGCTGGTCATACGATTGACGACGCGTCGATTGATACTGACGCATATGAGCTGGCCGTGTGGGTCGCACCGTGTATACCGGTTTTAAGGTGGTAACCTTGGCGGGAGCCTGTAATTGCAACGGGTCAGCGATAATACGCTGCAGGGTCTGAACTTTAGCGAGGCGTTCAGCTTGGGCGGCCCGGTCCTTTTCAATGAGTGTCTGAAC
>Ga0325400_1005324_pt1 | contig 12092 bp, 10 predicted proteins | sample PopdelMetagenome_2_FD_205662 | JGI IMG/M metagenome (GOLD analysis project Ga0325400, IMG submission 205662) | Populus deltoides microbial communities from Bellville, Georgia, United States - Xylem-PdKOR-R1 | ecosystem: Host-associated > Plants > Phyllosphere > Stem > Wood/Secondary xylem...
GGGACAAGACGTTGCCTGGATGCGACGGGAATGAAGAGGATGGTGGACGAGATGGCACGCGAGTCGATGCCCTACGACGTGGTGATCGTCGGTGCGGGTCCAGCGGGGCTGTCCGCGGCGATCCGGATGAAGCAGCTGGCGAACGAGCATGGGGGCGAGCTGTCGGTCTGCGTGCTGGAAAAGGGGTCCGAGGTCGGGGCCCACATCCTGTCGGGCGCGGTCATTGACCCGCGCTCGCTGGACGAGTTGCTCCCGGACTGGCGCGAGGACGGCTGCCCGCTGGCCGAGGTGCCGGTGACGCAGAACCTGCACTGGGTGCTAACCCGCAGGAAGCAGTTCAACCTGCCGCACCTTTGGACCCCGCCGTTCCTCCACAACAAGAACACCTATACCGGCAGCCTCGGCAACCTGTGCCGGTGGCTGGCCGGCAAGGCCGAGGAACTCGGTGTCGAAATCTTTCCCGGCTTCGCCGCGGCCGAAATCCTCTTCGACGAGAGTGGCCGGGTGAAGGGGGTGGCGACCGGAGACATGGGCGTGGCGCGCGACGGCACGCACAAGCCGGACTATCAGCCGGGACTCGAACTCCACGCCAGATACACCTTCTTCGCGGAGGGTGTTCGCGGGCACCTGACCAAGGAGGTGATCCGCACCTTCGATCTGGCGGCGAACAGCGATCCGCAGGTCTACGGCATCGGCATCAAGGAATTGTGGGACATCGCACCCGACAAGCACGAGCCTGGCAAGGTCGTGCACACGCAAGGGTGGCCGCTCAGCGAAACCGGGTCGAACGGGGGCGGCTGGATTTACCACCAGGCGAACGGTCAGGTCTCGATCGGCTACGTGACCTGGCTCAACTACTCGAACCCGTATCTGTCACCCTTCCACGAAATGCAGCGCTGGAAGACCCATCCGGCGATCGCCGACCTGCTGGAAGGGGGCAAGCGGGTGTCCTACGGGGCGCGCGCGATCAACGACGGAGGCCTTCAGTCCATTCCGAAGCTCGTGTTCCCCGGCGGCGCGCTGATCGGCTGTTCGGCGGGCTTCCTGAACGTGCCGCGGATCAAGGGCACGCACACGGCGATGAAGTCTGGGATGATGGCGGCGGAGGCAGCCTTTGCGGCGGTTCAGGGCGGTCGCGAGCACGACGAACTCGCCGCATATCCGGAGGCGTTCGAGGCAAGCTGGGTACACACGGAGCTGAGCGTCGTCCGCAACGTCGTGCCGCTGGTCAAGAAGTTCGGCGACTTCATCGGTTCGGGACTGTCGGGCATCACGATGTGGCTGGAGCATTTCGGGCTCCGGATGCCGTTCACGCTGCGTCACCACCCCGATCACGAGACGCTGTGGCGCAAGGATCTGGTCCAGCCGATCGCCTATCCCAAGCCGGACGGCAAGCTGACCTTCGACCGGCTGTCGTCGGTGTTCCTGTCGAACACCAACCACGAGGAGGATCAGCCCGTCCACCTGACGCTGCGCGACCCCGACATCCCGATCGCCTACGACCTGCCGATGTTCGACGAACCCGCGCAGCGCTACTGCCCCGCGGGCGTGTACGAGGTGGTGGGGGAGGATGTCGGCGACCCGAAGTTCGTCATCAACGCGCAGAACTGCGTCCACTGCAAGACCTGCGACATCAAGGACCCGACCCAGAACATCAACTGGGTCGTGCCAGAGGGCGGCGGAGGGCCGAATTATCCGAACATGTAACAAGCTGATCGCCGTCGCGGCGGCGTTCGCGGCCTCCCCGGCGTCGGCCGACGTTCCCGACGCGCTCGGTGCCTACGTCCGCGCGCGGGCGGCAGATGCGGCGGGGCAGGGCGATGTCGCCGTCGAGGGTTACCGCGCGGCGTTGCGCGGCGCGCCGGGCAACCCCGTCGTCGCGCTCCGCGCCTACCGCGAGGCGATGGCGGCGGGTGATCTCGCCCTCGCGCGCTCGGCGGTGGATGCCCTCGCGGGGGCGGCGCCCGGCGACGCCACCCTGCTGGCGATCGCAGATGCGGTGCGCAGCGGAGAGTGGAGCGCGGCTGATGCGGCGGCGGACAGGCTGCTGGGCGGCCCCCTCGATTTTCTGTCCCCTTCCATCCGGGCCTGGGTCGCGTTCCAGCGCGGCGGACCGGCGATGGCTTCGGGCGCGAACACGGGCGCGGGCACGGCGTTGACCCGCCGGTTCGATGCGGAGAACGCCGCACTGCTGCTCATCGCGCGCGGGCGGGCCGATGAGGGCGTCGCCGCGCTGCGCACGCTGATCGGCGGGGGGAACGACAACGTCAACGTCCGCATCGCCGCGGCCGAACTGCTGGCATCGCGCGGTCGGCGCGACACGGCGGCCGACCTGCTCGACGGCGACGATCCCGTGCTGGACGCGGTCCGGGCCCGGATCGGCCGCGGAGTGAGGCCATCCGCGGCCTTCGGCGTGTCACGGCTGTTCGTCCGCCTGGCGGGCGACGTCGTGGATGGCGAGGCGGCGCCGCTCGCCATCGCCTTGTGCCGCGCGGCGCTCGCGATCGATCCTGCCTATGATCGCGCGACGATGACGCTGGCGGGCGCGCTGTCGAACGCCGGGGAGCAGCCCCGCGCGCTTCGGGCGCTCGCGGCGATCGGGCCGTCCAGCCCCTACGCCGCCAGCGCCGCGGCCATGCGCATCACCATGCTCTCACGCGGCGGCGACACGTCGGCCGCGCTGACCGCCGCCCACGCTGCCGCATCCGCGCGCGGGGCGGGCGCGGACGACTGGCAGCGCTACGGCGACGCGCTGATGACGGCCGACCGTTTCGCCGAAGCCGCCGACGCCTACGGGACCGCGATCGAGCGGAGCGGAACCACCGGCGACTGGACGCTGCTGCTCCAGCGCGGCGGCGCCCTGGAACAGGCCGGGCGGTGGCAGGACGCCAAGCCGCTCCTGGAGCAGGCCGTCGCGCTGGCCCCGCGAGAGGCTCACGCGCTCAACTATCTCGGCTACGCGCAGATCGAGCGGAACGAGAATCTGGCCGCCGCCCGCGCGCTGCTGGAACGCGCCCACGCGCTCCAGCCCGACGACGCGGCGATCACCGACTCGCTCGGCTGGGCACTCGTGCGAACCGGGGCGGTGAGGCAGGCGCTACCCCTGCTCGAGAAGGCGGCACGCGCCGAGCCGGCCGACGTGACCATTCAGGAGCACCTCGGCGATGCCTACTGGTCGCTCGGGCGGCGGTACGAGGCGCGCTATGCGTGGCGTGCTGCCGCGGTCTACGCCGACGACGGTGAAGCCGCGCGGATCACCGGCAAGCTCGCCACCGGCATCGCCGATTGACCATGTGGGTCGAAACGGCACCTGCCAAGCTCAACCTGGCGCTGCACGTCCGTGCGCGGCGCGACGACGGCTACCACGCGCTGGAAACGCTGTTCGCGTTCGTCGCGGACGGCGACGAGCTTCGCGTCGAGGCGGCGTCGGAGCCGTCCTTCACCATCACCGGGCCGTTCGCCGCGGGGTTGCAGAACGGTGGCGACAATCTCGTCACCCGCGCCCGCGACGCCTTTGCCGACCGCATCGCACCGCTGCCGCCGCTCGCGATCCGGCTCGACAAGCGGTTGCCGGTCGCGTCGGGGATCGGGGGCGGGTCGGCGGACGCTGCGGCGATGCTGCGGGTGGCCGCGCACGTCGGTGGCGTGCCTCTCGACGATCCGCGACTGATGGCGGTCGCGGCAAGCCTGGGTTCCGACGTGCCCGCATGCCTGTTGGGCCGGACCACCATCGGTTCGGGTCGCGGGGAGACGCTGCGGGAGATCGGCGGCTTGGCGGGCCGGCCCGTGCTGCTGGTCAACCCGGGCGTGGCGGTGGCGACCGCTCCGGTCTTCGCGCGGTGGGACGGGGTCGACCGCGGGCCGCTGCCCGCCGGTGACAGTGCCTGGACCATCGCGCAGGAGGGGCGCAACGACCTGACGATCCCGGCCAAAGCCCTCGCACCCGCGATCGGTGAGGTGATCGATACGCTCGATGCACTTCCCGGCGCTCTGCTGGTGCGGATGTCCGGGTCTGGGGCGACGTGTTTCGCCGTCTTCGGCGACCCGGCGGAGTGCGGCGACGCCGCGGGCGCCGTGCGCGCCGCCTATCCCGGTTGGTGGTGTCTCGAAACGGTCCTGGCGTGACACACTGGCGTCCCAATCCGGCACGGCACGTGGAGGATGGGTCGGCTCCTGGGAGTGGCGGGGCGATTGGCACGGTTACTGCTACGGCGTGTTCCAGCGGATCGAACGCCGGGAGCGAACCGTCCGCCGGTGGCCCGCAGCATCGCTGCGCGCCACCGCCCCGGCGGCCCCGCCCGTGATCGTCATCCGTCGCACCGGCGCCGTCGCGACCATCGCACTCGATCGGCCCGCCGCGCGCAACGCGCTGTCGGCGGAAGGATGGGATGCGCTCGCCGACGCCGTGGCCGACGTGGCCGGAAGCAGCGCCGCCGCGGTGATCCTCCGCTCCGACGTTTCCGGCATCTTCTCGGCGGGCGCCGACCTGACGATGCTGGCGACATTGATCGACGACGCGGCGGCGCGGCCACGATTCCGCAGCCGCATGGCACGCGCGATCGACGGACTGGCCGCGTTGCCAATGCCCGTCATCGCGGCCGTCGATGCCGGTTGCTATGGAGCGGCCGTCGCCCTGACGCTCGCCTGCGATATCTGCCTGGCGGGACCGGACGCCGTCTTCGCGGTCACTCCAGCCAGGCTCGGCATCGGCTATCCCGGTCCCGACATCGCCCGTCTGATGTCGCGGGTCGGGCGCGGGCACGCCGCGCGAATGCTCTACACCGCCGCCCCGATCGACGCGGCGGAGGCCGTTCGGATCGGCCTGGCCGACCTCCGCGTGGAGGATGCTGCAGCGAGCGCGCAGGACATGGCGGAGCTTATCGCGACGAACGCCCCCTCCGCGGTTCGCCTGCTGAAGCACACGGTGCAGCACCCCGACACCGCTGGCGAGCCGTTCGACGCCGCCTTCGGCGACGGCGCGTTTGCCGAACGCCTCGCCGCGTTCCAGCGCCGGTCGTGATGCCGGAACTGATCGCGGGCGCCGGCCCGGTTCTTCTGCTGTGCGACCATGCGTCGAATGCGATTCCGCCCGGCGTCGATCTGGGCATCGATCCGGCGCTGCTCGGCCGTCACATCGCGGTCGACATCGGTGCCGGCCCGCTCACGCGCGCACTCGCCCGACGGCTGGGCGCTCCTGCCATCCTCGGCACCGTCTCGCGACTGGTCGTCGACCTGCATCGCCCGCCCGATCATCCAGGTCTGATCCCGATCGTGAGTGACGGCCACGTCGTCGCCGGCAACGAGGGTGCGGATCGCTTCGCGCGGATCGCGCGGTTCTACCGCCCCTACCACGCGGCGATCACCCGTCAGATCGTGGCGCAGCGTCCGCGGCTCATCGTCGCGATCCACAGCTTTACCCCCTGTCTGGAGGCGGGCGACGGCACGCCGCGCCCGTGGCAGGTCGGCATCCTTTCCAATCGCGATCGTCGCGCGGCCGGGCCTGCCCTGGCGTGGCTTCGCGACCACGCGGTCGTGACCGGCGATAACGAGCCCTACTCGGGTCGTGCACTGAACCTGACCCTCAACCGCCACAGCGAGGCGCGAGGCATCGCGTCGCTCAGCGTGGAGGTGCGCAATGACATCATCGGGGCCCCGGATGGTGTGGAGCACTGGGCTGATATCGTGAGCGACATGGTGGATCACGTGCGTAACAGTCTTGCGCGAAAGGTGCATCTCGCGACATAGGCTTGCGGCATGAGCCAGCGTTTCGACAAATCCCGCCTTCCCAGCCGCCACGTGTCCGTCGGACCGGAGCGTGCGCCGCACCGCAGCTATTACTACGCCATGGGCCTGACGGAGGAGGAGATCGCGCGTCCCTTCGTCGCCCTGGCGTCGGCCGGTAACGACAGCGCGCCCTGCAACACGACGCTCGACGTGCAGGCCGATGCCGCGCGTGCGGGTGTGGAGTCCGGCGGCGGGATGCCGCGACGCTTCAACACCATTACCGTGACCGACGGCATCGCCATGGGGCACCAGGGCATGAAGTCCTCGCTCGTCAGTCGCGAGGTGATCGCCGACTCGATCGAGCTCAGCGTCCGCGGCCACTGCTACGACGCCCTCGTCGGCTTCGCGGGTTGCGACAAGTCTTTGCCCGGCATGATGATGGCGATGCTCCGGCTCAACGTGCCGAGCATCTTCGTCTACGGCGGGTCCATCCTGCCCGGACGGTTCCAGGACCGCGACGTGACCGTGGTCGACGTGTTCGAAGTGGTCGGCAAATATGCGGCGGGTGCCTGCCCGATCGGTGAGGTTCACGCGCTGGAGAAGGTGGCGTGTCCGGGACACGGCGCCTGCGGGGGGCAGTACACCGCCAACACCATGGCCTGCGTCGGTGAAGCGATCGGTTTGTCGTTGCCGAACAGCAACATGGTACCGGCTCCGTACACGTCGCGCGAGCAGATCGCGCATGCGGCCGGTGCTCAGGTGATGGAGCTGATTGCCGCCAACATCCGGCCGCGCGACATTTGCACGCGCGACGCCTTCGTCAATGCCGCGCGCATCGTCGCCGCGACCGGCGGCTCGACCAATGCCGCATTGCACCTTCCCGCAATGGCGCACGAATGTGGGATCGACTTCAGCCTGTTCGATGTCGCCGACGTTTTCAAATCAACACCTTATTGTGCGGACCTGAAGCCAGGTGGAAAGTACGTCGCCAAGGACATGTACGAGGCGGGCGGCGTGTACATGCTGATGAAGACGCTGCTGGCAGAAGGATTGCTGCACGGTGACTGCCTGACCGTCACCGGCCAGACGCTCGCCGAGAACATCGATCGCGTGACGTGGAACCCGGACCAGCGGGTGATCTGCGACGCCAGGGCTCCGATCACCCCGACAGGGGGTGTCGTCGGTCTGCGCGGCAGCCTGGCTCCGGAGGGTGCGATCGTGAAGGTCGCGGGCATGAGCCGTCTGGAGTTCGAGGGGCCGGCGCGGTGCTTCGACTGCGAGGAAGATGCCTTTGCCGCGGTCGAGGCGCGCGACATCGCGGAGGGTGAGGTGATCGTCATCCGCTACGAGGGGCCGAAGGGCGGCCCCGGCATGCGCGAGATGCTGGCGACGACCGCGGCACTCTACGGCCTGGGCATGGGGGAAAAGGTGGCGCTCATCACCGACGGCCGCTTTTCCGGGGCGACCCGCGGATTCTGCATCGGCCATGTCGGCCCGGAGGCGGCGGACGGCGGTCCGATCGCTCTGGTCGCGGATGGCGACACGATCCGCATCGATGCGGCGGCCGGCACGATCGACCTGCTGGTTGCGAGCGACATCCTTGATGAGCGACGCGCCGCATGGATCGCGCGAACGAACGACTATCAATCCGGCGCTCTCTGGCGCTATGCTCAGAATGTGGGTCCCGCCTGGGCGGGCGCCGTGACCCATCCGGGAGCAAAGTGCGAAACCCATGTCTTTGCGGATATTTAGCCTCGGTCTTTGCACACTCTTCGCTGGTTGCGGCGGCCCGCCGGAGGGTGTGGGACCGGCCGATCCCAGCAACGTGGCGACAATCGAGGCGGGAACTCCGCCGGGGGAAGCGGTCGAGCGGGTCGCCTGCGCGACGGGTGGTCGGCCGCTCGCGGCAGATTGCACCGTCGATCGTGCGAGCGGAGACGGGGGGACGCTGCTGACGATACGGCATGCCGACGGCGGCTTCCGTCGACTGCTGCTCGCGTCCGACGGCACGATCCGCGCCGCCGATGGCGCTCTGCCCGCCAAGGTCACGGTGGCGGGGGGCGTGTCGGACGTGACGATCGGCGACGCGCGCTACAAGATACCGTCGCTCCGTCCGTGATCCGCCGCATCCCCGACGGCGCACCGATCCTGACCGCGGACGAGATGCGCGCAGCGGAGGCGGCGGCGTTCGCGAGCGGAGTGTCGCAGGATACGCTGATGGAACGAGCCGCCGCTGCGGTCGCCGTTCAGGTGATCCGCCTCGCTGCCGGTCGCACGATCCTGGTTTTCGCCGGTCCCGGCAACAATGGTGGCGACGCATACGGCGTCGCGCGGCACCTGCGAGAGGGCGGCTGTGACGCGGTCGTCGCGCATCTCGGCGAGCCGAAGGCGGGTGCCGCCGCCCGCATGGCGGCTCTCTGGGATGGGCCCACGAGCAGCCTCGCGGATGCGCAGGCCCGGCCCGTGATCGTGGATGGCCTGTTCGGCATCGGTACGGTCCGTCCGTTCGCACCCGACGTCGCAGCCACCTTGGCGACACTGTTCGCCCAGGCCTCTCTGAGCATCGCCATCGACCTGCCGAGCGGTCGCAATGCCGATACCGGAGCGGGATGCGGTCGCGCCGACGTGACGGTCGCGCTTGGCGCGCTGAAGCCCGCGCACGTGCTGGGCCCCGGCGGGGCGGCTTGCGGGCACGTCCTGCTCGCGGACATCGGTTTGGCGGTGAGGGGAACGGCGACCACGATCGCGCGACCTGATCTTCCGCGCTGGTCGCATGACGTCAACAAATACTCTCGCGGGACCGTCCTGGTGGTCGCCGGCGAGATGCCGGGCGCCGCGTGGCTGGCCGGAAGCGCGGCGCTCGCCGCCGGTGCCGGCTACGTGACGATCGCCGGCCTCGATCCGCCGGGCGGCGCGCCGCACGCGCTGGTGCGGCGACGGCTCGGCGGCATCGACGAGCTCGCGCAGGTGCTGGACGATCCCCGCATCGGCGCCGTGGTGATCGGACCGGGGCTTGGCCGGGGTGACGATGCGAGGGAGCTGCTCGCCACCGCACTCTCGTCGTCGCGCGATCTGGTGATCGACGGCGACGCTCTGTCGCTGCTCGGCCGCGACGTGGCGGATCGACTGCCGCGCGGCCGCCGACTATGCCTCACCCCGCACGGGGGAGAGTTCGCACGGATGTTCGATGGCGAGGGGACCAAGATCGACGCGACGGTGGCGGCCGCCCGGCGCACGGGCGCGGCGGTGGTGCACAAGGGCGCGACCACGGTGATCGGCCTGCCCGGTGGTCGCGCGACGGTGTCGGCCAGCGCCAGCGCCGCGCTGTCGACCGCCGGCAGCGGAGACGTGCTGGCCGGCACCATCGCCGCCCGCATGGCGGCAGACGGCGAGCTGGAGAGCGCGGTCTGCGCCGGAGTATGGCTACACACCCACGCCGCAGATGACCTTGACGGGATTTTCGCTGCCGACCGGCTGATCGACGCCCTCCCGGCCGCGGTGGCGCGATGCCGGACGATCTGAGTACCGTCGTCCGCATCGCGGCGCGTGGGGACGGGGTGACGGCGGACGGCCGCCATGTCGCGCTGGCGGCGCCGGGCGACCGGCTGATGCCCGATGGTTCGCTGAAAGCCGGCGCCCATCACCAGCCACCTCACTGCCGGCACTTCCCGGAATGTGGGGGGTGTCAGCTCCAACAGCTTGATGGGGAAAGCTACGCGACCTTCGTCCGCGATCGCATCGTGGGTGCGCTCGCGGGCCAGGGACTGTCGGCTGAGGTCCGCAACGCTGTCGTCTCGCCGCCGCGCACCCGGCGTCGGGCGACGCTGCATGCGGAGCGGCGCGGGCGGCAGGTGTGGCTGGGCTTCACCGCCGCGGGCACCCACCGTCTGATCGATCTGGACGAATGTCACGTCCTGCTGCCCGAGCTGTTCGCGCTCCTGGCGCCGCTGCGCGGCTTGCTGGCGGCGCAGCTCAGCGAGCGCGGGCGCGTCGACGTGCACCTGACCCGCGTCGACGGTGGCATCGACGTGCTGATCGCCGGCAGGCTGGGCGACGGTCTCGCCGCGGCGGAGGGGCTGACCCGCTTCGCCGAGCGTCACCGCCTCGCGCGCGTGTCGGTCGACGACGGCATGGGGGCCGAGACCCGCTGGGAGCCCGAACCGGTCACGGTCACCCTCGGCGGCGTGGCGGTCGCGTTCCCGCCCGCCGCCTTCCTTCAGGCGACCGTGGACGGTGAGGCCGCCCTCGTCGCCGCCGCCCGCGAGGCCGTCGGCTCCGCCGCCACGATCGCTGACCTGTTCACCGGGCTCGGCACCTTCGCCCTTGCGCTGCCGGGAAAGGTGTACGCCGCCGAGGCGAGCCGCGACGCGATCCTGGCGCTGAAGTCGGCGGCGGGCGCGGCGGGGCGAACCGTCTTCGCCGATCACCGCGACCTGTTCCGCCGGCCGCTGGCGTCGGCGGAACTCGACCGGTTCAATGCCGTCGTCCTCGATCCACCGCGGGCCGGTGCGCGCGAGCAGGTTGCGCAGATCGCAGGGTCGAAAATCCCGCGTATCGCCTATGTATCGTGCAATCCGAGCAGCTTCGCGCGTGATGCCAAGATGCTGTGCGAAGGCGGGTTCCGCCTTGATTGGGTGCAGCCGGTGGGTCAGTTCACCTGGTCCACCCACGTCGAACTGGCGGCCGCGTTCAGTCGGTCGGGTAATCCGCGCTGACGAAGTAGAGTCCGTCCGGCGGTGCGTTGTAGCCGAGCGCCGACCGGTCACGGGCCTCCAGCGCATCCTGCATGGCACGCGGCGTCCACTTGCCCTCGCCCACGAGTGCCAGGCAACCGACCATCGAGCGGACCTGGTGGTGGAGGAAGGAGCGCGCGGACGCGCGGATCAGGACCGCGTCGCCGTCACGCACGACGTCGAGCCGGTCGAGCGTGCGAAGCGGGCTGTCCGCCTGACAATGCGCCGACCGGAACGTCGTGAAATCGTGCCGGCCCAGCAATTTGTCGGCACCTTCTGCCATCGCGTCGGCATCGAGCGGACGGCCGACCTGCCACGCCAGCCCGCGTTCCCAGGTCAGCGGCGCGCGGCGATTGACGATCCGGTACTCGTAGTGGCGCCCCGTGCAGGAGAACCGGGCATGCCAGTCGTCCGCAACGGCTTCGCACGCCAGCACGGCGACCGGTTGGGGACGCAGCCGGGCGTTCAGCGCCTCCATCAGCCGGAACGGTGCGATCTCGCGCGCGACATCGACGTGCGCCCGCATGCCGCGCGCGTGGACGCCGGCGTCGGTCCGTCCGGAGGCATAGACGAGGGCGCTTTCTCCCGTCACGGCGCGCGCCGCCGCCTCGATCGCGGCCTGCACGCTCGGCCCATGCGCCTGCGCCTGCCAGCCCATGAAGGGGCGGCCGTCATACTCCACGGTCAGCGCATAGCGCGTCACAGCCGCGTGCCGGGCGGGATCGCGAAGCCGTTCAGCAGTTCCGGCGGGGTCATGGCCCCGCGACCTGCCCGCTGGACCCGGGTCGGACGGATCGCTCCGTTGGCGCAGGCGATCGTCAGCGCGTCGTCCAGCACCGTGCCGGGATCGCCGGCTTCGCCGCACGTATCCGCGGCCAGCACGCGCACCCGCTCGCCCGCATGTTCGAACCACGCGCCCGGCGGGTTGAACGCGCGCACCTGCCGCGCGACCGCCTCCGCATCCGCGGTGAAATCCAGCCGGGTCTCCGCCTTGTCGACCTTCGCCGCATAGGTCACGCCGGTGCCCGGCTGAACACGGGGCGGGAATGCGGACGGATTGGCCAGCACGTCGACCATCAGCGCCGCCCCCATGCGCGCCAGTTCGAGCGTCAGTTCGCCGGAGGTCTTGTCCGCGGTGGTGGTCCGCGCCTCCGCCAGCACGGGCCCGGTGTCCAACCCCGCTTCCATCTGCATGATCCCGACGCCCGTTTCGGCATCACCGGCCAGGATCGCGCGGTGGATCGGCGCCGCGCCGCGCCAGCGCGGCAGCAGCGAGGCGTGGATGTTGAGACATCCCTGTTGCGGCGCGTCGAGGATCGCCCGCGGCAGGATGAGGCCATAGGCGGCGACCACCGCGACATCGGCGCGCAACGCGGCGAAGGCCTCCGCCGCCTCCGGCGTGCGCAGCGACACGGGGGTCCGCACCTCGATACCCAGGGCCTCTGCCCGTGCGTGGACGGGCGACTTGACCAGCTCGCGGCCCCGCCGCCCGCCGGCGCGCGGCGGTTGGCTGTAGGCGGCCACGACGTCGTGACTCGCGGCCACCAGCGCGTCGAGCGCGGGGACGGCGAAGTCGGGAGTTCCCATGAAGACGATCCGCATGGCGGCCGCTTCGACACGCTGGCGCGCGCGGGC
>Ga0325400_1005325_pt1 | contig 12091 bp, 9 predicted proteins | sample PopdelMetagenome_2_FD_205662 | JGI IMG/M metagenome (GOLD analysis project Ga0325400, IMG submission 205662) | Populus deltoides microbial communities from Bellville, Georgia, United States - Xylem-PdKOR-R1 | ecosystem: Host-associated > Plants > Phyllosphere > Stem > Wood/Secondary xylem...
TTCTTCCCGGAGCTCTACGAGGTCCGCACCGGCATCGGCGCCTCGGCTACCGGTCGCTGAGCCGGGACATGCTGCCGGGCAGCTCCTGCGCGTGCAGCACGGCCAGCCGCTGGGTGGCCCGGGTGAGAGCGACGTAGAGGTCGGAGTCCCCGCGCACGCCCTCCGCCAGCACCGCCGCCGGCTCCACCAGCACCACGGAGTCGAACTCCAGGCCCTTGGCCTCCGCCGGGCGCAGCAGCACCGGGCCGGCCGAGGAGTCGGCGTCGGGCCCGGAGGTCGCGTCGGGCAGCGCGGCCACCGCCGCGGCGAACAGCGACGGCGGCACGACGACCGCCGCCGTCCCGCCCTTGCCGGCCAGGTCCGCGGTCACCTCGGCGACCCGGTCCAGCAGGTCGGCCGCCGCCACCCGCTCGGCGGTGGGCTGCTCGCCGCTGCTGCGCACCGACCGCGGCGCCTCCAGCGAGGACCCGGACGCCGCCAGCACGTCGGCGGCGACCTCCATGATCTCCGTCGGCGTCCGGTAGTTGACCGTGAGCACCGCCTGCCGCCACTGGGTCCGGGCGTGCGGGGTGAGCACCTCGGCCCAGCTGTCGGCACCGCCCAGGGTGCCGGTCTGAGCCAGGTCGCCGACCACGGTCATCGACAGCGTCGGGCACTTGCGGGCCAGCACGCGCCACGCCATCGCCGACAGCTCCTGCGCCTCGTCGACCACCACGTGCCCGAAGGTCCAGGTGCGGTCGGCGGCGGCGCGCTCGGCGGTGGAGCGGTAGTCGGCCTCGTCCGCGCGGGCGGCCAGCCCCTCGGCGTCCAGCATGTCGCCGGCCATCAGCTCCTCGGACTCCTCGTCGTCGTCCGCGTCGTGCGACCGGGAGCCGTGCAGCAGGTCCAGCACCCGTTGCGCCTCGTCCACCCCGGCCTGCCGGCGCCGCGCCGCCGCGGCCCGCTCCGCGGAGTCGTCGACCCCGAGCAGCTCGTCGGCCTCCTCCAGCAGCGGGACGTCGGACACCGTCCACGGGGCATCCGCAGAACGCACCAGCAGCGCGCGGTCGGCCTCGGCCAGCCCCCGGCCCGCGCGGGCCAGCCGCTCGGGCGAGGAGAACAGGTCGCGCAGCAGCTCCTCGGGCGTCAGCAGCGGCCACAGCTCCTCGACCAGGTCCGCCACCGCCGGCTCCCCGGCGACCTCCCGGCGCAGCGCCCGGCGGTCCTCGGCGTCGAGCAGGTTCTCCCCGCCGCGCACGTCGGAGCCCAGCCGGTCGGCCACCCGCTGCGCGAGCAGGTCGACCAGGCCGCGGTAGAAGGCCGGGCGGGCCAGGTTGTGCAGCCGCGACGCCCGCCGCGCCTGGGTGCGCACCTTGGCGACGTCCCCGGCCCGCAGCCGGATCCGCTCCCGGTCGATGACCAGCTCGCGGGTGCCGCGCAGCACACCCTGCCGGTCCTTCACCGCGGTGGCGACCACCTCGGCCATCGCCAGGCGGCCCTTGACCTCGGCCACCTCGGGGCGGTCCACGAGGGTGGTCGACAGCCCCGGCCGCAGGTCGCCCAACCCGGCCATGACCACGCCGGTCTCGCCGAGGGCGGGCAGCACGTCGGCGATGTAGCGCAGGAAGGTCGGGGTGGGCCCGACGACGAGCAGGCCGCTGCGGGCCAGCCGGTCGCGGTGGGTGTAGAGCAGGTAGGCCGCGCGGTGCAGCGCGACGGCGGTCTTGCCGGTGCCCGGACCGCCCTGCACGACCAGGATGCCGCGGGAGTCCGAGCGGATGATCGCGTCCTGCTCGGCCTGGATGGTCCGCACGATGTCGGTCATCCGGCCGGTCCGCTCGGCGGTCAGCGCCCGCAGCAGCGCCGCCTCGCCGGTCAGCCCGCGGTCGTCGGCCTCCTCGCCCTCGGCGAGCACCAGCACCTCGTCGTCGATGCCGGTGACCCGCCGGCCCAGGGTGCGGATGTGCCGGCGCCGGGCGATGCCCTCGGGCCGGAACGGGGTGGCGGTGTAGAACGGCCGGCTGGCCGGGGCCCGCCAGTCGACCAGGGCGGGGTCGCCGCCGGCGTCGTCGGCGGGCAGCCCGGTGCGGCCCACGTACAGCGGCTGCGGGTTCTCCTCCCGGTCCAGCCGGCCCAGCACCAGCCCGGCCTCGGCGGCGTCGAGCTGCACGATGCGGGTGCCGTGGAAGCGGACCGCGGCCTCCTTCTCCCCCATCGCCTGCGGGTTGTCCACCAGCGGCGCGGAGATCGCCTGCTGCCGGCGGGTGACCGCCAGCTCGCGGGCGGCGTCCAACCGGGCGTAGAGACCGGTGACGTGCTCCTGCTCCTCGGCGAGCGCCTGGTCGGTGGTGCTGCTCGACACGTACGGGTCTCCTCGGGTGGGGCGGGCCCGACAACGGTAGTCGCGACCCGCCCCCCGCGGGGGTCAGCCCGTCGCGACCCGCCCCAGCACCCGGTCCAGCGCGCCGGCCAGCCACTCCCGCGCGTCGTCGCCGGGCGCCTCGAGGTGGCGGGCGGCGACGTAGCAGTCGGGGCGGACCAGCAGCACGCCACCGTCGGCGGTCTCGCGCAGCTCGGCCCAGGTGCCGTACGGGTCGTCGACGGGCAGGCCGGGACCGATCGCGACCGGGGTGATCTGCAGCCCGCGCTCGGCGCCCAGGGCCGCGGCCGCCTCGAGCCAGGCCTCCCCGCCGACCCCGGTGACGACGGCGAACCTGCCCTTGCCGACCAGGTCCAGCGTGGAGACCTCCCGGCCGCCGCGGGTGACCCAGGCGTGCGGCAGCTTGGCGCCGGGCCAGGTGGTGGGCTGGGCGTAGAGCTGGTGGTCGCGCCGGTAGGGCGGCATGTCGGTGCCGTCGGGGACCACCGCGCCCGAGGCGTAGCGCTGGTTGTGCTCCACGCCGTGCGCGTCGAACTCGTAGGCCTTGTAGGCGATCGCCTCGCGGACGGCGGCGCGCACCTTGTCGCCCTCGGGGCCCGGCGCCCGGCGCAGCGCGAGCTGGCGCTCCAGGGCCTCGGTGTCGGTGGTGTCGGTGAGCTCGAGGGCGGCCATGATCCGGCCGGTGTCGGCGATCGACTGGTTCGCCCGCTCCACGACCTGCCGGGCGATCGGCGCCCGCTCGGCGTCGTAGCTCTCCAGCAGCGACGGGTCCGCCGTCCCCGCGACGACGTGGGCGAGCTTCCAGGCCAGGTTGTAGCTGTCCTGGATCGAGGTGTTGGAGCCCAGGCCGTTGGTCGGCGGGTGCCGGTGCACCGCGTCGCCGGCGCAGAGCACCCGCCCCTTGGCGATGGTGGTGGCGAAGTGGTGGTTGACCGTCCACGGCGAGCCGGACAGGACCTCCATCTCGAAGTCGTCGCTGCCCACCAGCCCGACGGCCAGCTCGCGGACGAACTCGTCGGTCAGCTCCGGCGGGCCGTCGGCGACCGCGTAGCCCCACATGAGCATCCACTTCGTCCAGGGCTCGATCATCCGGAGCACGCCGAGGCCGACGCCCTCCTTCTCCGCACCCGGCTGCAGCATCCAGTAGAGGACCGAGGGCCGGTGCGCGACCAGGTGGGTGAGGTCGGCCCGGAACACGATGCCCAGCGCCCCGCCCACCGCGCCCGGGCCCTCGTAGGGCAGCTCCAGGTCGGCGGCGACCTTCGAGCGGGCGCCGTCGGCACCGACCAGGTACTTCGAGCGGATCTCGTACTCCAGGCCGCTCAGCCGGTCGCGCACGGTGGTGGTGACGCCGTCGTCGTCCTGCACGTGCCGCAGGTACTCGGTGTCGAAGCGCACCGTGGCGCCGCGGTCCTGCGCGGCCTTGACCATCACCGGCTCGGTGATCGTCTGCGGGGCGTCGAGCATGGTGCAGGGGCTGGCCAGCTGGTAGTCGGCGTGCCGGGCGGGGTCGGTGCCCCAGCTCGGGATGCGGCCCAGCTCCTCGCCGGCCAGCGAGGTGCAGAACGTCGTCGTCCCCATCAGCTCCCAGGGGGTGGCCAGCGCCATCAGGGTGTCCTCGACACCCATGTCGCGCAGGGTCTCCAGCGCCCGCTGGTTGGTGATGTGCGCGCGCGGGTCCTGCGAGAGCCGCGAGTACTTGGTGACGACGACGACGCGGGTGCCGTAGGTGGCCAGGAACAGGGCGGCGGAGGCGCCGGCGGGGCCGGTCCCCACCACCAGGACGTCGGTCTCCACGGGCACGGGCGCACTCCTCGCTGAGGGCTGGTGACCGCGGTCACGGTCGTGGCGCCGACACTGGTTGAACGTTCGACCACTGTCAAGGCCGACCTACGCTGGGCCGGTGACCGTGCTGGCCCCCGAGGTGGCGACCGCCCGCGCCGCTGCCCACCGGGACCGGTTGCTCACCTGGGTGGGCCCGCACCTGGAGCGCCGGCAGCGGCACGAGGCGCACCCGGTGCTGGACTTCCTGTTCACCTACTACTCCGAACCACCGGCCCGGCTGCTGCGCTGGCACGCCGGGGTCGGCGCGTCGGTCACCGGCGAGCTCGCCGAGGAGCGGCTGGGCTGGCCGCTGTACGCGGAGCTCCCCGACGGGTCGGTCGGGCTGGACGTCGAGGCCTACCGGGCCAGGCGGGGGACGTCGGCCGGGTGGGTGGCCGGCCTGCTGCGGGCCACGTCGTCCCGGTCCGGCCAGTTCGGCTGCTTCGGCCTGCACGAGTGGGCGATGGTGCACCGCGGCGCCCCGCGGCACGGCGCGGTCCCGCTGCGGCTGGGCCCGGCGGGCACCGACGCCGTGGTGGAGTCCCACCGCCTGCAGTGCACCCACGTCGACGCCTACCGGTTCTTCACCCCCACCGCGGCCCCGCGCAACGCGCTCACCCCCACCCGCGACACCCAGGTCGCGCTGGAGCAGCCGGGCTGCCTGCACGCCGGGATGGACCTCTACAAGTGGGCCTACAAGCTCGCCCCCGCGGTCCCCGGCGAGCTGCTGGCGGACTGCTTCGAGCTCGCGGTGGACATCCGGGTGCTGGACATGCGGGCCAGCCCCTACGACCTGGCCGAGCACGGCTACCCCCCGGTGCCGATCGAGACCGCGGCCGGCAAGGCCGCCTACGCCGACGCCCAGCGGGGCTTCGCCGGACGCGGCCAGGCCCTGCGCGCCCGGCTGCTCGCCGTCTGCGACGCCGTCCTCTAGGGGAGCCCGCGCAGCCAGTCGGCGATCGCCGTCCCCAGCTCGTCCGGGCTGTCCTCGGGGACGAAGTGGTTGCCCGGCACCCGCACCTCGGTGAGGTTCGGCCACCGGCGGACCAGGTTGCGCTGCCGGCCGACCAGGATCGACCCGGGGTCGGCGTCGACGAACAGCTTGGGGACGTCGGAGGACGCCAGCCACTCGCCGTAGGCGTCCACGAGGTCGTGCACGTCCGGCGGCACGTGCTCGATCGGGATGTTGCGCGGCCACTCCAGGGTGGGCCAGCGGCTCTCCGGCGTCGGGTAGGGCGCCCGGTACCGGTCGTGCACCTCCGGGGCCAGCCCGGCCAGCGTGGACGCGGGGAGGATCCGCTCGACGAAGGTGTTGCGCTCGAGCACCAGCTCCTCGCCGCGGTCGGAGCGCATGCCCTGGAACACGCCCTTCGCCGCCCGCGGCCAGTCCGCCCACAGCAGCGGGGTGACGATGGTCTCGGTGAACGCGATCGCCCGGACCCGGTCGGCGTGCCGGCGCGCCCAGTCGAAGCCCAGCGCCCCGCCCCAGTCGTGCAGCACCAGGGTCACCCGGTCGCCGAGCTGCACCTCCTCCAGCAGCTCGTCGAGGAAGGCCGCGTGGGTGGCGAAGGCGTAGGTGCCGCGCCCCGGGTCGGGCAGCTTGTCCGACTCGCCCATGCCGATCAGGTCCGGCGCGATGCACCGGCCCAGGCCGGTCAGGTGCGGGATCACCCCGCGCCACAGGTAGGACGACGTCGGGTTGCCGTGCAGCAGCACGACGGCGTCGCCCTCGCCGGTGTCGACGTAGGCCATCTCGTGGCCGCGGATGCGCACGCGCGAGCGGGTGAAGGGGTCGTGCGGGGAGGCCGCCATCGCCCGATCCTCGCCCCCGACTGCCCCCGGCCGCGACCTGGGAGCCGGTTGCGCGAGAGGGTCACCGCGACTGGGCCGCGGCCGGGCTTGACCCTCCCCCGACGTCAGGCACTTCCATCGTGGTCATGAGGAGGACGGAGCGATGAGCCACACGGTGGGCGAGCTGGCCAAGCTGGCCGGGGTCACGGTGCGCACGCTGCACCACTACGACCGGATCGGGTTGCTGACCCCGTCCGGCCGCACCCCGGCCGGCTACCGGGTCTACGAGCTCGCCGACGTCGACCGGCTGCAGCAGGTGCTGGTCTACCGCGGGCTCGGCTTCGGCCTCGAGGAGATCGCCGCCCTGCTGGACGACCCGGACGCCGACGCGGGTGAGCACCTGCGCCGGCAGCACCGCCTGCTCCTGGAGCAGCGGGACCGGACCGACGCGATGGTGGCGGCCGTGGAGAAGGAGATGGAGGCGCTGGAGATGGGGAACCCGATGACCCCGCAGGAGAAGCTCGAGGTGTTCGGCGACTGGCTGCCCGAGCAGTACGCCGACGAGGCCGAGCAGCGCTGGGGCGACACCGACGCCTGGGCGCAGTCGCAGTCCCGCACCGGCCGGTACACGAAGGCTGACTGGCTGGAGATCAAGGCCGAGACCGACGACCTCGAGCGCCGGCTGGCCGCCGCGGTGGCCGACGGTGTCCCGGCCGACGGCCCGCGGGCGATGGACCTCGCCGAGGAGCACCGGCAGCAGATCACCCGGCGGTACTACGACTGCCCGCCGGAGCTGCACGCCTGCCTGGGCCGGATGTACGTGGAGGACGAGCGGTTCACCGCGTACTACGAGCGGGTCGCCCCGGGCCTGGCCGCCTTCCTGGCCACCGCCTGCCAGGCGAACGCGGCCCGCCAGGGCTGAAACCGGAACGGGTCCGTTCTCACCCGCGGGGGTGGAACGACTCCAGTCCTGGTCAACGTCGCACCCGGGGCCGCCGAGAACCCACGGGTGGGCAACAACTCTGTTGCCCACCCGTGGACTCGCCGGACCAGGAAGGGTGATGTCGACCGTGCAGACCGTCGCGATGCACCACCCGCCCGTCACCCGCCCGCTGCTGCACCGGGTCACCTCGCCCCGCGCCCTGGTGGTCACCGCCGGCGTGCTCGCCGCGTGGGGGCTCGTGCAGGGCGCCAGCTCGCCCGGTGCCCCCTGGCGGCTCGCCGTGGACGTCGCCGTCCTCGCCGGGGTGCACGGCCTGGCCGCCCTGGTCGCGCTGCGCGACCGGCTGCCCGGCTCCCCCGGCGCCGTGGCCCGCACCGCCCTCGGCCTCGGCCTGGGCGCCTTCGCACTCGGCGCCGTGCTCGCCCGCGTGCTGCACCCGGTGCCCACCGGCGCCCTTGCCTGGCTGCTGGACGGCCTGCACCTGGTCGGCCAGGTCGGCATCGGCGTCCTGCTGCTGTCCCTCGTGCTGCCGCTGCGCGGCCGGCTCGTGCTGGCCGGCATCGGCCTGGACTCGGTCAGCACCGCGCTGGGCCTCACCGCCGTCGCCGGCACCGTCGTGCTCATCGGCATCGGGGACGGCGGCACCGATGCCGCCACCCGCGCCGTCCTCGTGCTCACCGGCATCGACGTCGCGCTGGTCTCCGGCGCAGTCGCGCTGTGCTCGGTGCTGCGCCCGGGCCGGGACTCCGTCGTCCCGCCCCTGCTGGCCGGCTCCGCCCTGGTCCTGGCCGCCGACCTGGCGTCGGGCCACTCGCTGCACCACGCCGGCCCGGCGTCCCCCGGCCCGTCCTTCCTGCTCATGGCCGGCGCCTGCGTCGTGCTCGCCTACGCCGTCACCCGGCCGGTGCGCACCACCGACCACGCCATGCTCGACGCCACGCACCGGCTGCGCACCTGGTCCAACGTGCTGCCCTTCGCCGGGTGCGGCGCCAACCTGCTCGCCGTCCTGCTGGCCGCGCACTCCGCCGGCACCGGCCGCTGGGTGCTGCCGCTGGTGCTGGCCGCCGGTGGCTGCCTGGCGGTCGTCGTGGCCCGTTTCCAGCTGACCATCCGGGTCGCCCGCGCCGCCCTGGAGCAGCTCGCCGACGCCTTCACCGACCCGCTCACCGGCCTGCTCAACCGCCGCGGCCTCGGTGCCGGCGTCGACCGCTGGCTGTCCGGGCCCGAGCCGGTCACCCTGCTCGCCCTCGACCTGGACGGCTTCCGGCGGATCAACGAGGAGGCCGGCCACGAGACCGGCGACCGGGTGCTGCAGCGGGTCGCCTCCCAGCTGTCCACCCTCGCCGGGCCCGGCACCGTGGTCGCCCGCATCGACGGCGACGACTTCGCGCTGGCCTTCGTCGGCGAGGACCCGGCCCGCGCGTCGCTGCTGGCCGCCCAGGTCCGCGACGTGCTCGGCCGCCCCTTCGACATGGACCGGCACCGGCTGCACCTCACCGTCAACGTGGGGACGACGACCAGCCACGCCCTCGACGACCGCCCCGGCGAGCAGGTGACCACCGGTGACCTGCTGCGCTGCGCCGACCAGGCCCTGGCCGAGGCGCAGGCCAGCACCAGCGGCGTGGCCGTGCACGACCCCGCCCGCTGCGGCCGCGCCCAGGAGGACAGCCTGCTGGGCTGGGTCGACGACCTGCACGCCGCCCTGGACGCCGACGACCAGCTGCTGCTGCACTTCCAGCCCCAGCACCGGATCGAGGCCACCGGCACCGGCACCGTCGCCACCGTCGTCGGCTGCGAGGCGCTGCTGCGCTGGGCGCACCCCACCCGCGGCCTGCTCGGCCCCGGCGAGGTGCTGCGCGCCGCCGAGCACGGCCACCTCTCCGACGCGATCACCGAGCGGGTGCTCGACCTGGCCCTGGGCGGCGTGGCCGGCTGGTGGGCCGAGCGGGAGGTCCCCGTCGCGGTCAACCTCAGCGCCACCGACCTGGACGACCCGCTGCTCCCGCACCGGATCGCCGACGCGCTCGACCGGCACGGCCTGCCCGCCCGGGCGCTGACCGTCGAGGTCGTCGAGGACACGCTCATGCTCGATCCCGACCGCGCCCTGCAGACCCTCACCGCGCTGCGCTCCATCGGGCTGCGGATCGCCGTGGACGACTACGGCACCGGCTACAGCTCGCTGGCCTACCTGCACCGGCTGCCCGTCGACGAGGTCAAGTTCGACCGGTCGCTGACCTCGGGCATCGCCTCCGACGCCGCGGCCGCCGTCATCGTCGGCCACAGCATCCGGCTGGCCCACGACCTCGGGCTGTCCGCGCTGGCCGAGGGCATCGAGGACCCCGCCGACCTGCAGCTGCTCTTCCGGCTGGGCTGCGACGCCGTGCAGGGCTGGCTCACCGGCCACCCCCTGCCGGTGCAGGGCTGGGTCACCGCCCTGGACCTGGAGGCGCCCGTCTGACCCGTGCCATCCTGCCGGCGTGGCGTACGACCTCGGGCTGGCGGAGCGGGTGCGGGCGGGGCTCGCAGAGGTGCCCGACGTCGCCGAGAAGCGGATGTTCGGCGGCCTGGCGTTCCTCGTCGGCGGCTCGATGGCGGTCGCGGTCAGCGGCAGCGGCGGGCTGATGGTGCGCTGCGACCCCGCGCTGGCCGACGAGCTGGTCACCCGCGACGGCGTGGCCCGGATGGTCATGCAGGGCCGGGAACTGGCCGGCTGGGTGCTGGTCGACCCGGCCACCCTGGACGACGCCCGGCTGGCCGGGTACGTCGACGCGGGCCTCGCGGCGGCCGCCCGGGCGTAGGGCACCCTGGGGCCGGTGATCGCGCTCGTCGAGGTGCTGCGCCGGCCCTGGGTGCAGCGGGGCATCCGCGCCGCCGTCGCCGCCGGGCTGGCCTGGCAGATCGCCGTCCTGCTGCCGCCGACGCTGTCGGACTACGCCTACTACGCCCCGCTCGGCGCGGTCATCGCCGTCCACCCGACCGTCGCGGACTCCGCCGGGGCCGCCTGGCGCACGGTGGCCGCGATGTTCCTGGGCTTCGGCCTGGCCGTGGGGGTCTACGAGGTCACCCGCGGGGTGCCCAACGCCTTCACCATCGCCCTCATCGTCGCGGTCGCGGTGGTGGTGGAGCAGTGGCGGCTGCTGCGCGAGCAGGCCAGCTGGGTCAGCTTCGCCGCCGTCCTGATGATCACCATCGGCACCGACGACCCGGCGTCCTACGTGCTGCGCTACGGCGGGCTGACCCTGCTCGGCGCCGCGGTCGGCGTCGCCGTCACCACCGTCCTCTTCCCGCCGATGATGCTCACCGTCGCCGTCGAGCGGATCGCCGTGGCCCGCGGCCTGCTGGCCGCGCACCTGGTGGACATGGCCGACGCCGTCCGCGGCGGCACCGTGCCCGACCCGGAGGACTGGGCGCACCGCGGCCGGGCGCTGGACGCCGCCCTGGACCGGATGCGCGCCGCCGAGACCCAGGTCGAGCGGGCCCGGCGGGCCAACCCGCGGGCGGCGCGGTGGCAGGGGAGCGCCGGCCGGGTCCGCGAGCAGTCCCGCGCGCTGGACCGGGTGGCCGTGCTGGTCGACGACCTCACGGACCTGGTGGCGGAGTTCCAGCCGCACCGCCGCGGCCTGGACCGGGTGGACGACGGCACCGGCTGGGTGCTCGCCGACGCGCTCACCGGCCTGGCCGGCGTGGTGCGCATCCCGTACCACGCCGGGCCGCACCGGGATTCCCGCGACGACGCCATCGACGTGGCGGTGGCCTCGCTGGACCGGCTGGTGGCGCTGCTGCGCTCGGCGGAGGTGCCCGACGACGAGGGCTATTTCGCGCTCGGCGCGGTGACCGTCGGGGTGCGGCGGTCCCTGCACGCGCTGGAGGCGGAGGTCCGCGAGGTCGCCCCGCGCCACTGAGCCGGCCGGTACCGGGCTCAGTGGCGCCCTCCCCCACCTGATCGGCGGCTACCCGGCGGTGCTTGAGGGGCCGACCCGGACCAGCAGCTCGCCGTGCAGCATGCCCAGCCAGCCGTCGTCCGCGGCCGCCCAGCGCTGCCAGGCCGCGGCGACGTCGGCGAGCTCGTCGGTGGAGGCCAGCCCGTAGGCCACCGCCTGCTCGGCGAAGGACGACGCGGTCGCCCGGCCCGCCCACGAGTCGCCCCACCAGCGGCGCTCGGCGTCGGAGGCGTAGCAGTAGGTGGACGCCGAGGCGGTGAGGTCGCGCAGCCCGGCCGCGTGCGCCCAGGCCCGGAGGCGGCGGCCGGCGTCGGGCTCGGCACCGTTGCGCCGGGCCACCCGGTGGTAGAGGTCCAGCCAGCGGGCCAGGCCGTCGTCCTCGGGGAACCAGGTGGTCGCGGCGTAGTCGACGTCCCGGACGGCGAGCAGCCCGCCGGGCCGGCACACCCGCGCCATCTCCCGCAGCGCGGCGACCGGGTCGGTCAGGTGCTGCAGCACCTGGTGGGCGTGCACCACGTCCACGGAGTCGTCGGGCAGGTCCAGGGCGTAGACGTCGCCCACCGCGAACTCCACCGGCACGCCCGCCCGCTCGGCCAGCGCGCGGGCCTCCCCCAGCGGGTCCGGGACGACGTCCAGGCCCAGCACCCGGCCCGGGGCCACCCGGCGGGCCAGGTCGACGGTGATCGTGCCCGGCCCGCAGCCCACGTCGAGCACGTCGAGCCCGGCCCGCAGGTGCGGCAGCAGGTAGCCCGCGGAGTTCTCCGCGGTGCGCCAGCGGTGGGACTGCAGGACGGCGTCGGCGTGGCCGTGGGTGTAGGTGTCCACGGGGTCAGCCTGCACCCTGCTTCCCACTCAGTGAACTGGTCATCCCGATCAGTGGGATGGCCGGCAGGTCGCCGTCGCCCGTCGCGCCGCGGCCCGCCCGCGTGGCACGATCCGCCGCATGCCGCCCGCCACCCGACGCCGACGCGCTGCTGGCGCAGACCGGCCGGTGGGCGACCGCCTGGCCGCCCTGCGCGCGGCGACCGCCGACCTGCAGCCGCCCTTCGCCGTCGTCGACCTGGACGCCTTCGACGCCAACGCCGACTCCCTCGTCGCCCGGGCCACCCCCGGCACCACCATCCGGCTGGCGAGCAAGTCGGTGCGCTGCCGGGCGCTGGGCGACCGGGCGCTGGCCCGCCCCGGCTTCGCGGGGATCCTGGCGCTGACCCTGCCCGAGGCGGTCTGGCTGGC
>Ga0325400_1005328_pt1 | contig 12090 bp, 8 predicted proteins | sample PopdelMetagenome_2_FD_205662 | JGI IMG/M metagenome (GOLD analysis project Ga0325400, IMG submission 205662) | Populus deltoides microbial communities from Bellville, Georgia, United States - Xylem-PdKOR-R1 | ecosystem: Host-associated > Plants > Phyllosphere > Stem > Wood/Secondary xylem...
GATGAATGAGGACACATTAATATAATGAGAGATCAGATGCGGAAAAAATAAACATAAGATGGAGTTAAGATTGAAGAATAAATAGAAAATCAAGATGGATTTGGAAAATTAAAAAGGATAGTAATTTGATTAGGAGCCAAAATAAAATCTTGATTTAATAAGGAGACAAAATCCTAATTCAATAAGACAAAATAAAATCTCATCATATATTATTTGTCTCTCTTTATTATTTTCGTGTCTTGCTAGGGGTCCTAGTGAGTATATATAGAAAAGCAAATACAAAGACTGAAAGGAGAGCACATCCAATATAAAAAAAAAAAATACTAACCTTAACTCAAAATTCTCCCTAAAAATATATACCCTAATTGACTAAAGAAAAAGGTTAAAAAAAATACTAAGCCTAAAAGAAAAATAAGAAGACCAATTGCTCCTCCTCTTTTACACTAGACCCCGACTGTAAAAAATAACACATGAACTCTCATCTTTTGTCCTCTAACTCTTTATAACAAGATATTCATACCAAACATCACCGAGTATGGTGTTTCTTCAAAGTAAAGCTCACATTCAAATTCAGCTTTTTTAGCTGAGGGATTTGAGGATTGAAGATCGAATTATTGGGTTTGATGAATACATGAATTTAGTTTTGGATGATGCTGAAAAAGTCAAATATCAAAAAAAGGAGCAGAAAGTCTTTGAGAAGGATTCTTTTTAAAGAAGACAACATTACTTTAGTGATGAACACATCAATCATGACCTAAGTGAAAAAAACTTAGCCTAGTTCTTTTTCACCTCCAACAGTTACTTCCACCTTCGCCTCATATCCATTAAATCATTTTCTTCAAAACCCTATTCCACCATCATTAGTCATTCCATATTAAGATTGTGTTTGATATTGCGGTAGCTGTTGTGGTTGTGGTTTAAAAAAAGTTATTTTATAAAAAGTACTTTTAGTTGAGGTTGGTTTGAAAAAATAAGTGTTTGGTTAAAATTGTGGTTGAAATTGAGGTTGAAGAAAAAATAGTTTAATGTGTTTGGTTAAGAATGCTTTTGAAATTGAGGTTATAAAATAATTTTAAAAAATATATATTAATATTGATGGTTTTTAATTTAAATATTGTAGATTTAACTATTACTATTATATCATGAAATAAATAATACTTTATATAAACTATTTTTTATTGTTCCCTTAAATTCTTTAAGAGCGCGACAACATAGGTAAAATATAATCAGAAATAAAATTGGGATTGCAATCAAATTCTGTAAATATTACATCATCAAGCGATCTCCGTCTAATTTATGTAGTGTTATTGAATAATATTTAACACTATTTTTTCAAATAAAACACAATTAAAAATAAAAAATATATTTTTTATTTTGTTAGATCGGACCCGGTTCAATGTATTTTTAGCATTGAACCGGACCGGTCCGACCGGAACAGTGGAGTATGCTCCACTGTCCATGGAAAAAACCCATGAACAGTAGAGCATGCTCCACTGTTCATGAAAGAAAACCATGAACAGTGAAGCATGCTCCATTGTTCATTAAAGGAAACCCATGAACAGTGGAGCTAGCTCCACTGTTCATGAGTTTTCCAGCTCAAGAAGCAGCAAATTGCTGCTTCTTGCAAACTTGTGGCCGTGCCACAATTAACGGTAGGCTCCACCAGTAGAAATTTGCTGTGGGAGCATTACCAAACGGATGAGTTACTGTGATTGCTTCAAACGCAGAAACAACTACGCAACCAAACACCCTCTAAATATTAAATGACATCAACATTTACTGTCATGTCCTCAATTAGAACCTTGGCCGTTCTTAATGGTTGTTCTATGGATACTTTTTTTTTTCAAATAAATTGTCATTTTTTGCTTCCATTTCTATAAGTCAATTTGGTAGACCTGAATTACCAAGATCATGTTCTCTTAAAGTTAATGCAACCAAGAAGCTTCATTTCAAGCCTAATGCCCATACTAAAAAATGTAAGGATTAGGTTTTGTTGTCAAGCAAATTTTAAATCACTGTCTTAGAATTTAAAAGTTCTACACTACAACGACCAAAATACACATTTATTCCTGAAAGATTTTAGAATGTATGCACACTATATATTATATTATTAAAAACAAATACAAAACAATTTATTTTAGGTACGATGATATAGAGTTATTTTAATCTTTCCTCTAACATAACTAGCCTCTTCACTATAAAACTTTAAAGACCAATTAAAAATTTTAATTACCGTAAATTATAAGGCGACTTTTTATTTTTCAATTTTACATTTAGATAGTTAAGATGTCTCCTGAGATATTTATAATTAATTTTAATATTTTATAAAATATTTATTGATATACATGCAACACATGTATTAAGAATACTAGTAATAATTAAAATAAAAATGAATTAACTAATCACATGACATGTAAAAAAATTATTAAGCAAGATAAGTTATGACAGTAGGGATGGGTTTTTGTGTGATTTCCATTGTTGGGGCCCACTATTTACAACTGTTGTTGAGTTTACAACTTTACACTCTTTAATGTAATGAAATTCTTTCAATCTCCTGACCTGGTTATTTAGTCTGTCTTTCACTTTTACCTGTGCTTTTTCCCTCCTTTTGGCCCTTCGTTATGTGTTCTCTTGCTGCAATCTTTCATTTGCCTACCTTTTTTACTTTCTCGACTGGTTGCTTATTTTTCATCTGTTCTGGTGACATTCAAGTGCCACTTCAGACTGCTCAGCTATCAAATATCAAAGGCTGATAACAGAACATATTGACTCTTGTAATGAACCACAGAGTAGTGTCCGACACATCAAGAATATAAAAGAAAGGAGTATGGTTCCAGACAGGTTAAAAATGAGATAAATAAGATACCCAACTCTCTGCATTAATCAGCCTTTCAGAATATTTAGGGGAGGCGATCTTATCAATCAACGCAAATCATGTGATTAATATTCATTTTAACATAACTACTTTGTCCAAGATAACTCATAATGTGAGAAATTCGAGACTAGCCAGTCTCGTAATACATCTTGATATTAGTCCCGACTCGAAAGGAACATTCAATTGGGCCTCATATGTCATACCTCTGCTTTGTCACTCTGTTATTAATCATCAGTGCCAAAGTACCGGTCGCCAAACTCACCCATGCCTGGTATGACACGAAACTCCTCATTCAACGCAGCATCAATCTCCGAAGTGACGATTTTCAAGGATGGGAACCTTTTGCAAACACAATGGATACCCTCAGGAGCCTAAATTCCAGAGTGAACATATCAGTAAACTTTGGCAATCTAAGCTAGAACAAGATATTGCAACCACTATAGATATGCCTTCGAGAAAGTTATCAAAGATAGTAACTTACAGAGATTAGGTTTAGGAATATAATGTGGGATTCTGGAACTCCTTTCTGTATGAGAAGTTCTATCGCTTGGTTTGCAGAGTTACCTTTAAGAAAGTTATCGGAGATAGTAATCAATCATCTAGAAGGTAGCTAAGAATAATTTCCAAGGATAAACAACAAATTCATCTAATCATAATTTGTCAGAACTTTGACATACCACATATGAATGCAAGCAAAGATCCTAATAGTGCTACTACTAAATAACAAAAACTAAAGATTGTTCCTAAATGAATGTGAGAATTTCTCAATCATTTCAGTAGGAAGGGATCCTTCCAAATATTGTTCAGCAGGAAAATGGCCAAATTTGGCGTAGCTATACTAACAGTAAGCAAATGTATGGCTACAGGTTAGTACACAAGGAGCTTGTTATAGTAAAATCTTTCTGTGGACAGGAAATAAGATTCCAATGAAGTGAATAATTTCCAACAGGATCTACGTTATTCATTTGAGAAGTCAGAATCACGAGGGGCCATAGAAGTCAGAATCACGAGGGGCCAAGAAAAATCTCAAGAAATAGAAAATTGCAGAGAGAAGATAACTACCAAGTGCACCAACCAAAGTAAGAAAAGGGTAAGAATGCTAAAAGAACAGACATGCTTGAGACTTTACTACAGAACAGAGAATGGCAAAATTATGGGATCATAATCAGGAGTGGAATGGCACCACTCCAACGTTCAAGTGAATAGAAAAGTATTACCTGTAGCAAGAACAGGATCTAGAAGCAGGACATGCCGTTCTGAAATATCCTTGGGGAGCTTCTCATATATAAGCTGCATAAGTTGGAAACAGCTAATTGAATGTTAAAAGATAACTAAAATGTGAACCTCAAGTACTAGGTGGAATCTCTTATTGGGTAAACAGAATATTTACCTGTTTTCCATTGTCTCCATCACGGTGGATGAGAATTTTTCCGATTTTAATTCCTTTGCAACATGCTCGCAGTGCATTTTCCATGCTTTCTCCACTGTAAATGACAGGCAAGAAATACTGGTTAGCAGAAATATTCCTGTATTGAGACAACATGACCCTAGCATCAGGGCCGTGAAGCTGAAGAGTGTGTATCTAGACTAATTACTGCTTCCCACTGCAAGATAACAACTTGTCTGTCAACACATTCCTGGAGCAAGACGCCAAAGCCAGATGACTAGAACTACCAAAGTCAATAACTGATTTAAACCTCACCTTCGGACAATAGAGACCCCACATAATTTCTTGCAAAAGTCAACCCCAGTGTAAACAGATCCTGGAGTGGAATAAAAGCAGATTTTCAATGTTGTGGAGAAGAATTGTGCCAGTAAATTCATATAATCTTCACATCCGGCTATTCAAACACAGAAAACACACTCTCAACACCTTCAGCCATAAAAAACTATTCCAAGAATGTCACTATAATCCGGCCTCCCCACTAAAGCATATCACTCACACACCAACAGACCAAAACCAATATATATGAAGACAGAAAACTGAAAAGGAAAGAGATTAATGACAGTAACAAATGAATTGCAAGAAAAGAAAAAAATACACACAAGAAAGAAACGTATTATGGAGTATGGACACACGCTTCTTTAGTTATTCTAGCCCAACACACCTGTTGGCGTCACTACTTGCTTCTCGGTGAATGGCAGATGGCCCAAACCATGTTCCACAACCTTGAAAACTCAGCAGAAACAGTCATCACACTCTATCATAAGAACAAAGGTACAAGAGGAATTTTGGAGAAACAGATAAAATTTTACCAGACGGATAAGACGGTCTGAATAAAATACAAAATCATGCTTCGATATCTCCTTGTCTCGAATCAGTGTATGCATACCTCTTATCTGCCACATGACTCATTAACATAAGCAAATTGAAAAAAAGGATGAATCAAAGCTGGACAATATTCAAATTCAACCAAAGTGCAAATGTAACAGCAGAGGTTAAGGAAGATCTTTATGCACAGTAGTGCTATCCATTGACATCATATTCCTATCTAATGACATCATACTGCAAATAGAACCATTCCCACATTGGTGCTGACAGACAAAAAGACAAGATCTTTTTGGTTTCTTCTTCTTTCTTTCGGTACTTGATTAGATACATGTACAAATGAAAGGAGAAGAAAAACTTCAAGCCTTACTCATCTTTCCAAAGGGGTATTCAGATTTTGCTCATTAAACACTTAATCTGTGATTTTTGTTTATATCTTTCCATATACTCTGTGCTTATGTCTAATACCCAAAACCAAAAGCCATGCTAACATGACATTCTAGTTCACCTGGACTTTTGCATAATTCCAACTATTATGCTTCAACTCCAATATCATACGGTGCCTCTTTTTACATTTACCTATATACTTGATTTTTATGTAAAATTGAACAATTATTATAGTTCACTGAATATGATCAGTTTGTTTTGGAGATATAAACCACAAAATATTACCACTAATACAGTACACACAGCAAGTTTTACTCTCTCTTGCAAATACTGTATATACTACAAAAAATAATTTCACAAAATAAAATTACATCAACACATGGAGCATAATAACAAAAGACATACCTGAAAAGTTGACTGAATAACATGTACATTTGGATATATTTTGCACAGATCATGTTGACCTAGCTTTGTGTGGATATGTTGCACAATTAAATCAATGGCAACATGATTGTCGCCCCCCCGTGGGATGATCACATCAGCATACTTCTTTGATGGCAACACAAAATCATCAAAAGCAGGCTTCACAAATTTAGCATACTGCAAAGTCAACAATATGCTTCAGTGTGTGACATCCAAAGCAATGTCACAAAGAGTTTAAAGAGATTAAATCTCTGAGAGTTGCACTCTCAAAGTTCTGCAAAATTCAGAGCATGAGAACCTTGAAAATTATTGGAATGGACTTTATTCTCGCTTCAATTTGAATGAACTGATTACTAATCCTGGCTTTTGAAGTTATAATTCATGATCCATGTAATTTTAGCGGTACAGCAGAAGTGTTTTCTACTTCCAGCCAACAGACAAACACACATGAATTGATATGGAAGTCCAGATCCACTTTTGTTGATATATGGGCTCAACATGGGGGTTACTTCCAAAGACATATATGCAGCAGCACCAGTTGAGTGCTTGCATTTAAGTTACTAATTGATGGGATAAAACAATTTCCATGATACCATTTGCTGAAATACATTTTGATAAAGACACATCTTAGAAGTCAAAGTCCTACACCAATTTATAAGATGTGCATATCTATATTTTCCAGTCATTTCATTCTTAACAGGCAACATAGTGTAGCAACCAAGAAGAATGAAATGAGTCCTATACTTTGGCATCTAGAGACTTTAATCTGAGTCCTCCTGTTGCATGTTCATGTTAGTTGAACTTAAACCAGCAGCAGGCATTAGTCACATTACATAAAAACTTGTGTTGCAAGTTTGAAACATTTCCTTAAAAACAGGGAAAGGTTCAAGTTCAAGAAAATGGATACTTAACAAATCATTATATCCATTTGAGTGCATGCCACTTTCTTCTTTATTAGGTCGTTACACAATCAGGAAATAGGCTCCACTAATGCATGCAATCACATGCACAGATAAATAATAATAATAATAATAATAATAATAATAATAATAATAATAATAATAATAATAAATCAATAAATAAATAAAATAAAACAATTGATGCTATGAATAGCAGGAACAATTTGAGTTATGCTTTTATCAACAGATATTCGGCAATGTACTCTAATGCAAATATACTTAGCAATGAAATGCCATAATTTAATATTAGATTAGGAATAAAACATGATTTATGTGAAAAATCACTCTCAAACCATGGCTGACCGTTTTTATATTTCATTAATTGATGAAAATATATAAGCATAAAGTGCTAACCTGTTCAAGAACAGAGTTTATGTCCCTCCCCCTCTCAACCGTGTCACGCCTTATTCTACGAGCAAGCCTGACATCAGCATCTAGAAGCAATACATCACCAATATTAATAAAGGGAAGAGAGCAAAAGCAAGAAAAATATAGCAGTAACAGATAAACATTTTTAACTGCATCTTTCTTAATTTGACAGTCAAATAACTCTAAGGCAGACTATCATGCAACATGTCTAACTAGACTTCCATGGTTTGATTACAATATTAAGTCACTAAAGGCAGCTTTATTGATTAAAATAACACAAACATATGGCATTCTGACCCCAAACTTGTTTCCATTTTAAGTTGAACTAAAAGCTATATGTACAAGTAGAACCAATATGCAGATTTCCAATGATTACAGTGCTTATTCTTCTCAAGAGTGCTGCACTTTTAATCATCCAAAGGCAAAAAAATTCCAATTTAGTAATTGGCTATCAGTTTACCAGTTAGCACTTTAATGTGCTTATGTAGGGCATGAACTTTCTGATCATACACAAGCACGCACCACACAATCTCCAATACAACTAGGTAAGGACTCAAACCTGTATCAACAAAAATTTTCATGTTCATCAGGTTGCGGACGCGCTGGTCATGGAAAACCAGAATCCCCTCTAGGATAATCACATCAGATGCATTTACCTGACAAATAATGTTTCAAAAAGAACTAGAAAGAATTCGCATGTGCAAATGACCCCTCTAGAAGAATAAAGGCAAAGAGATTGAAAAATAATCAGGAAAAAGAAGTAAATAGTGGCAAGAACAATTCAAACGCTCAAGTATTAAATTTCAACTTCTTACTTTCCATGACAGACTAGAGCTCTGCCACTGTTTATAGGGTCTTAACATCATTGAATTCAATGTATGGAAAAAATTGCACCAACTGCACTGGGTTGACTTTTAGATATTGTCAAAATTTACAAACTCTCCCAATATTATCACTGCATCATTCACCCTCTTTGTTGGTAATTTCCTACATAGAGTTGTGGCAAGAAGAAAATAATTGTGATACCACATTTCCTTTCAATCAAAGCCAATAGTGACAGCTATACAAAGGCAGCAATCTCCAACTTTTCTAAAAGGAAGAGATTCCAACTTGGGTACTAGGATAAAAATCCCTAAATGATTAGCCTAAAATTTCACCATTTACCATGCCATATCCAAAATGTGTACACTGATCACGAAAAAACAAAGTCACTTTTGCAGAAAATGCAGTAAAGGAAGTACCTGCCTGAAGCTCTCCGAACTTCTGCGATGATTCTTAAAATCATAGATAGGAACTTGATAAGACTGTCCACCTCTCAGCTTTTGAATACAGTCTAAAAGTTGCTCGGTATCAAAAGCATCTACAACAACAACAACGGCATACTTTACTAACACTCCTAAGTCCTAACCACCACAAAAATAATTGTTTAACAAAGAGCTAACAAAATTTAATAAGTCAGTCAATTTTACCAGGATGATCAAAATTATACTCATGCACTCGCTTCGATTCTTCAGGCGTCAAACCACGATAAAATGAATCCTAACATTCGAAAACAAAAAATCATAAAAATTAAAATAAAATTAAAATGACAATTGAATTTGAGACTTAAAAAAATCAAATCCAAAATGATTAAAAGAGAGAGAGAGAGAAGAAAACCTGATTAACAAGAACAACACGATGATCATGAAGCTGTTGAATGATCATATCACATACTGTAGTCTTGCCCGATGCCGTACCACCAGAAACTCCTACAAATTAATAAAATATCCAAAAATGAAAAATATTATTATCTGATTAATGGCTAAATAATTAAAAAAAATTACGAGTAAGTGAAATTTACCAATGACAAAAGGTTGTTTGGGAGCGTTGGAGTCGGACAAGGCTGAAGAGCTGGCGGAGGCGGAGCGGTGAGAGGGAGAAGCAGTGGAGGAAGGAGGAGAAGAGAGAAGGCCGTCGAGACGGAGGCCGGAGAAGTGAGGACCTGAGGCCTTCTCCATTACGTAGTCTATGGAATTGGTCTCTTCCGGCATCGTTTTATAGTCTTTACTTTTCTACAGGAATGCCTATAGAGCTTGTTTCGAACAGAAGAAATGTGCTCTCTGTTTGGTGTGTAAGTGCTGTGGCCTGTCACTGATTCTTTTTTAGTTTTTTCTTTCAGAAAAAAGAGAAAAATGTGGAGTTGCGTTGCGAGAAGAGAAAGATGCTGTTGCGTAGTGGGCCAGAACATTTTGGGTTCCATATTCCATTTTTTTAAGGAAGAAAGAAAATTTTAATTTCTAATGTCATTACTTATTCATAAAAAATAATCAGTTACATGAAAAAATATATAATTCTTGTGAAAGTACAAGTAAAATTAGTATAAAGGTTGTTATAATCTCATTTTTTTATCTCTATTTTTGTATATTTTAAAAAAATTCAAAATTCAAAAAAATATATTTTTTTCAATAAATTTAGTTAATTTTAATTATTTTATCATTTTTATTTATTTTTAACAAATCATAAAAAACACAGAAATCTAGAATATAAAAAATATATATATATTTAGAGTTGAAATTTGACCAATAATTGAGTATCAGATGCAAAAATAAATTTGGAGAGTGCAAGTGCTGTAATTGATTCTTTTTAAGTTTTTTCTTTCAAAAAAAAAGAGAAAAATGTGAAGTTGCATCGCGAGAAGAGGAATATACTGTTGCGTGGTGGGCTTCAACATTTTTTGGGTTCCATATTCCATTTTTTTAAGCAATAAAGAAATTTTTAATTTTTAATTTCATTACTTATTCATAAATAAAATTCAGTTACATGAAATAATATATAATTCTTGTGAAAGTATAAGTAAAATTAGTATAAAAGTTGTTTTATTTTTTACCTTTATTTTTATATATTTAAAAAAATTCAAAATATATATATATATATATTCAATAAATTTAGTTAATTTTAATCATTTCATCAATTTTTATTTATTTTTAATAAATCATAAAAACACAAAAATCTAGAAGATAAAAAATACATATTTGGAGTTGAAATTTGACCGATAATTGAGTATCAAATACAAAAATAAAATTTGAGAATTTTTGGGTCATGATTGAGGTTTCAATTGAAGAGAAAATTGAGAAAATGACTTAATTTAATTTAATTTGGATAAGATTGAAAGAAATTTGAAAGTTCAATAATGAGTTCGAAACAAATAGCCAAGTGAAAAATCATTTGAGGGTTTAATTGAAGAAGAAAATCAAAATTACGAGCTAAATTAGTCAAAATTACATGATTTTAGAAACTAATGATGAATTTGGAGCAATTGGATAAATCTAGAGGTCTAAATTGATTCAATTAGGGATGCAATTAAAAAAAAAGAATTTAGAACAAGTTCAGTTGAAATTCTAATAATCTAGAATTCAAGGACTAAATTAAAAGTGGCTAAATTAGAAAGACCAATTAAGGAACTGAATTGAAAGAAAATCCAGGATTGAAAACCCTAATTGAATGAAATTAAAAATTTCAAAAGCTAAGGACTTAAATGAAAAGAAGAAAATATTACAAGGGCCAATTAACTTTTTATGTAAATTTGTTTGAGTCATATTCTTTTCATTCAAGTCCAATTAAGTACAAATAAATTAAATTAATTTGATTTAGCCCATTTAATTCATATTTTAAGTCTAATTATTTTCAATTGATTCAATTTAGTCCAAACTGTTCAAGTAATTAAACCTCAAATTCCAATAACAAAACCAAATCTTTTCAACTCCTCAATCCCAATAGTAAAACCAGATTTTCAGCTCCTCAAGACCTAAATTCTAGCAATCGCATTCAAAATCAAAATCAAATTAAATCCTAGATTTCCAGCATTCAAATTCCAAAACTTCAGCTCCCTCTTCATTTTAAAAGCCAAGAGCATGGAGGAACTGAGGGCAGCCAAGGAGGTCAAAAAAACAAGACTGAGGGAACCATCACAGGCTCTCTCACAAAGAACAACAAAAATGTAAACCGCCGTGTAAATGGAAATGTAAATGTAAATGTAAGATTGCAAAAATAGTAAGGAAGAAAAAGAATGGATAAATAATGGTAATAATAATAAGTATGATGTATAATGGAGGGGATAGTGTCTATAAATAAATAAAGAAGTGTTGTTAAGGTTAAAAATAAAAATTTTGAATTTAATTGAAAATTTATAATGTCAACGAAGTAATAAATTTTGATTGGTAAAAAAATAAGAGAAATGATGAAATAATCTCAAAAAATTAGTATGGTAATGAATGGTAAGCTATAAAAAAAGATAATACCAAGAAAAAAAAGGCAAGAGTGATAGTATAAATATCAGTTAAAAAAATAATAATATTACCATGAAACGGTAATAAACCTGGGAAAGAAATATAAAATAATTACATTTTTTAAAATGATAAAGTGGCCATAGATTTTAGAGGAATAATTGATATGATTTATTTAAGGATTAAACAACAAAATTTGTATTTTTGCATTAAATCATCTACCGAACAAGTTTATAGTATTGAGCATAACTTTTAATTTAACCGTTGGATCAGGATGCAATTTTATGATCTACCAGTTTATGCAGATTTTTATTTTTGATAGATTAACCTAAGTAAATTCTTAGAATCATCTATATCAGTTTATATATTAATCATTTTAAAAGTATAAATAGTAAAGTGTGTGATTTCATTTTACTTGTGTTATCAAGATAAAATATAAAGATTTACAATGTAGCACTAAAAAAATATTTAAATTAGATCCTCACTTGCTTCTTCTTGGACCCATTGATTGATTTTTTTTATAAGATCCTTCATGCTTGTTGATAT
>Ga0325400_1005330_pt1 | contig 12085 bp, 5 predicted proteins | sample PopdelMetagenome_2_FD_205662 | JGI IMG/M metagenome (GOLD analysis project Ga0325400, IMG submission 205662) | Populus deltoides microbial communities from Bellville, Georgia, United States - Xylem-PdKOR-R1 | ecosystem: Host-associated > Plants > Phyllosphere > Stem > Wood/Secondary xylem...
CACCACCTTTTGTTCGGCATTCCGAGGATTCATCCATCATGGCTAACTCCGGGGCCTGGCTCTGATACCACTTGTAAGGACTATGGACACCACCTATCTCCACATTGGTATGATATTGTCCACTTTGGACCTAAGCCCTCATGGATTTGCTCTTGGGCTATACCCAAAAGGCCTCATACCAATGGAGATATTTGTCCATCCTTATATACCTATGATCCTCCCCATTTCTAGCCAATGTGGGACTTTGGTCGTATACCCAACAGATATTGAATGTGCAGTTACCTCCGGATCGTTAGCTTTACTCTCTCGGGTTATATAGCCTGATCTGTTGATCTTAATTTTGGAACTTATATTAAATAGGGAGAGTCTACCATTCTCGGTACATTTCTTGATCATACTTTTTTCTAATCGTAAAATATCTTTTTATATTAAATCATTTAAAGATACCAAATATATGTTTCGGTTTCCCTACCTACACTTTTTTTTTCACCAGTTAGGTTTTGGTTTTATTTGATATGAGTTAAGCGGAGGCACAAATGGAAGGCAAGCTTGAAACAAAATTATTTCCGTAATCCATGGACCATAATATCTGTTATAGCTGCTGCTATTCTCCTCATGCTCACTGTGATACAAACTGTGTGCTCTATCGTTCAAGTTGTTTATGTCTACTATCTCAGTTGTTTAGTCATTGTTAGCTTCTTAAATTTACCTGCTGTATTTCTTGATGGCAAAACATCACAAAATTTTTAATAAATTAACAAAAAAAAAAAAAAAAGAGGCGTGGCTATTTCACATAACAAAATTCACGTAAAAAAAATGATCTGACTTGCCATGCAACACGAGCCAGGGATCTAGCCATGCTCCACCTTCGAAGCATTTGCTTTATGCTATACTTCAAAGGAGGTTTATAATAGAATATTGTTAACGTGCAAACCATTATAAATATTGGAATGCCTTGAAGCCATTGTAGAAAATGCTTCCACCTTTGAAGCATTTGCTTTATATATGCTATACTCGAAACGAGGTTTGAGAATATATATTATATTCTAACCCTCCCAGTGCTAAATCAACAATTATGGCTTTGTATGGTTTTAATTAACTACAAGTGCAAATCCATTTGTTAGAACAGAGAGCTGGTTCGCTAAACATTTCACGCCGTTTCAGCATCAATGTTAAATGCTTAAATATTATCTCGTCCAGAATTAGCTTTCCTCTCCCTCGGATTACATAGCCTGGTCTATTGATCTTCATTTTGTGGATCGCTGAAACTAGTTTGAATATTACAGGAGATCCATCTGTCTGACAAGTAACAGAGTGGTTCTTAATTGGAGAATTTTTTGTAAAAATTTTAGCTTAATTCAATTATAAATCTCCAATTAACATCATTTTAAGTCGTTATTCTAGTCTTGCATGACAAGATTTTTTTTAGATTTAAATTTATTCCTCTAATTTATCAAGATATCTATCAGGTTATTCACATTTTGTTTGGGGCAAATTTCTATATAACTATATATAATTAATCTCAGATCTCTATAAACATAATTATTATAAAAAGAGGATCCTTTGCTTGCCATTGTAGAAATAAAACATTTTGGAATGTATATTAAAGAGGGAGAGCCTACCATTATTGGGACATCTTTTTAGACACTAGAGGCAGAGCTAAACTTCTTAAACTGCCGGTTGTCGAGAGCTTTTAGGTATGTAAGTTTCTATCCAACAGGCTTTTTATGATTGACATTATGTTTTTTTTTTTGTTCTAAATAATATCATTTTTTCTAACGACAAACTCTTAGAATTCTTTTCACAAATATATAAACTTATTAAGCAAATTTCATATGAAACAATATAAAATAATTATTTATTTTAATAATTAATTTATATCATTTGATACAAATTATGTGGAACAGACAAGGCACGTTATTAATAATTTTAATTAAAGAAATTTTAATATATCACTTAATTTGTATCACTTACGTGGGCCCATATATATATATATATATATATATATATATATTGAAGGTTGATTTGTTGCTAGAGAAGGAAATCTTTTTTGGGTTTTGTAAATGCATGTGTTTACTAGCTATCATCTCAATTCTGTCACAGGATGGAAACTGTTGGAACATCAAGCACTAATGATGAGCCGAGTCACCAAGTTTCGCTTGATATCGAGAAATTAGCCAAATCTGTGAAGGACGAGCTGGAAATCCCATATGCTTTCTCCGACACATGTTGTATATATAAAGTTCCTGAGCGATTACGCGCGGTGAACGAAAAGGCCTACACACCTCGATTGGTCTCCATAGGCCCAATTCACCATGGTAAACAGAAGCTAAAAGCCATGGAAGACCACAAAAGAATGTACCTGAAAGAATTCCTTGCCCAGAGCGAGGTAAGTGTAGAGGGTTTTATTGAATTGATCAAGGAGAAGGAAACAAGATTGCGTAATTGCTATGCGGAGACCAATGGGTTTAGTAGCGAATACTTCATAAAAATGATATTAATGGATGCTGCCTTCGTCATTATGTTATTGCTGAAGTGGAAGCACACAGAATTCAGAGGTAGCGGAGACAGCATTTTCTATCCTCCATGCAAGAGGGTAGATGTAGGGATTGATATGTTTTTGCTTGAAAATCAGCTCCCGTTCTTCATCCTCGAAGAGTTGTGTGGACTATCCCCTATATTCGGCAATTCTCCAAAAGCTACACTGATTGAGCTTACTCATTGGTTCTTTTCACATGAATGGGGTTCATGGGCAGTAGAGGAATATTTGGGGAGAGTAGATTTCTCCGAAGTGAAACATTTGGTTGACTTTCTTATAGTTTATCAACTGCCAATTAATCAGAAAACGAATGGGGAACTTGAGGTTCTAACCGTACCCAGTGTAAAGGAGCTCCACCAAGCGGGGGTCAAGTTTGTGTTGAGTTCAAGCAAAAATCTTCTTGACATAAAATTCGATAGAAACAAAGGGAGACTAGAATTCCCACGATTACAGTTACAAGGCAGAACAGAAATCATGATCAGGAATATGCAAGCCTATGAGCAGCGCCATGGCAAGAACTATAATATTCATGATCAGGAATATGGCTTGAAATATCATTATGTTGGTGACTATATCTGTTTGATGTGTCTCTTTCTCGGTGCCAGTAAGGATGTGGAAATACTTGTTGAAAATCGTATTATAGATAACGGGCTATTATCTAATGAGGGAGCGGCACAACTATTTTACAATCTCAACAGAGGAAATTTTGTGTCGCGAGAAGATTTTCTCTTTGAAGGTCTCATTAAAGATCTGAATGCATTCTGCGAAAGGCCATGGAACAAGTGGAAGGCAACTTTAAAGCAAAATTATTTCAATACCCCATGGGCAACACTCTCTGTCTTAGGAGCTGTTATTCTTCTCATTCTGACTGTCATTCAATCCGTCTGCTCTATACTTCAAGTAGTTTAGCTTCTGCAATTTCAATTCTTTCATATGAATTAATCCGCATGTTGCATTAATTGTACCCATAATCCTTGATCTCTTCTTTGTTTTGTTCTTCTAAATGACAAAGTTGTTTCAGTAGAAATTCCAAGCAATGAAGACTGTATAATTTGTTCTGATTGTCTCTTGGAACCTGAAATTGTTTCTATTCTATGCTTTTTACAGGCATGCTTAGCATAGATTTACTAAATTTATTTATTTAAATCAATAAAAAATAAATTTACAATCTAAAATCCTCAAGATTTAAAAAATAAATATAAATGAATAAACTCACGCCCTAAAAAATACTATGCAAGACCCAACAAATCAACAATATTATTTAAAAATAAATACTTTTATTTTGAAAAATAAAGTTAATTAACTTGTATAAAACAAAAAAAAAATACAGATGAATTGGAATAATATTTTGAAAAATTAAACATAAACAAAACAATTCTAAAAATAGCATGCAAAACCGGTGATCTACATCATGAGATCGGGATAAACTCAAAGAAAAGAAATTAAAGGTGATTACAAAACCAATATTTTTTTATAGAAAAAACTAATGTAGAACGATAAAATCACATGACAAATTAAATGTAAAAAAATGAAACCAAAAAACAAATTACACAAAAGGATCTAAAAAAAATAAGGGTGAAAAAAGAACATTAATTAGATTGAAAATAAAAAAATTTAATTGGAGGGTTAAATTGAATTAGAAATATCTTTAACAAAAGAAAACAAAATCAAAAGAATGAGGGTTTAATTACAAAAAATAAAACAACAAAAACTTTGATTAAAAGATGAAATTGAAAGCAAAGGAAAAAATATTAAAAATAAAAAATAAGGACTGAAATTAAAAACAAAAGATACGAAAAATTATAATTGAAGAACTAAATTTTAAAAAAATATGTCTATAAAAAAAATAGGAACAAAATAAGAAATAAAAGGAATAAGGACTGAAACTATAAAAAAGAATAAGAATAAAATAAGAAATTAAAAAAATAAGAACTGAAATTAAAAACAAAACATATGAGACATTGTAATTGAAGGACTAAATTAAAAAAAAACTTATATAAAAGAAATAAGAACTACATAAAAAATTAAAAGAACGAGAACTGAAATTGAAAAAAAAGAAAAAGAAAGAGGACAATGATATACTTTATTTGTCAGAGGAGAGAAAGAGAAAAACAAAACAAACGACTATCATACACCTACACACGCCACACCTTGCAAATGAGGGCATGCACCCTATGAATGGTGCGGATGCAACCCATTTGTTGGCGCATGTGCATGTGCCAGAAGCTTTTTTGATTAAAAAATTCAAACGAAAACGTGAAAATACCAAAACATCCATATGATCATTTTAATTACACAAAATACTCGTGTGAAAATATAAAAACACCCCAAATACAAAGCTTATTTTTTTCTATCTTTTCTAAGGTGTACATGGATAATGGAAAAACCTAAAACCCCTTGTCCCACAGCTCAATAATTCTTGGATCCTAGGGGCAAAGAAATATTTTTATTGTAAAAAAGAGCGTGAAAAATCTTGAAAGTTCTTAGTCAATAATTCTAAATTTTATTGACTTTAGGCTAAAAAAGTATTTTTATTGTGTAAAAAAATAAAAAAGACACATACACCTCTAAATAATTTTTTAATGACTAATTAGTTAGTTAAAAAGACCAAAAACCCTAGCTTTAAGGCTTAATTTTCATAATTTAAAAATAAAATAATAATTCCATTATAGCAACTCATGGTAAATAACATTTAGTACTACAGTGAAACTCCCACGCATTTTAAAGTTTTTGTTAAATATTATGTTTCCTTTTCCCACTACGTAAATAATTTCGGCTGAAGCCCCCCTCAAAATGAATTTCATTGATTACTTTCTACATAGAAAGTAGTGTAATTTAATGAGCAGATTCAACACAGTTCCATTGGGATGCATTGTTTCTGATCTCCATGTTAGGCAAGAATTTTTATCACAGAACAGCTGAAACAGAAGGAAAACCTTGAGATATTGTTCCATGGCTTCTTAGATAAATCTTTTGTAGAACTTACCATGGCCGCATAAAATGTTATTGTCACTCGAAGACAATCACGTTCCCGCGCAAATAAAGCATTTCCACTGGCTACTTAACAAAGCACGCGGATCGCGATCCCGCTAACACTTCTGCAGACATTCACAACCGTCGATTTCTTCAAAATCCGCTGCCCACAAATCTTCCCCATAAGAAGAGGAGGGTCTCAAATTTTAAAATAGCCAAAAGGTTTAAGAATCTGAGCCCGCCAGTCAGAAGAATCCTATTGGTCACATCACATCGCACGCTGATCGCCATCTCCACCGTTCATAACTTTACAAATCAATGGTCTGAAATCTATTTCATCCTTTCCTTCTCCCGCTCACTTTCCCCTATAAAAATTGTAAGAACCTCGTATCTCTACGCATCAAAAACCCTAACTTTCCCTTGTTTTCTTGAGAAACAAGCAGAAACCCAAAATCCCAATTGCCAATTCGCTAATTTCAATGGCTCGCACAAAGCAAACAGCAAGAAAGTCCACTGGAGGGAAAGCCCCAAGGAAGCAACTAGCCACGAAGGCAGCCAGGAAGTCAGCTCCAGCCACCGGAGGAGTGAAGAAGCCCCACCGTTTCAGGCCAGGAACAGTGGCGTTGAGTGAGATCAGGAAGTACCAGAAGAGCACGGAGCTGTTGATAAGGAAACTTCCATTTCAAAGGCTGGTGAGGGAAAGGCTGTTGATATAATTATTATAAAACATGTAATATTAAAATTTTTATTCAAAGGAGATAGAACTTATTAAAAAACAAAATTAGATCCAAAACTACACACAACTAGATTTGAATTTATTAAAAATAAATAAAAAAGAAATGAAAGGGATGTTGTGGAAGAAAGAATCATCCATGGCATATGAAATTGGAAAACAGCAATGTAGCAAATAACTAATTCGAGCCATAGCACAATTTTAGAAATAAATGTATAGTAAGAATATGGTAATTATTATTTTTTAAAGTGATTTTTATTTAAAAATATATTAAAATAATATTTCAAGATATTAAAATGATTTAAAAATATAAAACAAAATAATTTAATTTTTTTTAAAACAAAAACCCTAGTTAAAACTCATTGCAAAACACTCTCCGTAATATTGCCAGCAATAAACATACGTACACTACGTATGTATACATAGCAACAAGTTTTAGGTTATACAAGAAGAAGTAATTATATCTCAAATCTTTAGGATTTTCTACTAATTCGAGCCATAGCACCATTTTTTTTAAAAAATATTTTATCTAAAAATACATCAAATTAATGTATTTTTAAATTTATTAGATGGTTTTGCTACAACGATATAAAAATCACTTAAAAATAATCAAATCAACGAATTGTTATTTTATGCTAAGAAGAACTCTCACTCAATCAGGATGCCAAACACATAATTAGCCACTTGAGGAACATCTAGCAACCCTAGCTGTATGTTATGGCGTTAATGATCTCTGGCAACGATACTGCAATGGAGGAACTGGACAAACTTGATCACTCGAGCATTGTACGTATTGATGGTATCTTATAGAAGAAGAAGGGTCATGCTCTCCCTAGGCCTCTACTTAGATTAAAATATGCTGTAGCAATACGTGACGGATTCTTCACATTATTTAGGGACCAAGCATTTGGTGTTTAATTAATGGAAGAAAGCACAAGCAAATTTGTCTGGATATTATTTTCAAAATCTTAAATTAGTTTTATAGAAAAAACTTATAATATTGACTAGTTTTAGAGTTCTCATTGCATGAGTATGGGCCTTGAGTCTGGGGTTGATAGACAGGCTTTGGCAAAGCTCATTAATGGGCTGGGTTGCCCAGGGAAATTAGTCCAAGAAATCTCTCCCTCCTCTCCGCAAAAGCTAGAGAATTTTCAAGGTCTCTAATCTTGAAGACAGTCTCTTCACCATCCTACTCAGCCGCCCCATGTTAAGCAGCAACTCACAAAGAGGTATCCTACTGCACCTAAATTTTCTCCTTAGATGAAACGATTGATTTGAATCTCTTTGATGTTTTGATTTGTCAATGTTTCCATTACTGGGTTTTAAGTGTTTCTTAGGCGAGGAAGCAGAATTTGATAGCCTGGAACTCAACTATGTAATTGTTTTATGCTATAGTTTTGTGTTCTAATTGATATATCGGGCTGAAATACATCAGTATAATCGATCGCTTTAGATGTGATATTGGTCCTTGGACTTAGTTCTAAGCCTTTCAAGAACTAGGAGAGTTCACTCGAATGAAAGCATAAACATGAATGATTTTTCTAGTTGGATTATGCACAGTGTTAAGTACAGACTTCAGAATGCTCTCATCCTTCAGAAAGCTATTTCTAATGCTACCTTAACTTAAGCTTGTAGTAACTGGGATCTCTTGTAATTTCAGTTCAGTTTTCTATGATTCTTCTTATCTTTTTCAGTAGGGTTGAGCTAGCACTTGAGTTCCTTTTTTCTTTAATGAAAGATTTAAAGAAAAATTAGAAAGTGTTGTAATTTGTGATTTGCTGATGCTAAAACTAGCAATCATCGTGATCCGTAGAATGGAGATAATTGGGACATCAAGCGAGAAGATGAAGACAGGCGATCACGTTTCGATTGATATTTACAAGTTAGGGAAGACTATGAGAGAGGAGTTGGAGATCTTGCATCCTTTACTTGATGACTGTTGCATTTACAGGGTTCCTAAGCGGTTGCGAGTGTTAAATGAAAAAGCCTACACACCACAAGTTGTCTCTATCGGCCCACTTCATCATGGCAGGGAAGAATTGAAAGCAATGGAAGAGTACAAAAGAAGGTATCTGAAAGATTTTCTTGCGTGGAGTGAATTAAGCTTGGAGGATTTGATTGGAGTTACTGAGATGGAAGAGACAAGGCTTCGTAATTGTTATGCGGAAGCAATTGAACTCAGTAGTGATGTTTTTGTGAAGATGATGCTGCTAGATGCCGCCTTCATCATTATGATCATGCTGAAAAACTATTTTCTAGACTTCCAGAGCAGCAACGATCGTATTTTCAGTAGACCATGGATGATTCATGATATAAGGTTTGACATGATCTTGCTTGAAAATCAGCTTCCATTCTTTTTTCTTAATGACTTGCTTAAGCTATCCAAGCCTTATAAGGGATATTCCTTGATTGAATTTACCCATGGGTTCTTGAAAGGTGCATTGGGTTCATGGGTGAAAAATGACATAGTAAATGTTGTCAATTCCTCAGAGGCGCAACATTTTGTAGACTTTCTAAGAATCTGTCAGCAGCCAACAAAGCTTCCGCAGCCAAGGAAACTGAAACTCTAAACATGCCGAGTGCAGCAGAGATCCGTCAAGCTGGAGTCAAGTTTAAGCTGGGGCCGAGCAAGAATCTATTTGACGTAAAATTCAATAAAAGTGGAGGGAGACTGGAAATTCCACGATTACTAGTAATTGACCAGACAGAGATCTTATTCAGAAATCTTCAGTCATTTGGAAATACTCGTTCGGAAGAAAGGAATTATAGAAAACTGGCTGATCGATAATGACGCGGTATTAAGTGTTCTCCACAATCTTGACAAAGAAAATCTTATCTTCCTCGACAATTTCTACTTTTCTGAAATTGTTGAAGATCTGAATAAATACTGTAGAAAGCGGAGGCACAAATGGAAGGCAAGCTTGAAACAAAATTATTTCCGTAATCCATGGGCCATAATATCTGTTATCGCTGCTGCTATTCTTCTCATGCTCACTGTGATACAAACTCCGAGCTCTATCATTCAAGTTGTTCAGGTCTACTATCTCAGTTGTTTAGTCATTGTTAGCTTCTTAAATTTACCTGCTGTATTTCTTGATGGCAAAACATCACAAAAAATTTAATACATTGACAAAAAAAAAAAAAAAAAAGAGGATCTGACTTGCCATTCAACACGAGCCAGGGATCTAGCCATGCTCTACCATGATTGTTTGCTTTATGCTATACTTTATACTTCAAAGGAGGTTTATAATAGAATATTGTTAGCAAGGTTGTCAAAAATGTTTTTTTAACACCACACGAAATAAACTCGGATCGTGAACTCGGATTGTAAAATCGTAAAATCACAAGAAAAATATTTTAACTAATTATATATTGACAATTTCAGTTAAGTAGTAAATAATAATATAAAACAATTAAAATAAAAGTGAAATAAACAATACAAATGTCCAAACACCTTAAAATACATAATTTAAATAAAAATTTATACATGGTTTAAATAACTTAAAAATACGAAAAGAAAAAAAAATAAGATTGAACAACTATGTTTTATTGATAGAGTTTCAGAATATTTTTCTATAGGACAGGTCTTGAAACACACTGCAGACAACTAGTGAGATGATACAACATTCTCAGGTATATCACCAACTTCAAAAAAAAAATAACATCAATTTAATCTCATGCCACCTCAACTTCCACCTTTTTTATATTAGTAACAAGTCCTAAAAATAATGTTCAAATATCCCACCAAGCAAGACATGTATTTCAAGTTCTCTATGAGTCTTTGTCGTTTCTCTTTTGTAGTTAACAAATTGTTAGTCTGAAACACAATATTTCTCTCTCTATATAAGTATTTTTATCTCTTATTTTACTCCTTTGATTCCTCACCATCTACTTCTGTCTTCCCATGGTTTCGATCCTATGATCATGCCTTGCCTTCCCGGCGTAAAATATAGTATAAGGCTTTCCCATACCCAAGATCCTCTAATGCTGGTGTTAGTATGCTAAGATTGAAAATTTGAGATTTGGGCAACGGGGAAAGGGGAGAATGGGGAGTGGGGACTGTGTAGTGGAGTGTCAGGGGACTCGGATAAGGAAGCAGTAAATTTTTTAACTTTTATCGGTTAAAACTCGAAATCAATCAAACTCGGTTAAAATCGGTAAATTTGATTTTACCGATTTTGATCGAGTTTGACCGATTTCGAGTTTTAACTTGATTTGACACGTTATATACATGGTGACTCGTAAAATCATAAAATTTTAAGAATCAACTCGTGATTTTAACAACCTTGATTGTTAGCGTGTCAACCATTATAAATATTGTAATGCCTTAAAGCCATTGTAGAAAATGCTTCCACCTTTGAAGCATTTGCTTTATGCTATACTTGAAACGAGGTTTGAGAATATATATTATATTCTAACCCTCGCAGTGCTGAATATGTTAAGCATTTCATGCCATTTCTGCATCAATATTAAATCCTTTATGAAGAGATTAATATTTGGTTATCGGTCTAGATATTGATTGTGCAGTTATATGTCATCCAGAATTACATAGCCTGGTCTATTGATCTTCATATTGTGGATCGCTGAAACTAGTTTGAATATTATAGGAGATCCAAAGGTTTGATAAGTGACAAAGTGGTTTTTTATAAGAAAATAGCCTTGTTTAATCTTTTGTAAAAATTTAAAATCAATCAATCTAATGGTCGGATCTCTTATTATCACTATATATTTTAAATTATTATTGTGGTCTTGTACAACTGAATTTTTTTCTTGAATTTAGATTTGTCCTTTCAATTTATAAAAATATATGTTAGGTCATTTATATTTTATCTTGAGTAGAGTTTTATATAATTACTCATAATTAACATGATATTTCTAGAAACCCGGCTACATAATAAACATTATAGAATAAAGCTAATTATTATCTAAGAGGATCCTTTGCTTGCCATTGGAGAAATAAAACATTTTGGAATGTATATTAAAGAGGAAGAGTCTACCATTCTTGGTACATCTCTTTGGACACTAAAGGCAGAGCAAAACTTCTTAAACTGCCGCTTGTCGAGAGCTTTTAGGTATGTAAGTTTCTATACAACAGGCTTTTTATGATTGACATTATGTTTTTTTTTTGTTCTAATTAATATTGTGTGAAAAATAATTTTCTCGAGAGAAAAGAATTATCAACATTATTTGCACATTTCTTTATCATACTTCTTTTCATGATAAAATATCATTTTTTCTAACGACAAACTCTTAGAATTCTTTTCACAAATATATATACAACTTATTAAGCAAATTTCATAAGAAACAATATAAAATAATTATTTATTTTAATAATTAATTTTTATCATTTGATACAAATAATGTGGAACTATACACAAGGCACATTATTAATAATTTTAATTAAAGAAACTTAATACATCACTTGTTTTGTATCACTCACGTGGTCCCATATGTGTGTGTGTGTTAATTAAATTACTGGTTAAATTGTTGCTCGTGAAGGCAAACTTGAGGCTGTAAGTTTCATCTCTTTTTTGGGTTTCGTAATTGAATATGTTTTCTCAGTGGTAACAATTTTTTTGATCTGCTTGTTTTGTTCTAATCAAGGTTGTTAAAATCGTGATTTTAACACAGTACAGAAAGTCATTCACAAACTCGGATCGTAAAAACGGATCATAAAATCATAAAATCATAAGAAATTTTAAAATATATATATAAAAAAATTCATGATTTAAATAAAAATAAAGATTTTTTTTTAAATTCAAGGCATTTGAAATATGTAGATAAAATATATTTCTTTAATCTAAACTTTATTTTCTTATTAATGCATCTCTTAATCATTT
>Ga0325400_1005331_pt1 | contig 12085 bp, 12 predicted proteins | sample PopdelMetagenome_2_FD_205662 | JGI IMG/M metagenome (GOLD analysis project Ga0325400, IMG submission 205662) | Populus deltoides microbial communities from Bellville, Georgia, United States - Xylem-PdKOR-R1 | ecosystem: Host-associated > Plants > Phyllosphere > Stem > Wood/Secondary xylem...
AAAACATACTATTATTTATCTTTTAATTTTTTATGATATTTTTTATAAAAATAAAAAGTAAGCGCGCGGCGCAGTATTATTAAAAATATTCAACAATTTTAAGTATTAATATAAAAAATATTATAATTTGCATTGTAAATATTATTATTTTTCTTATATTTCAATATATTCATATCAAATATATTATTATTTGTGTTATAATATTATTATTTTTATATTAATTCAAAGTTTTAATATAATTTTTTATTATTATTTGTGTACCAAATATTTTTAGAATTAAAAATAGTATTATCTGTGTTATGAATATTATTATTTTTACTATAATCAAAAGTATTAATGTTAAAATTATTATCTTTTGTGTTATAAATATTATTATTTTCATAATAATAAATATTATTAATAAAATAATTACTAAATTAAAAAATTTATTCTTAATATTGAAAAAAAACTATAGATTTAATTTGAAAGATAAAATTAAAAATTATTACTACTAGTATTATTATTGTTATTATTAATAAATTTTTTAAAAACGTTGTTATTATCGAAAAAAAATCACGTGAGGACAAGTGGCGCTTGAGCTAATGTTTTTGTGCTGAGTAGGCTCCATCACACATGCGCCGCTTGGGCTGCATTGTTGTGTGCTGGGCAGACTCCAGCGCACACGTGGCGCTTCGGCTGCGTCAAGACCCAACTATTCTTGGGTCTTGTTTTCTGTAGAACCCAAAATAGCCTTGAGTTATTTGCTATGTAGGATACAAAATTATAGTTATTAAACCCGGACTAACCCAGCGAGTCAACCCAGAACCTGGTGGCTGAACTAGTTTGGGCAAAGTTAAAAACAGCTAGCGCAAAAAAGGTCATACCCAGTCGACCCGGTGGGTAGTCCCGTGACCCGGGCTGACCTATATATGGTTTCCTTTGAGACGCTGGCAGCCAAACGAAAGGTGAAGAACTAATTAATTAGTGCCTGCCCTAATTTCCTGAGAAGAGCGCCCACCCGTAATTTCCTTCTCTGTTATCTTTTGCAGAACAGATAGCAACCAACAGAGAGGTCATCGGAGAATTGGTGCTTACTTCTACAGGTGCTCTATCTTCCTTACGCCACTTACTTTTTTATGTTTTGTTCTTTGTTGAGATTTCTTATTGCATACAATTGCTGCAGATTTTGAATGATTCCCTCTTTTTTCCATGCCTTTTAAGCTCTTCTTCGGATTGGAACAAATAATTGAAAAAAGCATTCATTTGACAACCATTAGATCACCACTAGTTTGTTTTGGGCCGATAGTTGATTGCCTGTAGGCACGATGCAACACTGGAAGAGCTGTTACAACTTACAAGTAAATCAAATCATTTCATTTAAACATAAAGAAAAAACAAGGAAGATGATTGAAATCTCTGTTAATATTGTAGTGATTATGGAGTTACTATTGGTAATGGTTCCTGGGTTTTTACCTTTTTCTTTGTTTTTTCGTTATAGCATCAATGTATTTTGTTTGAACCCTGCTGTGGAAGAGCTAGTTGTTTGCATATATCTTGGGGATTCACTTTTAGAATAGGAAGCATATCAAAGATGTACTGCTAAAAGGTTCGGGAAGTTCATATTATTCAGTTTCGGTTTGGGAGCTGAATAATGTCGACTAGAAACAAATTTCTTTCTATAATTGCACTTTGATATTGTTGGGCGGGCCTTTTCCATCCTGTGTGGGCATAATAAATGTTAGAAACCGTAACTTTTGAATCTAACCATTGAAACATCATAGTTATGTAGTCTCTTTTGTTTTCCTAGCATAAAGAAGATAAATTCCTATTAAAAGGTGCCAAACAGAAAACCATTTCATTACTATGCTTGCATGTAAATTAAGTCTCATTGAATTTTTTTACTGATAGTGAGATATACCCTCATTGATAGAAGTGGTAATGTCCACAATAGCTCTATCCATGATAAAAAGCAAGGATGTTGCTGTTACTCTGCATTTTAAGGCTCTGACTTTACCATTTCTTGGATCTTTTTTTGCAGAGAACTTGTTCATTCATTCATTTATTTTTAATCAGACAATCATTAATCTGTTTTCAGTCTTTTTTTTACCTTTGCAAACATTAGTATTATCAATTCATGCTCTATGTCCTTTCCACAAAATCTTGAGCTGATTTTGTGTTTTTTCAGAAGTATTTCCTTTCCGATAATTTAGTGTTCAATATATTCTAAAATCTTTTGCTTTCTTTACACAGTTGAGGATATTAATTTATGGATTCTAATGCAAAGTGGAGTTAGGATGTTGATTTATAGATTCTAATGCAAGCTAGAGTTTGGATGTTGTCACCTTATATCTATTATTTTAAATTATTTATCTCTAGAACAACTTGTTATTTTATTATCCTTAAATTATCTTAGTTGCCTTTCTGGAATTATTTCTAAATGGTTAAAATTTCTTTATTGAAACACGATGTTGCTAGATATTTGCTGATTTGCACAATAGCTTTGCTTTTATTTTTTAACTGATATTTTTTATTGATAAGATTCGACTGTAGCCTGTTTTGTCAAATGCAGCTTTAAAGGTAATAATCTAGATCTCAACTCTGTTGACTGCCATTGCATATTTGGTTCATTTTTGTTTACCTTTTCATTTTTCTTATACCTTCGGTCCACAATAATTTACACTAAATCAACTGCAGCACCCTGCTCTCTGTTTTCTAGTCTTGGCTGTTGAGATAACTATATTTCATATGTTATCTCACTACCAAGTTTTGCGTAGGCTTCTGACTTTTTACAACATATTCTACCTAGCTTTAATTGGTTGAAGGCAACTAACTTGCCTAGCATTCTTTTTCTTTAATCCATACCACTTTAGCTAGATCAATCGCTTTGATGGATTATGGCTTCTCAAGTTTATGCTTCACCATATCTTTTTTTCTGGCATAATTTATCCACTGCTTCTGTTGGTTTAGGATTGTGCTTGGCAGTTTCTCTTGCTCAAAATCTTTCAAGTCCTAATAAGTTATTTAAGCCTTTCTAAGAAATTTTCATTTATCTTACTTGATAACCATGATTGCAGTTATATTTGTTTCCATGTTGCATTCTCATTTCTGATATTACAAGAAAACATTCTATAGACTTGCTTTATTGGCAATTCTGTATGTTTTTGCAGGCTCTATGCTGCTTTGAATTAGTATTATTTAAGAATAATTTATCTATGAAGTCAACTATGTTTTTTTTGGTCTCTGCTTTTGGTTTGGTGGCATTAGGTTTTTGGATATTGGTTAAATATCAAATGATTTGTAATTGAATTGTGTTTTGTGGTTTCATTGCTCTATTATGCAGTGAGAAATAGGTATTTACTGCCAAATCTTCATCTAAGGCATGTAAAGACAAAAGTAGTTATTGTATTATTAATTTCAACACTCAATATAAATTAAAGTGTGTGTGCATGAATCATTATTCTTTTAAATATGTAAGTTTCATAGTAATATAGATTAAGGGTAAAATATATTTTTATATTTTATTATGTCTTGTCCAATAGGATACAATGACAATTATTTTATCTTGCATACCAATTACCAAACACAATTCCGTCTCTATCTCCATTTTTGTCTGGTCTTTTTTGTCTGTCTCTTTTGTCCCGAGACACTAACCAAACACAATCTTAGAGTCTAGAGACCCTCTTTTCTTTTTGATATTGCTAGAAAAACACATACTGGTGAGTTGGGTCATGGTTGATTGATTATAGACCCTAACAGTGACTAAACTAAGATCAAGCTGGATATAGATGAGAAATTTTCTTGGACATGTTAAATAACCATTGCTGTAAAATTAAAATTGGAATATGAATTTTTGAAGGTTTGCAAATTCTTGGAGGCCATTTCTATGTAATTACATTCATTTATTCCTCTGAAGAAGTGGATTATTTGTGCAAAGATTGATTCTTTTAATGAATCCACATAAGATATATGATATAAGCGTTGCTGAAGTGATTTTGTATTTTTTAAAAAGTGTTAATCTCTAGGTTTGAATGAGCAGGGCTTAACTTAATTTGAAGAGTGATAGTGTTATTTAGCTGGGAATGTTTGTATAAGTAAGTTCGTTTCTTGAAGTAGTCTTCCAAGAAAATTTGAAAGTTGAAGACTGGCAATCTTCTGATTGATTATATTTCTTGATTTCCTTAGCGTGCTGGAAGAGTGCTAGTGCCCTTTTTGGGGGGTTTTCTGCTGGGCTTCCACTTGATTGTGGAGACAGATAATATAGCTGGTCATCAATATTGTGTTGGGATAATCAAATGGATCCTGATGTGGACCCTTTTGATGATATTCTTCCTAAGCCTGCTTTGAATGGTAAGCAATGCTTGGCAAATCAAAGTACAAATGGTCTTTTTTTGGCTTTAAATAAAAAGTGGATTGTTTGATGTTAATTTTGTTAGTAGCTAGGTCAGGTGGGAAGTTTCAGCCTAAGGCCAAACCACGACCAAAAAAGGTGGAATTTGCACCAATTCCTCCAATTCCTCCAAGCAAAGCCAAGGAAAAGGCTGTGGTGGCATCGCAAACTAGCTTGGACACAAAAATTTCTGTTCAGCCTTTTGGTATCATGGATAAGAAGTTGACATGTCAAATTGGTTCATTGTCTCCATCATCACCTACTGGGACTAAGGAACCCTTGAAAAGCAATGATGGAAAAACAAAATTGGTTGAAGAGTCAGGGAGTCCCTTAGCCACCTCTGACATGGTTGGGGTCAAAGAACCTCAGAAATACAAGGAAGGTTTATCCTCTTGGGAAATAGGAAGCTTGGAGGCAGCAAACCTCTCCCCTGCTAGGAGAAATGATGCAGACTCTGTTGGTGCTATGGCTTTGGAGGCTGCAATATATGGTTGTAATGATGACCAGGAATCTAGCTTTGTGAAATCAGCAGGAGTGGTAAGAACTCATCCTCTCCTTTCTTGTTTTTGATGTGTTGCATCCATGGGATTGATAAGTCCTGAAAATTATGTCTTTAGGCAGGCTCATTGGGGTTTGATTCAGATCTACTGGATGACATTCTTCCTAAATCTCTAAAAAATAATTGTAAGATACGCTTTCACAGCATTGTTGATCTGTCACTAATGGAAACCCTATTCTTCTATTGAAAGATTCTCACTTCTGCTACAGCTAGGGCTGGCGGGAAATTCAAGCCCAAGGCTAAACCTCGGCAAAGAAATGAAAATCCAGCACCTATCTCTTCATCTCCATCTAAATGTGCCGAGGAAGAACCCAAGGCACATTCTCAAAAAACACAATCCACAGAGCCTGTTGATGTTGCAAATACAATGATGAACCCAGATGGTCCAACTTTACTTCAGCAGGGCAATGTTGAGAGTAATGAGCCATCAAAAGACAGCGAAGTTTTATATTTCAACGACAACAGCTGCTTGGAATTAGTCAACCCCTCATCTGAAAATATTGCAACTGAAGAGGATGTGAGCCCCCCAAATACTCAACTTGCAGAGATGAAGTCTGGAAATGATGATGGCCTGAATTCTAGGTTTGTAGAATCTGCCATAGAGGTGAGGGTTTGATCTGTCTCATGCCCTTGATATATTGCACCAAGATGAATGGTTGAGTTCGATAATTCTGGAAATTCTATTGGTTTTAGGTTGGTTCCATGAGATTAGATTTGGACGCTTTTGATTATATGGATCCTCAACCGGCCATATCAACTGGTATATACCACTTGCACAATCTTTGATCCCCCCCTTTTCTTTTTTGCTTTTGTTATGAGATGATTGATGAAATTATTATTATTATTATTATTATTATTATTATTATTTTGGTCAGGGAGGGCTGCTGGCAAGTTACAGTCGAAGGTAAAGGCCCAGCCTAGGAAGGGAACATCTGAGTTAGCTGCTTCTGCTGTTCCCAATACTGCAGTAGAAAAGGTGGCAGGTCTAGCTTCCACTGTCTTGGATAACATGCTGCCCGTTGAATCTTCTGGTGTTGAAAATGGTAGACTAACCGATCATGTTGGTGAGCCTAATATGGAGAGTGCTGGGACCAAAGAGCCAGGGAGAAACAATGGCCAGGCTCTTCTTTCTCCTCCAGAAATTTTAGCTACTGTCTCTTGTGAGAAGGACTCAAAGGGAAAATCCAGCTTTCCTGCACAAAGTTTTGTTGATTCTTCAGCATTCATGAAATGTAATGTGGTGGCGACAGATTTTTCAAGTCCCAATGAAGCTGCTGTTCAGGTTGATAATGGAAGGTTGGAATTAGAGGTGAATCTACAGCCTTTATTTAAATTGTATAATTTCTTCCTTGCAAATGTGTTTTGGAATAATTTGGTTAGTTTCAGGAATCAGGGGCATTTCCTGGCTTGGAAACTCCAGGTTTCTTGTCCCCAGATGTCATGGAGTCTGTTATGGCCCTACCACCAAATGTTCAACGTGTTCCTTCTGAAACCATAAACATTGATGGGTGTTCAGTTGCTGCCTTCCCATCAGATAATATTGTTGATTCCCCATGCACTCACCTAGGTGATTTTATTCCTCCAGATCCTTGTACTTCTGAGATTCGAATGAACCAAGAACTGAAAAACCTTACAGAAACTTCTCGCTCAGATAATGTGACTGCTATCCATCAGGAGGATGCCTCTGATTTGCCAGAAAAGGAGGTAATAAGTTCTGCATGAATAAAATATTTTACTTAGATGTGTAGATAGGGTGCTAACTTGTTTTTGGTTTCTTATAAGACTTCTAGTAGTAGAAAAAGAAAGGCTGCCCCAGTATCATGTAGTTCTTGGAAGTCTCAAAAAGCTTCCTTAGCTGGTGACATGAATGAACATGATAAATCATCAAGGCATCCGAGAAAGCAGGCCGCTGCCCCTCAACTTGGTGACGAGCCAGAATATGAGCCTCATGGCAATGGTGGCCTCCCTTTAGACAATATTGATGGCTCATCCATGCACCCAGGCGATTTTCTTCCAGTAGATCCTTGTACCTCTGAGTTTCAAGTGGATCAAAATCAGAAAGACTTTACAGAAAGCAATTGCTTGGCTAATGCAAATGTCGTGCACTCAGAGGATGTTCCTGTAGTGCCTGAAAAGGAGGTAGTGCTGTTTGACATGGATAAATATCTTATTTAGTTCTGACAATTGGGTTTAACTTCTTTTGGTTTCTTCTTAGAGTTCTAAGAGTGGAAAAAGAAAGGTTTTTTCAGCATCAAATTGTTCCCGGAAGTCCAAAAAATCTTCCTTGGCAGCTGGCCGTCAAGTTGTTGATGAGCTGGATGAAGCTCATGATAATGGTGGATTAGCTGAACCTCCTGGTTGTTCTGTTGATGAAGAAGATAATGATTATGAACCTAGAGGGGATGAAGAGAGTGACGATGAAAACAGAGTGGAAATTGCATCTCGAAAGAAACGAGCTTCAAAAAAATCAAAGGAACCAGTGACTGAAAATGAAAAACCAGTTCGAAAGCGCAACAGATCCAATGACACTCCAGAACAGTCAACGCAAAAACCTTGCAAGAAATTTTCTCATTCAACTCGTCGAAACAAAAGATGTGGTAATCTCAATATATGTGTGTCAGTTGTTAGGAGAGATTATGAATTCTTATCTAAGTCTTACCAAATTGCTTTCTTTTATACAGTGAATAAGGATTTGCTTAACATGCCAGAGGATGAGATTGATTTCAAGAGGTTGCCTATCAGGGACATCATTTTGTTTGCAGAGTATAAGGAGCGGTTAGCAGTATGTGTACCTCCCTCTCTCTTGTGCAACACTTTACTGTGATTTGGTTTATCAATGTCATCTCCATATTAGTATACTTGTATTCGTGTTATGTTTGCATATTTAGAAGTTCAAGGTTTCTATGCTTGACCTCCTGTCCTTTTTATGCAGATGACAACATCAAAAATTCCCCCGAACAATCAAAGGTATGGTGTGAATTGATGAGTAATACTTAGCTGAGGAGCTTTTGTTATGTTGCATCACACTGCCGTGGCTCTTGTGATTGAATCAGTTTATGTATACATCTAATTTTGCGTATAAATGGAAGCCACTGTAATGTCACCTGTGTATTTGGCAGTTGCTTTGTGTCCTGTTTGCATGATATGTTTTTCCCATATTTCTTCTAATAGAAAACAAGCAAAAATTGTTCAACTGTTTCTAGTAATCTACTTTATTGGAAGCACATTTCATCACATGTCACACCACTTGCTTTGCCTTTTTTTTTTCTTCTGGACCAAATCCATAGAACTCAAGGTAAAATTTGATCTGTCTAATAAATGGAAAAGCAGTTTAGTCTTATTAAAGTAAAAAAGAAATTCTGAACAATAATGTTGCATGCTCCAGCCTCCAGGAATGATTGCTAAAATCGTCACACGGGAAGAAGATGCTTATATATAGTTTTAAAGTGTATTGATTTGAACCTTTGTTCACTATGTTGCAGCACTGACAATCCATTTCATGGAGAATATTCCCATAATGAAGAGGATGGATTTGCTTCGGAGCAAGACGTAACCCATGGTGATGACCAAACATATGTTAGGGCTCAACCAAGTTCATCTTTATTCAACTACCAGTCTTTCATGGACAGAGCACCCAATTCAAGATGGTCAAAACAAGACACAGAGTTGTTTTATGAGGTAAACATAGTTGTAATTCTGCATTTAAAAGGCCATAATTAACCACATGTTTTACTGATAAACAAGCAAATAGAAGTATTTGTTTCAATTTTTGTACTCTTGAAATTAAAACTGATCTAAATTCTATCTTTTGTTTATATTTTAGTTATGCAAACTCCGTCCACTATTGCTTGTGGTGCTTATGAGCCTAAATTGTTGAAGCTGTTCTATGTGATGATACATTAAGATAGCATACTAGGTTGGTTATTTGAAATGAGTCATGGATAGACCAGAGGTCATGATGATTGGCTAAGTGTCAGTTTTTGTTGGGTTCATTAGTCTAAATATTTTTTTGGCTGGTTCTTCCAGTAAGTTGAAAATTTTGAAAACTTGTTAAGGGGGCACAACATCATCAGAGAGTCAAGGGAAAGTTTTCCCTGTGATGTGCATTATCATGTCTGGTTGGTAAGAAATTCCAGTTCTACTACCAAGTAATTGCTGTAGTGATGAAAACCTAAAAAAAAAAAATGTGTAAATTTATGACTCTTTTCCCTGAATATATAATTTGAGATGTTAGAAGAGAGAGAAGATATAGAAATCCTATGTAACTTAATGAATTCCTTCAAGCCAATTCACAGCATGCAATGCCATGATGCCTGGTGTTTTGTGCTTGTCTTATATTTCAAGTTTCAACTGATATATTTGCTGTTGTGTTTTAGGGGATCCAACAATTTGGGACTGATTTATCGATGATCCAACAACTTTTTCCTGGTCGAACACGGCATCAAGTGAAGTTAAAATATAAAAAGGAGGAGCGTCAGCACCCCTTAAGGCTCCATGAAGCTCTGAGCAGTCGTCCAAAAGGTGAATAGATCACGTAACTTTTTTTCTTTTTGAAAGTTCAGTTCCTAGTCAGCTGAATTTGTATTACAGTATAGTTAATATCTTTTACACAATGGTGTCTGCACTATTTGGGAACTGAGTGAAGTGGGATTCCAAGATCTTTTATCTGGGTGTTTTTTTTTTCCTTCTCTTCTCTTTTGGCTTCATCTCAAAAGTGGTTACTGACTGGCCATGGGCCTGATATCACATTTTCTACTGTATCTCCAATCAAAGTCTCCTAGTTTGCTGATTTGTAGCTTCATTTTAAATCCCTTAGAAGTGGAAATATACATTTGGCTTAGCTAAAGCCTAAAAGGATATCAAATTGTGAAAATCCATAATTTGTTCTCATATGTGGCTAAAGATTGTGTTATACATAGCATGATATATGTGTTTTTCCGGGATTCCCACTAGGATCAAGCGAATAAGAAACCAAAACTTAAACTGATTTTAATCATTGTGAGATGAACCATGTTGGATACTATGTGTTATAATATGATTTTTTTGCAGATAATTCATATTTTGAAAAGTTAATTGAGCAGCTACAAGAAGTTGCCGGTACTCAGGAAGAACAAGAGTCTTACAAAGATGACCTAGTTGATGTGTCAGGCGAGGAGGATGCAGAGCTAAATGCTGAAACTAGTGTATGCGTTTTTTTCCTGCCCTCTTTCTGTTTTGTTATGAATAAAATGCTCTATTTACTCTTATAGTTACCAGGTAAAGGAAAACAAAATATCCCTTTGTTTAGAAGCTTAATTTGTTACTGTTTTATCGATATATTATGTTGTATTGCTGTTTATCTGCATGCTGTGTTCTTTGCATTTATAGGATAATAGGTCCCACCTGCAAACGCTCACATGGAAATGGTCATCTGGTTTTGTTTGGGATACAGTTTGCTGTTACATAATATGTTACAATAAATTTTGAAGAGCTTGACTAACCTGCTAAAATTGGAAGAGTGGACCCATTAGTGTTGGAATCTGACTATATATTTCATGTTATGCTTTCTATTGTTCTTGTGGACATTTCCCTGCTGTTGATTATCTGATATGGTTGTCCAATTGGGATTCATGTGGTTCTCAGACTGCTTTTGCACAATAAAGAGATTCAAGCATAATAGGATAGTACCGGTGTGAGAACTTTACCTTCACTTGATTTAGAAGTTAAGGGAAGCCCAACTGCAGGTCCTAGATACGGTCTTCTGTGACCTTCTTAGATGGTAACGATCACTGTTAATAGTGTTATGTCTTTCATTGGCTCATCCTGTGTTTCCCTTGCTGCTTAGTTGTAGTAGTCTAATCTGCAGTAGTGGCACCAATAGGGAGGGGAGGGGATGGGAGGGTTGCAGGCTCAACTTTTACTTTTGAAACAATCACACACATTTGTGCCAGTATTCATATATAAAAATCACTCAATTGGTAATGCATGTATAGTTGCGCTGGCAGGGTGAAGTTACAAAACCCGAGCAGGGTGAGAATGTAGGAGTTGAAGAAGAACAGGAAGAGAATGTCGCTGAAGACCACCATGGTCCACTGAAATCTGGTGTTAGTGATGAGGACGTGGTTGATATATGGGGTTCATATTAAAGTGAGTCTCAGTATCATGCTGAAGGTGGGAGAGGAGTCTTGTTCACATTGCTTTTTGGTAATTTTTCCCTTCTCCAAAGCGTTTAATGCATTTTGTTTGTTTCATCTCGTGCTTCTGTTTTCATCTAATGCATGTTATCATGGGACGGCTTGTCTGTTTGTTCTCTAGTTGTGTGATGGCTTAAATCACTTATGCTTCCTGGGCAGGCTCTGTATGAAAGCTTCAATGAGGCAGGAAGAGCTGCTTGCTTACATGGACAGTCAAGAGGACTCCGTATGCGTGCCAAAAATTTTAGGCCCAAGTAAATCTTGATGCAGCTTTGTAGTCAAACCAATCAAATTTTCTTTTTATTACGTGTATTTATTTATTTTTCTGGTTTATCACCTTTCTAATTTAATCTGTGATGATCTCCCACTCAAAATTTAGGAAAATTTAGGAAATTTTGATGTATATAGAATCGCAAGCACGGCACAAAACTCTTAATTTAAAAATATGCTCGGCCTTTTGGATTCAAATCTTGGAATCAATACCGAAAAGAATTTATTGAATATCTTGTGTGCTCTTAAAATCATTTGGAAATCTTGTGTGCTTTTAGGGCCTGTTTGTTTGTTCAATTTATAGAATCGTATCAAGAAGATGATTGTATAATAATAATAATAGCAGCAGCAGCATACACGGGATTTGTCTGAAAACATCGAAGTATTATGGGACCAAAAATCTCTACATCCACCATTGTCAGCCCCAGCATCTATTACCTCATCAGCATCAACTCTTAATTTAAAATCCGAAAACATGAAGAGACAGTTAATTAGAACAATGTTTGCATGCATCACTCAGTTTTGCTATGCAATATCAGAGATACGTGAACTTTACGTTCTTTTTTCCTGTTAATGGAGGTTAGGAGTTCCTCCTGTTTAGCGAGGGCATCCTCAAGTGCCTGGACAAACAAAAACATAACAAAAGGCTCAAACATTACATTCAGTTGATTTTTCTCATACTGGAAACAGCTCCAGATAAAATAAAAGAAAATGAGT
>Ga0325400_1005332_pt1 | contig 12082 bp, 10 predicted proteins | sample PopdelMetagenome_2_FD_205662 | JGI IMG/M metagenome (GOLD analysis project Ga0325400, IMG submission 205662) | Populus deltoides microbial communities from Bellville, Georgia, United States - Xylem-PdKOR-R1 | ecosystem: Host-associated > Plants > Phyllosphere > Stem > Wood/Secondary xylem...
AAAAAATAAGTTCATTGTAGAACAAAAAATTCTTTAATATTTAAGTTAATGGGTGAATGAAAAAAATAATGTGCAAGAGAATAGAAAGAAAATATATAATAAATTATTGTAGAATGAGAATGAAAAATATTAAATTTAGAATCGTTTTATTTATTTGATTATCCACGATATTTTTAGATGTTAATCACTTCAAGTAACCTCGTGACGTGGAGATTTAAATAACAATTGATTTGTGTGAATATTGGCATCTCCCGTCAGTTGTAATGCCTACCTTTCAACTGGTGAAGAAATGGATGATTATTATTGACTAAAAACAATTGTTGGTCAAGAAAAAAATGTGCATGATTGCATGGAATATAATGCATATTTACACAGCAATCATCAGTTAAAAATATGATGTCAACTCTACATGGAAAAAAAAAAAAAAAAACTGAGTATGTGGACAACGCACAACGCCTCGTGTGTCAACTGTCAGTACTAAAAAGATTTCATAGTATTAAGTCAGGCCAAATAATTTTTCGAGGTTAAAAAACAATGGGAAAAAAAAGAAGGTGCACCATCAGAAAACGAGTCCACAACTTTATTTTTTTTAATTCTACCAGATTTTGCAGTTTAAATTTTGCAAAGAAAACGGAAAAATACTTGAAAGAAGAAAAATAGAACTAACGTCAGCTCTCTTTGTTACTCTGAGAATTTGTTATCTTCAGAGGGGGGTTTGAAATTCCTACAAACCGCACACGTTCTCTGCTTAGGCTCAGAGAACGGGTAAAACACGGTTCCAAACGGGAAAATAAAATAAAAGAACGATAACAAGAATTTCTGTAGAAATAATTATATGGAATAGCAATTTAAGGCCTGTATAGCAGATGCATAAAACTTTTATTAAAATGGAAATAAAAATGTGAATCAATGAGCTACTTTCTTACAATTTATAGAACTGACATAAAATACAAATATTAACAAAAAGAAGGAAATAAAAATTTGAGATTGAAGGACTAAGGTTCTGAACAGAGCAGTGATTTACTACCAAATATGGATCAATAGAGAGAGTTGTAAGTAAAGCAGGTGGCAACAATGGAGGCTATGCAAATCACCAGTGAAGGAAGAAGAGTGACATTTAAGAGCTTACTCTCACCCAAGTACCCAGCCAGCGTAATTGTGCCGTCTGCAACTACACGGGCTAATGTCCCGGCTTCTGTTGAGAGGAGTCCACCGTTATAGGTTCCGCGGGAAAGCCTGGATGACATGACTCGAGAGAGCAGTGACAAGTTGACGCCTGGATGAAAAGAAAATCCACAGAACTCAGTTATATTTAACCTGCAGACCTTAATTGCTTTTTGTCTGCAATAAAGCAATTCAATCCTAGGTCTTCTTTAAAGCCTATCTCGTCTCTTTATGCATACTATTTATGCGTTAGCCTTCACGTCTCGTCATATTTTACTGTCATCCACAATGGTTAATGGCTAGACTGTAATGTCTTGAACAAAAGGGTACCCCACTGTGATGCATTAACCACTTCGGTGAGGGGAATAGTTAATGTCACTCACTGTTTATTGCAATTCCACAGGTTAATTTTTAACTCCTTTTCTTCTGATTTTTTTTTTTAACGATTTCTTCTGATTAGAGGCCTTAATTATCTGATTGCGAGGAGGGGGAGGAGGGGAGCTAGGTAAATCTTTTTAAAATGCGAGGAATGCCCAGGATGAGCTTATTTAGAGCTGCAACCCGACCCCATCTTTTATGTAATTATATTTTCCACTTCTGGAGGAGACCACTGTTCCCTTCCAAATCCCTCCCTTCTTTACGTTCATTATTACGAGTAAAACATTAGAATTGAATAGTTCCTCACCTTCAAGTACTTCTGCAGATACAAACAAGATGAGTCCAGAACAGACATACTGTGGCACAGTGTATGGGCTTATTATATGGAAGCTCAGCAGTATTCCTACGCAAACCATAATTTCTGATGCTAATAAAATTTGCCTGCAATCGGATCAACAATGAAGAACTGCGTCAGTAGGATATGACAAGCAATTCCAGAGCTTTAGACAAGTAAAGATATAAAACAACAGAATTCTATTTGATTCAAAAGCATGCTTCCTGTATGAAGACTTACCTATCTTCAAACATGTTACTAATGTAGCTTCCAACAACTATGTTCACTGGAAGGACCGTTAGCCCTAGGCACGCAAGAAAAATGGCCACCGAGCTTGTTGACCAACTGAAGTAGTATGTGGTAACGACACTAGATTCTGAGAGTAAAACCTCCATTGCATATTTGAGCATGAAATATATTAACAGCTGAACCTGATGACATTAAAGAACTTAAGTTAAGTGGACAGTAGCAGATATGTTATGCTGAGAAGCAGGAATAAATCCCAATCAGGTAAGTGATGCGGCACAACAATGAATTGAAGAGGATAAAGATAATAGAAGGAGAATAAGAGAAGATGAAGCTAAAGAAGAGAAATGTATGTTTGCAATTTCTATAATCAATCATCAAAAAGTATCAATCTTGTAGAAAAATATACTTACATGGTCTAATGCAAACTCTAATCAAAATATTACCAACAATTGAGCTAACAAATAAGATGAAGTCTAAAATAGAATAAATCAAGTTCAATAATGAAACTAAATTAAAGTCCACTAAAATAGACGCAGACATGCTCAATCTCCCAGCTAAAGAGTAAAGAGTGATGGGTTAGGCTATCGTTTGTTGTCTTTGACCATACATACTTGTGATATGTGACCCAAGACTAGTGCCCTCACCACCTCTCCTATTATTAGAGAAACTCAACCTCTTGAAATGTGGCTCTTAATGGCTTTGATAGAACTCTCATGAATCAGGATCAATTTGCTAAAATGTATTTCTAGTGATCCAAGTACAATTAGAATCATGTCACCCTGCCCAACGAACTAAGAATTGTTGAAAGTTACTGTCCATGATAAAAATAGATTGTTCGTAAAAACCAGCATTAATTAGTTCCTTTTATGCCAATGAAAAGGGTAATGGGATAGGGGTCTCAAGAGGGTCATTAGAAATGAATTGGGTGAAGGGGTCTCAAAAGAGTAATTTGGGATAAATTGTCTCTTAGATGTAACTATCCCTAATATTAAATTAAAAATGGAGTTAATATCAAATTTTATGGATAGATCAATGACATAAGCATTCAATCCAACCCTTTGTAACACTTTGAATGGTCCAACATTACGTTCTTGCAATTTTTGATTGGTTCTAAAAGGATATCATTCAGGTCTAATCCGTATCATGACATAATCTTCATTATTAAATGTATTATGATGTTTATGTAAATCAACTTTAAGTTTGTGTTGGACATTACTTGCTTCAATTTGTTTTGTGATCTCAATATGTAAATGAACTCTGTGTAAAAAACTCAACTAGCTCGAACACCCCATCGTGAGGACATGGAAAGGTCTAAAAGCTTCCTAGGTTTGTAACCATAAACACAAATGGACTCATGCTTATAAACCTATTAACGAAGCTATTATAAACAAACTAGACCATAGGAATAATTAAGTCCTAACTTTTATTATGGACTCATGCATATAAACCTATTAACCAAGCTATTGTAGACAAACTAGACCATAGGAATAATTAAGTCCCAATTTTTATTATGGTCCACCAGACATCTCAAAAGGTTGTATGAGTTTTGATTGACCACATCAATTTGGCCATTTGTTTAGGGTGGTAGGCACTGGTAAATTTCAACTTGTTACCAATTATATGTAAAAGGATCTTCCAAATGTAACTCATAAATCATGCATCTCTATCTAAGACTATAGTTTTGAGAAGGTCATACAATTTGATGATCTCATCAAAATAAAGTTTAACAATTGTATAGGCAACTAGGATCTTGGTATAAGGAATGAAATGGACCATCTTGGAAAAACAATCAATAACCACAAATATGAAATCATCATTCTTTAAGATACATGGAAGCTCAAGCACAAAATCCATATTTACCTCTTTAAATGGTTCCTTTTAAGAGTTTACTAGGACTTTCTTTGCAACTAAAACATAATATACCCTTTCTAAACCTCCTCCTTAAACTCCTTTGAACTTATTATGTAAAGTCTTTTTCTCGCACATTCCTCATTTTCTTGCTCTTATTATTAGGCTTTGGATGGTAATAGAATGAACTAGATCTTTCTACTCTTAAAAGTGAAAGAACATAAATTTGACCGACCAAAAAGATGACATCCAAGTCATTTAGTCATGGCTTATAAAAAAATAACATGTCTTATATCCATTCAAATCACATCATAATAGATCTCATCACGGTAGTCTATGACTTTACTAAGGAACAAACATGTCTCTTGATCATTATGGAGGTGTTATCAACCCATGACACAGTATATAGCTTAGGATAGGGAACAAACTTTAGCGTAGGCAAACTACAATATTAGAAGATACTATATCGACACATCTTTCACTATCTATGATGATCTTGCAATTTTTATCCCAACACTTAAATTTAGGTGTGAAAAATAACAGTCCTCTAATTTTCGATTCCATTAGATTGTGTTAATGGCACATTTGACTACACCTAACCTAATTCTCCTAAACTCTACAATGTGTTGCTCAAACTTAGTGAATATAAATAAGACATAACCTAATAAATTGAGACCATCCTCATTCTCCCATCTAGGTCATGAAAATCCTTAGATCGGGTTCTTACATTTGATCACCGTAATCTTTCTTCACCTATATTTTTTTGTTCCTTGATGATTAAGACCTTATAGGTACAATTGGCTATAACGTACCAAAACCTTTACATTTAAAACACTAAATCTTAGCTTATTTTGGATACTTCATTGAGCACTCTTATGCTCTTGTCTTCATCAAAAGGTTAGGTCCTATTAGGATTCCGTATGTGGGGTGTAGCACCTAACAAGAAACCATTGTTCTCAAACCAAAACCCAAAAAGGGTGTTGCGGTAGTCATGACATCTCATTCTCTTACTCTTTATAATGGATTCAACTCTCTCATAAATGTTAGTCATCTGGGCTTACATAATTTGTAGTTACTCTTGAATAGTTACTCCTGAATAGTTCCAAGGCATTAATTAGAATCATGTCTATGGTAGATGTAGACTCCAGGTTGGACACTAGACAACCAATACACAAATGCATACAACACTAGTTTAAAGATGCAAATGAGATCAAAACAATTCTTGCAAGTAAAACTAGTAGGGACACCGAATCCAAGACATTGTTTACGCACTCGTATGATCATAGACGATGGAAGATAGCCCAAACCATTGAGAGATTGAGTTTTATTTAATGTTTTGGATTAATTTATTTGAATTTTTTGTTGAGATTTATTAATTAGGCTTTATTTTGGGGCTTCATTTAATTATTGTTGGGTATTTTATTTAATGGGCTATAAGCCCACTTACTTATTTCCAGTTAGGGTTTTAGTATTATATCCTACTTTTTTAAATGTTGAGTGATTTACCGACCAATATACTTAAGGTGAATATGAGACCACTTGAATCATAAAATTTGGACTGTTTGTTATTTTTGATGTTGGTGTAGTGGGCTGTTCCATCTTCCTTTGCTTCTGTTGCTAGTACTGCTGGTGTTGCTGTCTTTGATTCCACTGCTGCTGACGGTGTTTCTGCGCTGCTGGTGTGCTGTTACTGTTTCCACCACCACTGCCACTGTTTCTGGTGGTGGTGGTGCTTCTGTTGTGGTTTGCGGGCAGTGCTAGAGGCTGTTTTGCTGCAGGACAGTGTGGCATGTTTGGGTCTGTTTAGGAGCAGTTGAAGGTGGTTGTTTTGGGCAGTTCTGGGGCAGTTGTGGGTGGTTGGATCATTTGATTGTTAGAAACAACCAAAACCTGCTCTAATACCAATGTTGATACGGGACAACAATGAAGAAGAAGCTGAAGAAAAGAGAGGAGAAAGGTTTTTCTACAGTCTCTTTAATCAATCGTCAACAAGTGTCAATCCCATAGAAAACACACTTAAATAGTCTAATGCAAATCCTAATCAAAACATTGCTAGCAGCCCACTAAAATAAAATGAAGTCCAAAATAGGATAAAACTTAGTCCAATAATAAAACCAAAGTATAATAAAATAGACTCAGATAATACTCAATCTCCCAACTGATGAGTGACAAGTTGGGCTATCCAACATAGTCTCTAACCATACACATGTGATTTGTAGTGTAGGTTTGGTGTTTCCACAAGTAAGCCTGTTAGATAACGACCAGTATGTTGAAGTGAAGTTCCATTCCACAAGCTGACTACAAAGTCAGTCGTGCACAAATCTCAGCATAAAGTGCTACATTATCTGATTAAGGGAAAATCTTGATGCATTAGGGATAGAAGGCTGGTAAAGCCAACAAAGAGAATGACCGGAACCTTAGGCATGAATTCCTAGAGTACTTACTAGGCCGCAGCCACCTAAGACTCAAAACTTGTCATGAAGCCATCCTTTTGTCTCCAACAAGCTTTCTGCTGGTCCTAACCAGTGGTTTTCAGAGAAAACAGCCTTTACAAAGCAATAACATCACACCATTGGGAGACATCGCTAGTGACAGAGATGAAATTTTTGCACACCATCACTTCCAGCATAGTTCTAACAAATTATAATTTGTTCCCCTGCCAAGTAGTTTCACAAACTAACATCCACACCCACATCTAATGCAATCACTCATGAACTAGATTCCTCCATAGAACCTGATGAAACTATTGAAAGTTTAGAAATTCATATGATATTGCCATACCTTTACAGAGGGTGTAAGTAGCCTATATGCTGATCCAATTGATGTAGCTGGTCCCCGAGCCTCCTCTGGAGCTTCATCACTGCCATCAAATTCTCCATCACCATCTTCAGTCACTCGCTTGTCTTCTGAACTCAATAGCAATGGTTGTTTAAGACCTTTCTCGAGAACATCATTTCCTACTGGTTCTGTCATTCACAAGAATCAAAATCTGAATCATACATTTTTACACATTGGTGGATATGTTCTGATAATATTCGAAGTAAATAATGAATGCAGGGGAATGCAGCATTGGCAAGGTTCAACTGAAAAATTCCAGTCATGCCTCCTAAATCTCACTAACCTCAACTTATGCATTAAGTACAAGCAGTTCCCTCCTGGCTACAGCTCTACAAGTCTAGCTTTAGCCCAAAACTTAGCAAGTTTGGCGACCCAGCATTTCAATTGTTGGGTGACAAATCAAGCGTGTGGTAATAGTCATTCAGCCTTAAATAACATGTTGATGCATGACCCCATTAGGCTTTACTTAGTGGATAGAAAGTGCAGTAAGTATTGACCATGTGGCATAGTAAATATACTGACTCTAAATGTCCAATAAACTCATTGCATAGATAAACGATGTCTAAACTGTTTGAAATAAGTTGAATCATTGGTTTAAAGTCTAAGATGCTTTCATCCAACCAAAAACAAGACATGCATGCTTAATAGCTGAATCATTTGTTAAAAGTTAAACATGCTTTCATCAAACCAAAAACAAGACATGCTTAATAGCTGAATCATTGGTTAAGAGTTAAACATGCTTTCATCAAACCAAAAACAAGATATGCTTCATGTAGTTTCATTCGCAATCTATCAGAATTTTCTATCCATACAACATAAAGAATAAGAAAACAACTGGAAGTGGCAATAACAATGTGAAACAAGCAGCTTTGATTCCCTCTTATAAATGTTCAAAGATATGAATCAGTATGATTACAGATTGATAAGGTAAATGAGTATATGTGCAAGATCAAACTAAATGCAGTGTGAGAGCAGTTAATATACCAGCAGTGGATTCCTGCGCTGCACTGCTCTCTTCAGTCACATGAGAAGGTTCTTTAAATGAGATCCACAGCCATACTAGATATATAAGCCAGGCCAGAGACATAACCCAGCCTGGCAAAGTGTTTTGATTGAATGTCAGCTTGTAAAGTTTAAAGTTAGTTTGTAGTAAGCCAGCAAGAGCAGGACCACAAGCCATTCCAAGAGCACTGGCACTAACAAAACCTGCTGATGCCTGCATGCGTATTTTAAGCGGTACACAATCACTGATGTAGCGCCGGTTAACAGCTCTGGCAGAACCCAATCTACAACACAAAGAGTATGGTTAGGTCAACCTGAATAATTAATACTTCAAATTTAATGAAATTTTCACCATGTAGCTATGAATCTATGAAGGAGCTCTAATCATATGGTTATTCTCTTACACTGAACTTTAGGAAGTTCCTATGCATGCATGAGTGCGTGTGCGCGCGCACGTGAGTGAGTGTGCAAAGAGCGCTTCATGTCATACAACAAAAGATTTGGTTACTCGAGTCTATCATAATCCAGAACTCAACACTATGCTTTGTGATGATTATTCAAGTCAGTATGGAATTCAAGATGATGCCAAATTACTCAAAATGTATCTTATTGTCTCTGCAGCAGATGACTACTCTGCAAACCACCTAGTGAAATTATTCATCATGTAATCAGACATTAAAAGACAAGGAAAAGGATGAGGATTACTTACCCACAAAAAACACGGCCAAGTAAGAGAACAGCTATTGAATTAAAGTCATATGCCAATGCATACATGGCATTTCCAATGAAAAGAACAATGCTGCTGAATACAAGAGGTCTGAAGTATGACTTATTTGACCAAGCACTAAAATATACTGAAGAAAACACCTGTGCAACAGCCATTGATCCAATCACAATACCACAAACTGTTGCTGCGGCTCCAAGGCTCATAGAGTAGTCATCTGCTGTAGGTACAATAATATATGTATTGACCATATAAAGAAATGTGTTGACTAAGTTTAAGAGAAGTGATATAAAATGGTATTTTTGATCATCAACAGGTTCCTCAAAAGTCGGTAGCTCTTCTTGCATAATGAGTGCATGTTGTGCCAAGAAGTTGAGGAAGTTTGTTGAGTGGGTTAGCCTGTCAACTGCTGCTTTCATTGAATCAACAACAGGATCCTGCATATTAACACCAGCAAACATCATGGTGACTTGGTCAGTACAAACCTTATGGCCGCTGCAACACCAAAATATAAAGCTTCAACGTGATTTGATGGAACTTTCAAAAAGGAAATGGATTGTGGAAACCAAAGGAAACCTGGAAGGGAAGAGCAGGCTGATCATAAATCGATAAGTAGCTTCCCTGATGTTCCTGAAGTTCATGCAGATTGCGTGATATGGCTCCAACAACAGCTCCTAGACCCTGCAATTTTATTGATATTCAGTAGAAACTCATTAACTCAAAATCTATGGTTCTATTTCTGGAAATGAAAGAATATTAACGGAAAAGGTCCAACTAGAAAGTTTTTCAAGCATCAGAATAAGAAGAAAAATAGTGAATGCCACTGACTTAGGCATATTACCACGTGCTTGAACACTTGCTGCAGCTGAGAGTAGGGATGATTGGCACGGGTTTTGACATAGTAATCAGTGAATCTGTATCCAAACCGTTTATCAACCTTCTTCAGTATCTTACGAAGACCAATGGCGTTTATCTCAATAAAAAAGAGAAGCTTTAAAAGATCTTGTCCCACTTCTCTATAAGCTTCTCGTAACTGGGATATTTCAAATATATCTGGCTGCTGCTGAAGAGCCTCCTGCTGCTCATTAAGCTCGGCTATCCTGCTTGCAAGCAGTCCTTGTTGTTCCAAGAGAAAAAGAACAATCTTCTCTATCTGAAATTGGTATTGAAAAAACGTGTTACAAACCGAATTTGGAATTGTCAAGAAGACAGCAGAAAGCATCATATTGACAAGAGGCTTATGAATTCTGATGTAACATACAGTTGCAACACACTTCGCACAAAACAAAACACACACATTATACATTAATATGTACATTATAGTACCAAATTATTTCTCTATACCTGATTATCCAACATTCTTGAGAAATCCTTGAGTACATGCCGGCGATCCTGTGTTCCAACTTCAATTTGTTGAGCATGTTGTCTAACTTTCTTCTTCATTAATTTGTAGTTGATATAGTATCTACAAGAAAGCAGATCCATGAACAAATTAAAACACAAACCTTGAGGGAGCATAAAGAGAATGCTTCACAATTATACAATATGGTGCACAAGAACACTGGACTTCATACTGTCACCACCAGGATGCCGCAACAACATAGTGGTGACATGCTTAATCAAGTGAAACAATTCCCACACCAACTGTACCACCCTCTAAATTTCTCTTTTGCTATCAATCTAATGACCTACATGTAAATGTGTGATTTTAATTTGAAAAATACTGGGAAGAAAGCCCAAAATTTGTTTTGGTTTCCTGATTTTATTTAAAAATATAATTATAAATCTTACCAAAGTCGCACTAAAGTAGTAAATTTTACATCCCCGCAGAAGATGGATTAATGACTCCAAATCAAATACATGAAACTTAAGTATCGTTTGCCATCTCCACATAGAATCAACCCAGAAGGGGGGGGGGGGGGGGGGGGAAGCAATTAAACCCAACGTCATTGAAACTAAAAGATGATGCCAATCAAAGAGGAGGGGTGTTCTTTGCCAATAAAATGAACTGACAGTAGACAATGCTTATCAGAAAGTTCTGATATGTCAAACATACCCTTGCCATTCTTGAATTTGTCTTTCCTTCAGCTTTTTCCCAAAGGCAACCATTTCTTACTGCCAAAAAAGAAAAGGTACACAACTTGAGTGAGAGAAGGGAAAGGCACAAGAATAGTGTTGCAAGAACTTGTATTCAAATAAACCAATGACAATTCTAGTTTTGATCCGGAAGAATAAAAACGAAAGAAAATGGAAATAAATCAAGCATCGCACTCCACGTTATTTTCACAAAGAATATAGCTCTCTACAAACCTTAAGATGCAGTTTTACAAGGATAGTATGAGACATTTCGAACTGTTGCCAATTTCTTACCATGTCAAAGCATATAGACAAGTAAACTTGTCAAACATAAAAGAGAACAACACAAGTCAGTCCTAAATGCTATTTGAAGCATAGCTGACAATCCTCATTGCATAGCCAAATATCGAGGAAAATGCAGACAATTGAAAATGATCAGACCAGCTTAGTGAGACACGGATGACGTGGGAAATGCAATGTGGATTCGTATCACACGAAAGCAACTTGACATGCAATCTTAAAAGGCACGTATGAAAAATGCAGAAACGAATGTCTACTTGGATTGTCAAAATCTCCAAGTTAAACTTAGTATCTGCCATCTCAGGTATTTCAAAGCAAACAAGTGCATGATACACCTCAGAACAGTTAAGGTATATTAGCCAATAAGGAGATGCATTCAATTGACAGCCAAATAAGCCCCATTTTTTCAAATGTCTTCCAATTAATCCATCATTTAAAAAAAAAAAAAAACTACCTTTTTCTAATTAAAAAAAAATAGAAGGAGAAGGAAATCAAATCTCTCCAGTTGCAAATATTCACCTTAAAGAAAAAAGGGAATCGGTTCTGTACAAATAATTACTTTCACCAAACATTTGACACTAATTATTGACTTACAAGGATGGAAAAATCAGATTAAACAAGTCAGCAATCATCTTTGACTTGCTAATCGCTGTCTGCTTATCAGTTTCGTATTATCATAAACCACTTAATTTGACCCATTCCACACAAGTAATCAAAGCGGCAATCAGTTTCCAGTATGACAAAATCAATCACATTACCTCTTCTTCTATTGTTTTATTTTGTTTTTGAAACGTGCTGAAATATATAAATTATAATACAGGAGACATTTATTAACTTCAAATAATAATTTTTATTTATTTAAACATCAAATAAACTTAATCATTATCAACAAGGAAATTTTATTTCCTGGCAATAAACTTTACAGCAAGGAGCGAGCTGTCCGACGCTGTTTGGTTACCGAGAAAAAGCAAGAACAAAAAAAAAAAAAAAACTGAGCTTACTTACGCACTCTTGAACAACGGTGAGCAAACACAGAAAACAGACATCGCTTAACAAGAATTCCATTTCATTTCTTCTTCTTTTTTCTTTTCAATCGGTTTTTATTTTCTTAGTTACCAACAGAGCTTGTAGAATTGAAAATATATATATATATATATATATATATATAT
>Ga0325400_1005335_pt1 | contig 12082 bp, 4 predicted proteins | sample PopdelMetagenome_2_FD_205662 | JGI IMG/M metagenome (GOLD analysis project Ga0325400, IMG submission 205662) | Populus deltoides microbial communities from Bellville, Georgia, United States - Xylem-PdKOR-R1 | ecosystem: Host-associated > Plants > Phyllosphere > Stem > Wood/Secondary xylem...
AGTATAATTAATAAGATTCAAAAAAATATGCTTTGAAAAAAGGAAAAAGAATTTAAAAAAAGAGGATACTTAGAAATTATGAATGAAAGAGATTGATGGGTTCTTCCTAGATTTCCTATATATTTTCATGGGTTTCTTTTCTTTCTTTCCCTTATCTTATTCTTAACCATGGATTAATGGGGAGTTTTTTCTAAAATTGGAAATGGATTCTTGCAGAGAGAAAAGTCAACCCGACCCCTTTGGGACACGTGTTGGTCCGACAAGAGATCATGGAGTGTGCTTTGTCGTGACACGTAGCCAACTGTCACAACGTAACACAATTGTAATAATAATAATCTAATCTGAAGTGGTAAAGACCCACTTCATTGGACCAATCACGTGAGAGGTTGGTGTCCTATACAAGGATCCGTTAGGGGACAAATCAGAGGCAGCTAAACTAATTCATGTATTCCTCGAAATGGGGGAAGAAGAGTTAAAATAAAATGTTTGCATGTAAGTCCTCGTGATTGAAATTGGAAATTAGAGATGGTAATTGGATTCCATAATTAAGTTGCAAAGTGACACTAGGTTTCTTAGGATAGCCAAAGTATACGTGTAGAATTGCACAAGATTTGAAATGATTTAGTTTAAGTATAATAGAGAGTTAAAACCTATTTATTTTTACAGCAAAACATTGTTTTTAAATTATTTTGATGTTCTGATATTAAAAATAAAATTTAAAAAATAAAAAATTATAAAAATATTTTTCAATAAAAAATCAATTTAAAATACAACTATCATGGCGATGCGAAACAACTAGTAATCAAAGCATGTATATATGATCTAAATGGGATTTTTGGTGCTTTACAAATGGGGGCAGGTAAGATTCAAAGTGTCGATTTGGTTATATAGTGAGAGGAGACATTACCACGAGGCTGACAGTGTTTTCTTCTCCCAAATTGTTTCCCTTGCTAGTTTTCATCACCTTCTTATTATACTGATCTTGCCTCCACGATGCCAATGCTTTCGGTTCTTGATAGCTTACTTCATTTGTCTCTTGCAAATCTTGCCATATTTTGTTCAAGAAGGTGTTCCCTTGAAAATAAACGAGAATATCTATGTATGCTAGCTAGCAAAATGTTTGTGCTTGCTTTCGGCTCTTTTGGATCAATGTTTGCTAATTATTTTACTATTTTATAAAATACTATCATTGGACTAATAAATGCCTAATAGTGCCGATTAATTTCACAAATTCTTGGAGCAAATACTAACATGGAACGTCCAATCCTGCTAAACAAATGGTGACTTATAATCCGTACAAGTTGTAGGAATAAAAAGAAAGAGAAAGCACATCTACCTTGCTATATGTTTACGTTATTGCATGCAAATATTCAAGTAATTAACTCGGGGAAATGAATTGTGAGTTGGGGTGTTTATAAATATGGTTCGATTGGATTTGGTTTTATAATTATATTTAATTTAATTTTGATATTTTATAAAATATAAACATGATTCATTTAAAATAAATTAAATTCAATCGGGTTTGATATATTATATTATGTTAATTTTTATATGGATATGACAGAGTTCCACATGGTGGACTTATATTGTAAATTTTTATGGGTTAAATTTTATTAGAAATAAAAATTTGGCTCGATAAATTAGTTCAGAATCTATTATAAATTATAACAAATAATTTAGGTTTGGGTCGGTTTTTAGCATCCAAAACTAGAAAAACCAAAGCATTTTTGTTGCTGCCGTTGTATACCTTAATCTGGGTTTTGTGCCAATGGAGAAACGAGATGTTGTACTACATCTTTGATAGATTGTCATTTAGGATGAATCTAAGACTTCCAAAAAGCAAAAAAATCTCAAAAATATTTACAAGACAATGAAACAATTTTAGTGCCTCATCTATGTCCCAAGAAAAGTTTGTAGCTGCCAAAACCATCACTATTTTCTGATGGCCATCTTTACAAGTGGGACTATTGTTTACACCATCTACCTGAACCAGAAGTTCAGATTTGATCTTTTGAGATGATTTATGTTCCCTTGAAGCCCTGAAGATTGAGATCATGAAGGGTTAGGGAAAAAGGAAAGGGGAAAGGGAGGGGCAGCTGGAAAAGTTAAGGGAAAAGGAAGGGGGCGGTTGGAAGGGTTACAAGAAAAGGAAGGGGAAAACAGAGAGGGGGAAGGGAGAAAAGAAGGGGGGCGGCTGTTAGGGTTATAGGAGGGAGAAGGGGGAAAGGGAAAAGGGAGGGGGGCGGCTGTTAGGGTTATGGGAGGGGGAAGGGTGAAAAAGGAGTGGAGTGGTTGTGAGGGTTAGGGTATTTAGTTTTAGGGTTAGGATTTTCTTTTTATACCTTTTTTTTAGATTTAATGAAACCGGTTCGGTTTGGTCTGGTTCAATCGGTTTAAGCTTTTTTAAACTGGAACCGAACCGGACTGGTCAGTTTTTTTTATTTTTTAATCGGTTTATTCGGTTTTTTTTCGGTTCGGTTTTTTCGGTTAATTTTTTCTCGGTTTTTTCGGTTTAATCGATTGGTCGGTTTTTTTGGACACCCCTACTTCTAAGTGTGCTTTTCACCACAATTATTAAATCATATCAGGTCGATTGGATTTTCATCACAATTATTAAACTCGACCGGCTTGGTAGAACGATTTAGAACTCAACTAACTTGGCTCTTGACCCCAACTAGGTTTAAAAAAATAATCTAAAGCTGACTTGATTTGAATCAGGTAATTATGAGTTGAATCTAAAACATAGTTGACTCACTCAAAACTTGATTTGATTTAAAAAAAATTAAAGAAATTTTATTTTATTTTTAAAAAAAATCTTGAAACATGAATTGATACAGATTAAATTACTCAACTCGTGAACCAATTCTTGAAGCGGCTCATGCGATTTAATCAACATTGTTTTCCACGGCAACATCTCCGTTAACTAATAATCCTATGACAGAACTCATGCCACGATGCAAATTTCAAAGGTTCTTTCAAGAAGAACGTCCTCTCACATGCGCTACAGGAAATAAAATAAAATAAAGGACAAAGTTTAATGCTAGAATACTAAAGAAATAAAAAAAAGAGAATGTCATTCGTATGCTTGTAGGGTATGGGTATATTAGTTGTATTATAAGAGAGAAAGGTGATGAAGTGATTGCTACTAGGAGAGAAAACGACGACTGGATATAGCTACAGTGGCAAAAGGCTGGTTTTGGGAACTTGAACCGAGAAAAATCTGCTCAAGCTAGGTTCGGCAATGAAATTCATCAAAAATCCCATCTTTGCTTAATTTGATCCTTTTAAAGCTGAATTCTCATTGAGTTTAAGGCTTCAGTTTCTTACAGACATCCCTCTCCAAGTCCCAACTCCCACCACACCACCTTTGCACTAATATTTGTCGATCAAAGAGATCCCGATTCACGAGCAGAAAGCAAACTTAAAAGGAGCCATTTCTAGCTAGCTCAAAATGAAGGTGAGTCGTTTGTTATTGAAGAGATCATAGAGAGGCCTTCTCGGTTCAAAATCCATGATTTGAATTCGTCAAGTTTAGATTTCTCGGGCTATATATATTAATATATATTTATAAACCTACACACGTTTTGATAAGAGATTTTATTTGGTTGCTGGCAGCTATTCAGTTGGATGCAAAATAAGCTTAATGGAAAACAAGGGAACAACACCAAACCAAATGCAGTGATTTCAGCCACTCGTAAGCCTCCTCCTCCTCCTCCTCCTCCTCCTCCTTCTTCTTCTTCTTCGAACTCTTTTTTTTTTTTTTCTATGTTTGTTTATTTCAGTATTTTGAGTGAGTTCGAGAAAAAGAGATCACAGGTCAAATTAAGAGTAAAAACAACTTTAAAAATGTGTGTATAAAAGAGATCGCCTTTTTTGTTTTATTACAAAGAAAAGGGTCGGACCTCTTGAAGGAATGGAGACTTTGCCAAATTTATCATTTCATTAATATGTAAGCAACACAGTCAATTTAGTCACATGCCGAAGAAGAAATGTGATTTATTTAGTCTACATATATTATATTCATAAATATAGCATTTTTCTAATTTTAGATACAAGGATAAAAGTTATGGATTATATTAAAATAATTATAATTAAATTATCTATAGTTAATGGATCAGATCAGATCAGATGGATTGAAGTCAACAAGAATTATCTATATTCAATATGATAAAAATCAAAACAAACATAAGTCAATAACTTTTTTATTTGTTTTACAATATAACCCAGCAAATATTTTATTTGCGGTCAATTAATTTTGTTTTGTCTTTTGGACAGGCCATGTGAAACAAGAGTCTCGGGAGGAATTTAGCGATTGGCCTCATGGGCTGCTAGCAATTGGAACATTTGGCAACAAAGAGCTCGGAGAGAGTAATGAAATCCAGGATGCTGAAGAGGACCACCTTGTTGGAGAGGACCCGTCTTCATCCCATGATTTACAAGATTTCACTCCCGAGGAAATTGGGAAATTGCAAAAAGAGTTGACAAAGCTTTTAACAAGAAAGCCAACTTCTCAAGATAAAGAAAAGGAAACTGCAAATCTTCCATTGGATAGATTTCTTAATTGTCCATCGAGCTTGGAGGTAGACAGAAGGGTCAGTAATACAGCAATCGGTGATGTGGATGACAAAGAAGATGACATTGAGAGGACAATCAGTGTTATACTTGGTAGATGCAAAGACATTTGTGAAAATAATAAGAAGAAAGCTATTGGGAAGAAATCAATCTCTTTCCTCCTCAAGAAGATTTTTGTTTGCAGGAGTGGGTTTGCTCCACAGCCAAGTTTGAGAGATACACTTCAAGAATCAAGAATGGAGAAGGTATGCCTAACACTTTGTTCATTTGCTTGCATGTCCAACAAACATTTTGCTTTTTGTCATGATCATAAACATTTCTCCATGCCAAAACTATCAATTTCACCATATGTAGTTTTTAGACTACGTAACTCCTACTCTAGGGTGCCAAGGTTTGCCACATTAAGAATGCAAAGTTGAGACAAGGCCCGCTAAAATCAAAGCCTAGAAGAGTGCAATTCATATCCTTGTTGCCATAAATTAATTTATACGATTTATTAATGTTATACTTGCGAACAGCTTTTGAGAACATTGCTTCACAAGAAGATTAACCCACAAAGTACTTCCCGGGCATCATCAATGAAGAAATATATCGAGGACAAAAAGATTTCAAAGAAGGAAAAGGAAGACGATGAAAAACAATACAAGACAAGTGATGGATCTAAATGGGTGAAGACAGATTCAGAATGTGAGTTCATCTTTTCGTTGCTTGGGTGTCCAAACATATATATATCAAGATCCAATTGACATATTAACGCGGTCTTGTTCGTTTATTGCAGATATTGTATTAGAGATTTAATTAAATCTTCATCCCTTTTAAGCATTAATATCACAAGGTATTTATAAGACGACCCTTTTCTCTGTTCATTTTTCCAGCTTTGTTGAAGCATTTAGTAGTGATTATGGAGAGCTAGCATCAAATCAAAACTGGCCAGATATATTATACTCTAAAAGTACATATAGATATGTATGATTTTATCTTTAAGCATATATATTCACTATCAAGGCAAATTTGATTTCTGTCGTGGATGCTAAATAGCTTTAATTCCAGGTTCAAACGTGGATTGAAGCAAGTGAGATGCTGAAATTATGCAGTAAAGAGCTCAAGGAATTCAAGACCATAAAAGGCCATCAATAAACATATATCAAAGCTATATCGAGGGTGGATTCATGAGGACAAGAAAAAGATTTTTTGATCAAGAATGTCACTTGCTATCTATTTTGTTGACGGTGCTTCCCCGGAAGTTTGTTTTTTTCATGTTTGCATCTGTTGATTCAGGTCAGGGCAACACATGTTAACAGTCCAAGGATTTCTTTAGTAGCCTTTATGCACCCGAAAAACAAGATAGAGCTAGACAATATTCTCTCCCTTTTTTTCAGTCCTGTTTTACCACACCCTTTTTTCTTAGCTATGTTTGCTCTTGTAATATATATAATTTTGACGTAAATAATATAAAAACTGACAGGATATTATTATTATTATTATTATTATTATTTGTCTTGTTTCAAATAATAATTGACATGATATATATCCTCCTAATATCTCTGCCAAGGCACATAGTTTCAAGGATCTTTTTTCTTCGAAAAGAGTTTCAGACGATCGGGATCAATTACACTGCGTTTCAATTTGCCTCTGCCAGCGAAAGAAAACATGCAAAGTCTTATGCAGGCAGAAAACACTTTGAGAGGCTTAGCACTTAGTGATAAATTCAAATATAATGAAAAACAAAAACAAAACAAAAAATATCTTCATGGTTTGTTGCCAACCATGCCACAGCCCAGCTATTACCTAGGTTATTAGGTCGAGCATGGTAGCATTGGTCCATGTTTGATATGCATCTCGCACAACACTCACATCGGCTTAAGTTATTATGTCCAAGTCTAACGTGCTGAAATGCATTCTAGCACTCACACAAGCTTGAGCTACCATGCTCGAATCCGATTTATTTAGATTCAAGTAGCACATTTTGATTCATTTTTCATCTCCAATAAACTCAGGGACGTTGCTCAAGCTCAGCACTTTTTTAGAAATATTTTCAGAATCTGACGTGATCTTTCAGTATTTTATATTAATTCAATATGTATTATTTTGAGTAGAATGCAACTCAAAATATTACAAGGGTGAAATTACATTTTAAACCCTCCTTTCTATATAAAAAAAAAGACTCATGAGCTATAAATACATTATGAACCCTTCAAACTAATGATTCACAATCTCTTTATTTTTAAATAGGTTGTCAATTCTGTTCCATTTCGCCTGAAATGGTCGAAACATTCCATACCAATTCAAAAAACAGAACAAATTTTATCTCATTTTAAATCTTGGTCCATTCCGGATTTTTCGGCTAAATTCTGCCCGGAACGTTCCGGTTTCATTCCACATGTTTCGTTCCGCTCTTGAAAAGTCATTGAATCAAATTGAACCTTGTTCAATTTAATTAATTAAACCACCCAATTATAAAAAGTTATTTTTCATTACTATTTTCAATAACAATGATATTAATAATAATATTGAAAATTATTATTACTATTTTCATTAACAATTATATTAATTTTTTAAAATTAAATTTATCACTAATATATATGGTTTATATTCATGTTGTTTTTTCATATTTATACTTTGTAGGAATTTGAGCAAAACAAGGGATGCTTTAGATCCCATTAGCCTTGATAACATTGACCTAATTTTATATTTAAAATATTTATATTAAAACATTTTACTTTCATAATATTTTGATATTTTGTTTAAGTTGAATTACTTTAAGTTAAAGATCTATTTAATCTTGACTATTTAGAAATATTTTAAATTTTAAAATTATATTTGTTTGGCATTGTGTTTGTATTGCATAATTTATAATTAATTTATCTTGAATTTGAATTATGTTTGTTGAATATATATATATGAATAGTACAACCCCGAAACGGCACGCCGAAACACTTCGAAACTGAAATATTCCATTCCAATTGAAAAAACAAAACACCTACCGAAACGGAATTGACAACCTTGTTTTTAACATCTTTAGCATATATATTTCTGAGTTTATATCTTTAAATTATCATTATACTTTCTATTTCTAAAAGAATACTTACTTAAGTATTTAAGAGTTCCTAAATCTACAAAAGATAACCTTTGAATTATAGATTTAAGATCATCAATAAATATATATTTGATATTGCGATAGTTTTTATATTTGCAGTTATGATTTAAAAAAAAAGTTGTTTTAGTTGTTTTTTAATAGGTTTTCAAAAAATCTGTTTGGTTAAAATTATTGTAAGATGAATTTTTACATGTAAAATAAATGAAAAGTTAGGTTTTCATTAATGAAAAACAAGTTATTCTTACTTCTACACAACCAAGGTTTGAAATATAATTATACATGAAGTCGAGTGTAAAAGGCAAAAACTATTTGATTAAATGCGTGTTTGGTATCGTGCTAAATTGTGTTTTTCAAAAGTATTTTTAAAAAAAATATACATCAAAATAATTTATTTTATATTTTTTTAATTTGAAATCAGTACATCAAAATTATATATAAAAAAAACACACACTAAAAAATATTAATTTAATTTTTTAAGGCAAATGCATTTTTTTAAAGTATTAAAAATGAAAGTTATCACACTTGCAACATATAAAAATTATTAAAAAATACTTAAAAATATCAATTTAATTTTTTAAAAAAATATTAAAAAATAAAAGCTATCACAAATTCAATCATTTACCTGAATAAATAATCTTTTCTTTATGATAGATAAAATACATAAACAGTTGCTAAGTCTGATGACTGACGTTAAGATTATAATTTAACGATGCTATAACTCTTTTTAATTTTCTTAATATTTAATATTAAGATTATAATTTAACGATGCTATAACTCCTTTTAATTTTTTTTTAATATTTAATATTACGATTATATTTAATATTTAATATTACTAGTCAAAATATATTTTGCGCTTCATAATTTATTAGTAAAATATGGGAGAGGAAGAACATTTGTCAAAATATATTTTTCTCAGTAATAAGAGTGTAAAAAAAGAAAAATATTTGTCAATCAATCAAAACAGAGAAAGCCAAAGGAAACCATATGGGAGAGGAAGAACCTAACACACTAAACAATAACATCTCCTCAGTCCTCGCATGGATCTTCAACTCCCACTCCTCCCACCATGCCTGCCCAACTAAAATAAAAACATAAGCATCCCCTTTAATGAACAATTTCCCACATTTATTTTTCTCTTACCTTCTCTTAAAAATTCCCTCTGTCTCTTGTTGATCTCTTTTGGTGGCGGTGCGATTGGATCTGAGTGCCTTTCTTTTTACAAACCCACCACTTTGCTCTTTCAACCCGGAGGACAGAATTAATTCTCTGAAACTTCCCCTTCTCTTTGGTTTTTTTCTTTTCTTGGATCCGGACAAAAATATTCTATTGAAGGGTTTTCTTTCTTTTTTTCTCAAATAGTACAGTTAGAATTTGGAATCTGAATTCTTGGGAAATTAAAGGGGTTCTTGTTCATTGAATCAGTTAGGGTTTTTCTTTTTGTTGGTGGGTTGATTGTAATTCATTTTGTTTCGGGGAGGGGGGGAGAGAGAGAGAGAGAGTTGTAGTTGTGTCTGTGTGTGTGGTTAAAGGTAACAAGGAGGAATTTGGAGGCAGCCAATGCCATATTTTGTTGATTGGTATTTGAAGAATTTTTCGGTTATTTTGGAGTACCGAAAAGTTTACAACTTAAGAGTAAATACCTTGAAAGTATTATCAATCAATGTCTTGGGCAGGCCCAGAAGATATCTACCTCTCTACTTCTCTTGCCAACTATCTTGATAGTAAGTTCTTTCTCTTTCCGTCTCTCCCGCTTGCAGTTTTCTTTGGATTGTTACTGTGCTTAAAGGTGGAACTTTGCAATAATTGCCTAAGAAAGAAGACTTTTTTTTAGTGTGTAGGCATGCCAAAAGATTGGGAAAGGAGTGGGTTCTTGCAGTTTTGGTATTTTGTTCTTGGAATTGTCTGGATTTCGTCTAAGTATGTTGTTTATCTAGCAATATTATGCTACTTGGGTTTTTTTTTTAATTCCATATTGAAATTTATAGCTGACAGCGTTTAATACTTTAATTGGCTTGTGGTCTTGGTTCGGTTGAGCAGAGTTGTGAAAATGTATTTTCAGTAGTCTTGATTATTGCTTATAGTGTGATTCTGTTTCTTTAGTGCAGTTTTTTGGGAGCATGCTTTCGGTATCTTGAGAGCTATTTTAGTACATGGATTTGTACTCTTTAACATGCAGTTAGGGAAAATGATTAGGGCCATCCTTTTCCCAATTGGAATTTGATGGGCATATCTCAGCATGGCCTTATTGTGTCAGCCAGTGGCACTGTTTAGCTATTTCCTAAATTTTGGGTTCTATTTTCCCTTGTGCTTCTGTTCTCATTGCTCGAGATTTTGGAAATTATCTGTTAATGAATGGGAAATTCTTTCGTTCTGAATAAAAGTAGGAGCTTTGTTTATTTGCTTTGGTGATTGTTGAGCTTTCCTGCTATACATTGCCGAACCCACATACACCCATTCTTGTTTTAGGTTTTGCAATACAGAAAGTTGTTGTTTATGAAACCCAACTTTGGAATTTAAGAATTTTTTTTTCATTCAATTGATATTGATTTAAAAGAAAGTGTTAAGATAATGGGTTATGGCTTATTTTAAAACAAAAAACAATTGGTTATGCGCAGATGCCAATGAACTAAAATGGGTTCATGATCTTATATTACCCAATTTTCTTTTGTAGAGTTGTCTTGATGATTTCCTATTCTCCAAAATATTTCTTTCTGGTAGTCATGTTAGATATATGAATGAAATTGAGACATATAACTCTAAATATTCAGTACTGAAAGTCTGCATGGAATTCAGATACAAATGGATTAATTGATGTGTTTTGGACTGTGGATTACTTTTCCTTTGTTCTTATTTGATTGGTGTCTCATGCTTTGTTCATGCTTCAGAGAAGCTTCTTGTGCTCCTACGAGATGGCCGAAAGCTCATGGGATTACTTCGTTCTTTTGATCAATTTGGTAAATTTTCTTCCTTCTCATTGTTTGTAGTTCTACTTGCTACTGTATGATTTGTGATATCTGAAAACAAAATTTTTGGTCATGTGCAGCCAATGCTGTCCTTGAAGGTGCATGTGAAAGAGTTATTGTTGGTGACCTTTATTGCGACATCCACTTGGGTCTATATGTGATTCGTGGGGAGAATGTTGTCTTAATTGGAGAGCTGGTATGATGTGATTGATTTCTTTGATTGCTGACAATATATTGTTTGGTGCATACTTTGTTGTATTCTTCTAACATTTTCCTTTTGCTTTGCTAGGATTTGGAGAGGGAGGAGCTTCCACCACATATGACTCGTGTTTCAGAAGCAGAGATTAGAAGGGTAAGTTTTCCTCAATAATGTGTTTTTGTTAAGAAGTTAATTCCAAAGACTGAAAGATCACCCGAGGTCCAAGTAACTCCCACCCTTCCATTGTTTCCTAGTAAAAAATCTACAAAAAGCTGTTCATCATATAATTGGTAAATTTGGATGCCAGTTTTGTGGTGAGTTTTGACATTTTAGGCAAGGTTTTTTGACACAGCATTTCGCTGAAGGTGGACATAAGAAGATGGCTTTGTATGTGCACGAATGTGTGCACACGTGGTTTTGACCTTGAATAAGCTAATAATAAGCATTTTGTCATTTTAAATGGCTTGATAGTGTTATTTTCTAATCATTGACTGAACTTTTTGACTTTTTTCTGCCACCATCATTTTAGTCAAGTTCCTGAGAAATGAGGTATGACATAAATTGTGTTTATGGTTCCCTTCGTAATTGAACACAATTTTAGCTCTGCTGTTCATTCTCCAGTTAGGGTTACACCCTGCCAATGGAACTTCATTCATTATTTACTACGAGGAGTTAAACTTCTTGCTGCTGCACTAAATAACACACTGCATTTTCCTTTGAAGCGTAATGGTAATATTTTTTAGGGTAAAATGACCATGTAAGCAAATAAGCAGTTACATGGGAAGGTAGCCACTATTTGTGTGTCAAAGAACCTGCTGCTGTTGCTAAACTAACAAAGAGATGTCAGAACTTCCTTCAGTTGTTCTCACGAATGTTTTTTCTTAGGAGTCTCTCATTCTGCACAGGAAAGATGCGTATATATCAGCTGCCTTTCATCTTTACTGTAATAATTTTAAACTTTTAATTTTTGCAGGCGCAGAAAGCAGAAAGGGAGGCAACAGATCTAAAAGGTACAATGAGGAAAAGAATGGAGTTCCTTGATTTGGACTAGTGCATCTCTTACATCCAGGTTGTGATCTGCGCATATTTTAGCGGGCAGAGGTTTAGGAGATATGATTAGGTTGGATGTTATTTTCTCGTAGTTTCTGTAACATTTTGCAAAGAATGTGTGAGAAATTTATTCAGTGCTTGTTATCAAGGTTATTTTATGCTCAAGTTAAGGTTAGCAGTTCACTGATACCATTGGCAACC
>Ga0325400_1005336_pt1 | contig 12081 bp, 8 predicted proteins | sample PopdelMetagenome_2_FD_205662 | JGI IMG/M metagenome (GOLD analysis project Ga0325400, IMG submission 205662) | Populus deltoides microbial communities from Bellville, Georgia, United States - Xylem-PdKOR-R1 | ecosystem: Host-associated > Plants > Phyllosphere > Stem > Wood/Secondary xylem...
GTTACATGGCCAAATAACTTCATTCGTGATTATTTCTATCTTTTGGTAGTAATGATTCACTCTTAGTTGACATCATCAAGAGTTGAAAATTAAGTTAGTAGCACAAGCACGCCCCCTCTCCCCGGCGTGCGCGCACATTTTATCACATGTTTACATTCAATAGATGTCACTCCTCTCATCTTTCACACAATATTTGGCTTTTGACTCTAATATGTTCACCTTCGCCTTTTACCAGTCAATTCTCAATATTTCAGTGCTTTAATGAACTAATTCACAACAAATAAAAGATTAATATCTTAATAGAGCAATAAAAAAAATGTAAAGAATCAAGAAACAATAAAATTGAAAACTATCAATACAAAACTACAAATACGAAATCATGAATATCAATACGAATTCTTGCAAAATATGAACCATATAAAGACATGACATAAAATACTACAGAGACGAAGAAACTAATGATATAAGAGCTAAATGACTCAAAATAGCAGAAACTAATAAAAAAAGACAATGATGCAAAAACTATCTTTTTTTTTTTAATTTTCAATAAAACCATACCAAGTAAACCTAAAGTACCCCAATTAAAAATTTATCTTTAAAAAACCTCAAGAATCAAGATTTTTTTCAAATTTAAAGCAAAGGGTTAAACTCTATGTTTCTTTGAATTAAGATTTACGATAAACCCTAAGAATTTATTTTCTTGTGATTTTATTTATTTTTTATATGACTTTATTTAATCAAATTGCAAATAATTTTTTTTTTAACTTGACGCCACAACTAGTTTTTAGAAATGATAAAGAACTCGATAATAACAAAGTATGCAAAAACTTGAAAATAAAGGGATGTAATATGATTTAGAGTATTTGCTCTGATATCAGCCAATACGTACCTCGTTGATATAAAAATCCAGAAACTCACAGTCAAATCTATTATTCCCAAAAAAGCTAAGATCAAGTTTGAAATTGAGCTTGACACAATGATAACCTGTACCAAGGTATCAAGATTATAAGTAACATAACCTCCACCCAACACCTATAAAGAGACACGAAAGAGAGGTATAAAAGATATCACAAAACTTGGTTAATTCTTTGATAAGTCACAATAGTTCAATAAGAAAACCAAAAAGTATGAGCAAAACCTCACACGTAATAATAATTGCTGAAATTAAAGTCTACCCCTCAAATAAATCTAAATATAAGCTAAATAACTCCATTTATAATAAGTAAAAATTCTTAAACAATGCTGCAAAAATAATAAAAGAATTTTAAATAAAATAAGAAAAGAAATATTATCAATTAGGAAACTAATACAATTCTTGTATAGTAGCTTTTAGACCTTCATAAGGTCTTCTTGATGTCTAATATCCCTAAAAAATTAGAAATGAAAATTATAGTAAACTTTCAACTCAATCCAACTGTCAACATGAAAATTATAATTGTTAGAGTAAAATTATATATTAGGAAAAATAAGCCTCTAACTGCCAAAATTATTTGACTCATGAAGTAGATGGACAGGCATAGGCCCCTCTTACGCATGAATTAAATTGACTAAGGTCTAATATTTCTTATTAATGTTGTCTCCTTGAAATTCACCTTGTCCCAAATATTCTAGTAAGCTCATTGAAAGTATCTTTGAGCTTCTTTGTTTTTGATCTTGTAATTGATCCAATTAGAACTTGCATTGAATCTTTTGATGTAATCTTCATCATATCAAAACCTTGAGTTATATTCAAAGGGAATTAGACCATAAAGAATTTTACAACCCCATAAAAAAAAAAGCAGGACATGCAGAACCTATATAATATTACAATCATTCAATCATCAAAACACATAATCACATTGGAATTTTAATGTCCATAATTATCCATAAAAAATAAAACACATTAATATGAAGAATTAAATACATCGCATGCTTCAATTCAAATTATTGGCTTTACGTCCGATTTTAAAATAATATTTTTAACATTTAAAAATACTAAATCAAACTCAATTTTATAATTTTTCAAAATTTAGAAATTATATTCGATACATACTTTCTTGAAAACCATTTTTCAAGATTTACTAATAAAACTAATCATATTAATTTTTTTTTATTAACTTCCTAAGTTATTTTAGTATCAATTAAACAAAATTTTCTTTAAAAAAACATCTTAAAGATTTAATAAGAAAATTAATCATGTTAAGATTCTTATTAATATCCTAAACTATTTTATGTTCAATCAAATAAAATTTTATAGCTTAAAAATTCTATTTATTCTAGAAAAATTATTTTTCTAAAATATTTTAATTAAATCCTAATCCAATTAGAATATTACAAAAATAATTAGAAAAGGTAATTCTACAATTAATTTAATTTAGGTTTTCAATTTTAATATAAAATTAATATTTTATATATAAAGGTGTAGAATTGTAATTTTGCCACAGATACCAAAATAGTAATTGGGCATAAGATATAGGGATAAAAATTTAATTTAAACTCCAAAAACCCTAAAATTTGCTGCAAAGACTGAATTATAATTTTTCCCCTTCTCGTCTTTCCCTTGTTGCTAACAGTGGACTTGTTGCCCACTGCTGTGATTGATGCAGTGGCAGCTGTATCTGGATGCGCGTTTATTTTTTAGATAATTTTTGTAGTTAGTGATTTTAAAAAAATAAATTTTTTTAAAAAATATGATTAGTTAGATTTAAATATATTTTTAATAAAAATTATGGTTGAGATTTATTTGCAGCAGAAAACGTATATAAAATGTTTGGTAGTTGTGTGGTTGCGGTTACTTTTTAAAATGTTTTTTACTTAGAAATATATTAATTTTTTTAATTTTTTAAAAATTATTTTTATATCAGTATATCAAAATAATTTGAAAATACAAAAAAAATATTAATTTAAAGTAAAAAATTAATTTTTTTCAAAAAAGTTTTTAAAACGTAAAAACAAATAGAGTTTTACGGAACTCAGTTACAAAAGCATTTAAAAACTGCTTCTAAAAAATTATGTTTCAGACTCAATTTTTTAATAAGTTTCTCAGTAAAAAATATAGTTTAACGTGTTACTAAATACCTTACTGTATTTTTTACACCGCAAATATAAAAACTAAAAAATAAAAACAAACACAGCCGCGCAAGGTTGTTGCCGCGCGTTGCGCCGCCCCTAGCGGTAATGAAGTCGATTGGTACTCAGGCGACACCATCAAAAGTTGTACGGTGTCAATAAAAAAAAAAGAGAGATGACGATATATTCTTATATCTGACAGCTCACACGTGAATGCTGAGTATATTTATAAGATTCTTTCGAACAGTACCCTGCTTGGCAAGGAGAACGCCACCCTCGCGGAGGCTCTAATTTTATTTTATTTTATTTTAATTATTTGAGAGCTTTTTCTACCAAACTCATGGCTGCAGGATAAGGTTAGAGGATAAGACCAATTTGAAAGAAGGAAAGGGAGCAAAACTAAGAAGACCGCTCATGTCACATGCTAAATTCAGCTCAAAGCTCTTTTACCTCCGAAAGAGTTAATGACTTGATTTCCTTGTTTTCCAATTCTTAATACATTAATTACTATCTCTAATTTTCTTTTAAAAACTGAAAGCCAGGGATTGAAGTCCAAGGTGAGCAATTTTTTACATAAAGGGATGATGTTTCAAAATCATATAACCTAAAAACTTTTTCATGTAGTTTTAATAAAGAGGTTGAAACGTTTTTATATATATATATATATATATATATATAGCATTAATGATAGATAAATATTTCTTGCATAATATTAATGAGAGATAGATATCTTATACTCAATATTGAACTTGGAATGATTCCAAACTGAAGGGTGATGGGTCTAGCATCTCGTCAAACTCATACGCACTTGGTCTCAACATGTACCTGATTCTAAGGGTGTTGGGTCTAGCATCTCGTCACACCCACACACACACTTGGACTCAGTGTATAACTAAAGGGTGTTGGGGTCTGGTGTCTTGCTAGAATCATATGTACTTGAGCGTATTTGAGCTCAATATGTAACTGAATTAAAAAAAAGTTGGGTCTAGTATCTCGTCAAACCAACATATACTTAAACTATTTACATAGATGAATTCAAGGATGTTAAGTCTGGTACCTAGTCAAACTCATGTATATGAACTCAGCATTTAACTGAATCCAATGATATTAGATTTGACATCTTGTTAAACCCAAAAATATTAAGGCTATAAACAAGTTAAATCCATGTCATTTGAGCTTGATTTTCTATCAAGTCTGAATAGAATGGATTATTACCTTACTTTCGTGACTTTTAAATATATACTTTTAAGCAAATATATATATATATATATATATATATATATATATATATATATAAATATAATAATTTGAGTTTGGCATATCAAGGATGGCACATGTATGTATGGGCCTGTGACCCACTTGCCTTCCGTATTGAAGAAAAACCTCACAAAAAACAAAAGCCACATGCCCATCAAATTCACAAGGTGTCACAACTCACAACCACACCTTCCTGATGAATACCACTCGTCTGAGTGGCCCCTGACTCCACTATTTAATATCACATTATAAACTACAAAAACTAAATTAATGTAAAAAAATTAAAGATTTTTGTTTCCAATTTCCTGTAATTTAGCCATGCCAAAAAAAAAATAGTCAAATTCGAATAGTTTTTTGTAACCTCAACTAATTTAATAATATAATTATAAAAAAAAACACTAGCATTAATTAAAAAAAACAACAATAAAAAAAAACCCAAAAAAATACTTAAGTAATGATTCAAATAGGTTTCATAACCTCAATCAAATATGATAAATGAAAAAATTAGAGGAAGAAATTAAAAAAAAAAAAACAAGTTTTATAAATTATTTCAAATAAACAAATAATAATAAAAAAATAAGAATCAAATCTAAAGTAAAAACAAATTGAAAGGTTTGGCGCAAAAATTGAGGAGAAATAAAATAATAGGAAAAGGATTATCAATATCAAACCAGAGATCCATTAACTAAACACTTCTCCCATGCATGAAGAGGCTGTTAAGGAGATTCCAACATCGTCTTGTAATTCGATGTTAGGTTGTCATGTGTTGTCTGAAGCGCACAGATATCACCCATACGTTGATGCTTGTAATGCATGTCTCAATCATTTTTTTAATAATAATTATATGTATTAGATTACCAAATCATCCCTTAATCAACTTGATAATAATATAAAAAAATAAGGAAAAGATAAAAGCACATGTATGCGGTGAAACAAATTTGGGTTTTTAGAGTATTTTAGTAATTTTGTTCTGCTTTGAAAAAGTAAAAACCCATAAAATATACATGTATTAAATAAAAATATATTTTAGAGCTATGCGTTTTTATAAAGATTGATCTTGTTATTATCATCGATATTACGGAGCCTATAAAACCCAGAACTTATACAACCTTGCAAAGGCTAGCTGTCACTATAAGATCTCTAAGTAGTATAAAATTACAGGTGAAAATGACATTAACCACTCTTTCCTTTGCAGGTTCAAGGCTATATAAAGAAAACGTCTTTTTCTCCATTACCATTTCTAACTTAAGAACAAGAGAGTCTCTTCTAAGCTCAATAAAAAAATAAAATAAAATAAAAGCATGTTTTGTAGATGCATGTGCTATTAAATGCAGCATTCTAAACTCTCTAGTCTTGCCACATGTCTCCCAGAAAACTTAATATTTGTGGGGTTTTTCGTGAACCCCATCGTCTTTCCAGCAACTGGATGAGGAATTAGAATTTTGGAAGTGCTTTCAAGGAGAGTAGAAAACGAGTCCATATCACGGCATGGCCCAGCTGCTTCACAGTCAGAAAAAAGGCGAGACACCTTTGAAATGTGCCTGCCAGGCTTAAAAACACGTTCCCGTGTGCATCCCAGTTACTTGATTGATATCGTGCATATGCTTGGAAAGCAACTTCGCCGAATTATTATTAATTTTAGCTTAGCTTAGCTTAGCTTCACGCGCTTCTTGCACTCGATGATCCAATGAGGATCTCTCTATAATCTTCGATTCTGTACTGATATGCCATAAATTTGAAGCTGATTTTGGAAGAAAGTAAACTTGCTTCAGCCTTTCAATCCATAATTATAATAAACAGGAATACAGGTATCACTGCACCTCAAACCAATATATTGCTCTTGAAAATTACAAAGCGCCATCATTAAAGTTGGCTCATTCTTTGAAAATGCTTCTGATCACAAATTCAATTAGATAATATAGGCAGGCAAGTGCTAAGTGATTTGTTAGGTGTCAGTGGTCTGTAGGAAGCAAAATGGCTGCTGGTTTCAGCAGAGCAATTCGAAAGCAGACAGGCAAAATTTACATCGCCATTACCAAAAGGGATTTAACCGCTGCTTGAGTATCATCAAGCTGGCATCAGTTATAGCCAAGGCAAAGATAAAGTACGATGAACCTTGAAGCTGTAACTTGATGTTTGAACGCAATTTTTTCTTACAAAAGAATTGACCGAAAAACGAAAGAATAGGAAAAAACAAAGCAGAAAAGTAATAATAAAAAAGAAAAACCTTACAAGTGAAAAGAAGCATGAACACTATCTACCCTATCTTTCATTCCCACCTGCAGTCATTCTTCTGTCCATATAACACAATATTTTCTCATGTTGAGTGGGGAATGTATTGGGGTTCTGGAGGGTTGGAGGCTAATCAAGAAAAGCAGCACCCCCAGCCCAGATCAATTTCCCCATGTAATTTTTCCTTTCAGTGATAATCTTATTTGTTGTCCACCCATGTCGACCATGTTTTTATCAGCATTCTATCTGACAAAACCTATCGTGCTACCTTCACTGAACCTGCTCGCCTATCAAATCTAGGCCAACAAGCAAGAATGATATCCCTTGAAATAGCAAGAAGTAGAAATGAATCCCCTGAGCAGAAAGCAAACTCCTTGCTGAAGCTGTTAAGAGAAGGAAAGCCAGTGCCAACTCTTTCATATATATTCTATTATGCTTCTTTTTCTTCTTGTCCTTTTGATCTTGTTGCATAATTTCTTCCTTCAATTCTTCAAGATTTGGCTCTGAAGAACCCCTTTGATGCTTTGTCTCTTTCTTCGCCAAGGAAACAAGATCACCCTCAGAAGAGCGGCCAGACTTCTTAGTAACAACCCATTCATAGGCACTTCCAAGCTGGAATAGGCCAGAGATCATAGCATTGAACTTGGTCACCGACATAGTGTTTTCAAACAGAAGGTAAGGGACAATGAAAGGGAAGGATTTGGGGGCTGGGAGAATGTTGAGAAATGACATGGTGGCTGGAATGTAACAGACAACCCATGCTGGGAGCTCAGCCTCTGGTATAAACATTGTCATGGGGAGAATTATGCAGAAGAGTGTGAAAGAATAAAATGGTAGGATAAGCTTTCTGAGCAGAAAGAAGAGAAAAACCATGTTGAATTTCTTCCATATGCTAATCTACAAAAGACCAATATAACAAAGTCAGCAAATAGAGCCAGCACAAAAACAGGGAAAATTGTAATTAGAACAAAGAGTATTTGAAAAAATATATACCTTGGATCGAATAATAGCAGGTAAACAGAGTCTAAACAGCTGCATGGGTCCAGAATGCCATCTGTGTTGTTGCTTTCTATATGCTTCATATGATTCAGGCAATTCACACTGACACTGAACATTAAAAAAAAAACAACTGTTAAACCACATTAAAACCATTGACTACTACTAGTTTGGTGACAAACTCACTGAAATCAATGACAAAAACATCCAGTAATATAAAACTAAAAAGAAATATTTATTATACCTCAACATCATTGAGGAAAATGAATTTCCAGCCATGAAGATGGGCACGAACAGCAATGTCCATGTCCTCAACAGTAGTCCTCTCTAACCAACCACCAGAATCTTCCAAAGCTTTTATCCTCCACACCCCAGCAGTCCCATTGAATCCAAAGAAGTTAATGAAAATACCATTCACTTGCTGCTCTACTTCGAAATGAAATGCTAAATTAATGTTCTGCAACCTAGTCAACAAGTTCTCATCCTTGTTCACAAAAGACCACCTTGCCTGGACAAGCCCTAGCTCCTCATTACCCTGTAATGCCACATTCAATTTCAATACTTGCGTCTTTAATTACTAGAATGGTTGAATTAGCTGCTTATCCTATTATGCCACAGAATTTCACATAAATCAACTCAAATTCGATCAAAATAAATTGTATAATAAGGAATCAAAGTGAAGTACCTTGAAGTGAGGGACTGTCCTCTTAAGAAAGTCGGGGGTTGGCTGGAAATCGGCATCGAAAATAGCCACAAATTCATAGTCTTTGACATAGCTACAATTCATAGCAGACTTGAGATTACCAGCTTTATAGCCATCTCTAATTACACGATGCCTATACAAAATGTGGGCACCCTCTTGCTGCCATTTATTAACCTCCTCTTTAATCAACAATTGCGTAGTTGGATCATCAGAATCATCTAGAATTTGTATTAAAATCTTCGATTTCGGCCAGTCTAAATTACACACAGCTGCTATAGATTGTTGATAAACCTACGAGAAAAAAAAACGAATAAAACACCAAGTAACCAAATAAAATTAAAGAGCTAAAAATGTGAAATTTGAAGTTACCTCTTTCTCATTGCACATGGGAATCTGGACAAGAACCATGGGAAAAAATCCATTTTCACCGGATTCAAGATCAGCAACGGCGTCTTGTTTTGGGATTGGTTTAATATTCTTAAACCGGATCCAGAAACAACCCAAACAAAGAACAAGCCTGTCAATACTCTGGACAAGGAAGAGCACAATACACGCATTGGCTAGAAATTGCAATGGAGGAGCAAGATACTCCACACGAAACAAAACCCACCGTGAATACAAGGAATCAAAGATATCTTGAAACCCAAATGGCATCGCTAATAAGTACTGCAATTGCAGATGTGGAGCTCCGAAATGCCACCCCTTAAAATAAGCAGCAACTTCAAATCCTAACAGCAAAACTGACAGCCAAAGAAAAATCTTGATGAAAGTATAGAATCTAGTTTTCACTGTTGGGTTCTCATTTTCCCGGTCGATGTCGGTGGTTTCGATGTCCGTGCGGCCAGAGTGGATGCGGCGCTTGATAGCGGAGCCGAGAGTGACCATTGCGGTGGCAATGGAGGTCAAGCAACCGGCAGCCTTGTGGGCTTTCAAGAGAAGGACCCATGTAAGTTGTTTAGCGTTTTTGTTACGTGATTTGTCGCGGCCGCGCCGACTCGGTGAGTCAGTGATTAAGAAGTCTTCCTCTGATGGACCTTCAAGCTCCACCATTGACCAGTTTGGGTTCTCCATTTTGACTACAACCGGTGTTCCTCTATGGCTGTCCTTTGCCCACCAGTCAAACAAGGGTGCCATTGTCGTTTATTTGAGATTCTGATCTTTAAAACAAAACAAAGTTTTTTTTAAAAAAAAAAATGGGACTCACAGGGGAAAGGAAGAAAAGCGTCAAAAATCAGATCTTTTTATTTGTTTTGAGGATAAAAAAAGGGCTATTAATCCTATAACATAATGCGAGACGGAGAACGCGTGGAGAAGGAAGGGGAAAGCAACCAAAGCGAGAAGTCTCTAAATTACGGTGACATGGGGAGACACTTCATACCATAACTATTGTTGAGAGTTTTTCTTAGAAGATGGAGAGGGAGACAAAACAATTTGTTTCTTGAGAGAGGGAGAGAGAGTCAGGAGGGGTTGCTGGGGACGAGTCCAAAAGAGCTCTCACTCAATTACAGCTTTCAATGGGATTATAGAGAGAGGGAGAGTGATGTCCAGAGAGATTTGATTAGGGAAAAGAGAAAAAGGTTACAGCTCAACACGTCTTTTTGCTAGAGAATTGAGAGTTTTTGATTCTTTAAAGGGAATCAAATAATTAATTTTATAGATATTTGGTGAAATGTCTAAGTAGATTAGGTGAGGGAGGGAGGGTCTGGAGCCCCTTTGACTGTAGACCACAGAGAGAGATGAATTGGAGCGCAGACACGCACAGAGCACGTCCTGTGTCAATGTCGAGGCGAGGGAGCTTCCACTTCCAAGCATTGTTATGGAAAGAAATTAACCATAGCCACGATTAGGGCAGGCTCCCGCGTTAATTGCAAACCGATCATTGCATGCTTTTAGACGAGGATCTTGTTTTGCCTTAATTCATTCTCTTTTAACATAGAATATCAGAAGAGTTTTCCTTTTCTGAGATTTTCGACACAAGATTCATGCGTTTCCTTTCTATAAAACATCTGCTAATTAATGCCTGACGATCCTTTTTTTTTTTTGTGTTTTCGTCAACCGCTGTTCCTTTTCCTATTCCGCTCCTTCTTTCTTTTTTTATTATATATAATTTTCTGTCCAGGAAAAAATTAGAATAATAGTGTTTTATATTAATTTAACATTTTATTTTAACAGTAAAAAGATATTCTCAAGAAAAAAAAACAAAAGGGAATTATATTCGGCGGATACAGGAGAGAAAATACCTGACAGGACTAATTTGGACCTAAGAAAATACCTCACATCTAAGAAAAGGAATTAATACTTGTTTTTATATGTATTTTTTAAAATAAATAAATTAATTAATATTCTAACTGACACCTCTTCTCTATAAATTTATTTATTTTTGCTTATTTAGCACTTTTTTGAAATAAAAATTATTTTTTAATTATATTGGGTGTGTTTAATTTTTTAAGAAGTTAATATGACTCATATGTAAATTTTTTTAATGTATTTTATTTAAATTAAATATTTGTTTTTATAATTGATTGAATATATTCAGCCTTACATGGTATTTTTATAATTTTATTAAATAAAATTTATATGTGTTTCAATCTTTATTATAAATTAAATTTAATAAATAAATTTATTAAGCATAATCAGTTAAATAACTCATGTTGTGATATTAAATATCTTGATTTGCCTCATAATCAGTTAAATATTCTATATTCTCAAGAAAAAAGTTATTTTTTCAATGTGGAATAAAAAAAATTTTATTTAAATACTTCAACTTTAAAGCTTAACATAATATCTTTATAATAAGGGATAAAAAACTTTTTAAAATATTCTTTTAAACTTCATTATTTATAATATGTATAGTCTATATTTACATGGATTCTTTTTTAATTTTTCATATGAAATATTAAAATTTTAATTATTTTTTTTAATTTATAATATGTATAATTTATATTTATATGAATTTTTTTTTAATTTTTCAGGTTAACTTGAATTAATTCATTAACCAGATCAACTCCTCCTCGGGTTTAATAACTATACCATATGATTTAAGGCGGGATGATTCACGCTCCTCTCACTACACAATTTTATTGTGTTAACAGCACATGTCACCGTCATCTTCTCTTTGGGATTATCAGCTGGTCATACCCTATCCTAGTTTATTATATACCTAAGGACACTTGAATAAAAGTTTTTGCAAACCTATTTGGAGGATTTATTTGTAGTTAATTATCATGTAAAAAATCATCATTAAATAATTGAGTCAATCTTGAGTTGCATAACTACATTGATCTCCGCTTCAATTATTAGATTAGAACTAATGCTTTTAAAATAAAATGTTCATATTTCATCACGTTTTCTCATAGATTTAATATTATCTTAATCTTTTTTATAATATCATGGAATTTAATCAAACAGTTTCTTTTCCATGTGTGTGTGTTGGATTTCAATTTTTTCAGCTACGTTAAAATGTTTTTTAATAGTAAATTTTTTATAATAATGAATCTAAAATTTGATATCTATTTTTAATAAGATAGAATGAGGATTATATACACTAATAAATAAATACTGAAAAGATATTTTATTGCTAATTAAATAATAAATATTTTTAATTAAATATATTAAATTATTTTTTATTCAATTTCAATTTTAACCACAGTTTTAATCAAATATATATTTTTTCAAATCAACTTTAATTAAAAGTACTTTTTATAAAATAATTTTTTTGAAATTACAACCGTAATAGCTACCACAATACCAAACACACTCGTAAATAATTTTGTATTTAGTGTGTGTTTGAGGTTGTGGTGTATGATAATTTTTAAAATAGTTTTTTAATAATTCAAAATATTTTT
>Ga0325400_1005344_pt1 | contig 12073 bp, 7 predicted proteins | sample PopdelMetagenome_2_FD_205662 | JGI IMG/M metagenome (GOLD analysis project Ga0325400, IMG submission 205662) | Populus deltoides microbial communities from Bellville, Georgia, United States - Xylem-PdKOR-R1 | ecosystem: Host-associated > Plants > Phyllosphere > Stem > Wood/Secondary xylem...
GGTGCCCAGGCGAACTTGACGGTCGGCAGCAGCGTCACCCACACGAAGAAGCCGATCACCGACACCGCGGTGCCGCGCGCGACCAGCCACAGCGACAGCACGGTGGAGAACATGGCGAACGGCAGCCCCGCGGAGAAGCCGAGCAGCGCGAACACCGCCATTCGGCCGCGAGCGGGCAGCCGGATGGCGGCAACGGCCGGATCGGCCGCGACATGGGCCGGGTGCGAAACGGGCAGGGCGACCAAGCGCGGCTCCGATGGAGGGACCGCGCTGATCCTTCCCGTCCGCGCGCGCGCCGTCAACGTCGCGCCGCCGCCCGCCTTGCGAGGCGATCGCGACCAGCAGCCGGCGCCGGCGCCGCTCGGACGGGCGCTGCGTGTCCAGCACAGGCCGACGCGGTTCGGGCACCGCCTCCGATCGCACGCGCGGCGGCCGACTCCAGGTCTCCGGCACTGTTCTACCCCCGACAGTGACACACGCTGAAAAACTTTGGCCGATCAGGGGTTCGGGTCTGGCCTTTCATGACGGTTTCGTTGCTAGATGCGCCTGGGGCGCTTTTCCGGGGAGAAAGCGCGAAAGGATTACAGGGGGATGACGATGCGGGGATCGCTGGCGCGCGGGCTGGTCACGGGAACGGCATGGGCGGCGCTGCTTGCCGCAGGGGCGGCGGCGGCGCAGGTCGCGACCCCGGAACGCGACACGCCGCCCGCCGCCACCGCGACCGGCGCGGCCACGCCCCAGCGCGGCGCCTCCACAATCGATCCCGAGCCGGCGGACGAAGGGGAGATCCTGGTCACGGGTTCCCGCATCAAGCAGGATCCGAACAACAGCGCGCTGCCGCTCCAGATCATCACCACGCAGGAATTGAGCCGCAACGGCATCTCCAGCCCCGAACAGCTCATATCGTTCCTGACCACCAACGGCTCGGGCGCGGACAACCTCGCGTCGAACGCCGACGTGACCTCGGGCGCGCAGCGCGGCACCAACGGGCTCTCCGCCGCCAACCTGCGCGGGCAGGGGTCGGCGGCGACGCTGGTCCTCCTCAACGGCCGCCGTGTCGCGGCGCACGGGCTCACCGGCCAGGCGGTCGACGTCAACCAAATCCCGTTCGCCGCGATCGAGCGGGTCGAGGTGCTGAAGGACGGCGCCTCGGCGATCTACGGCACCGACGCGATCGGCGGCGTCATCAACTTCATCACCAAGACCAATTTCACCGGCCTGTCGCTCCAGGGCTTCACCGACGTGACGCAACAAGGCGACAGCCCCATCTACCGCCTGTCGGCCACCGCTGGCTGGGGCGACCTCCGCACCCAGGGCTTCAACATCATGGGCGCGGTCAGCAAGAGCTGGAACGGCGCGCTGTTCGGGCGCGAGCGCGACTTCGTCAACTCGAACCAGCCGCGCCGTGGCCTGTCCGCCGACACCCGCGGGACGCCGATCGCCACCGCCTTCCCGATCAATCCCACCGCCGCCGGTGTTGGGATCACCCAGGGCGGCACGCTCTTGGGCGGCGCCACCGCCCCGACCGCGACGACCCCGCAGCCGACCTTCCTGCCCGGCCTGGTCTTTCCCGGCACCGCCCAGCGCGCCGATGGCGGCATCAACATCCTCGACCTGCCCGGCGGGGTGGGGTGCGACTCGGTCCAGGGCGGCTTCGCCTATGACGAGCAGCTATGGGGCGTGCCGGGCGCGCGCTACGCCTGCGCCTACGACACCGGCCGTGCCGCGGTGCTCCAGCAGCCGATCGAGACGCTGACCTACTATGCCCGCGGCACCGTTGATGTCGGCCGGCACCGGCTGACCGCGGAGGTCACCGGCTCCGACGCGGACTCGGCCAAGCGCTTCTCGGAGAACCAATACACCGCCAGCAACACCGCGCTGCCGATCGCCTATCCGCTGAATGGGTTGACCGCGGCGACCTACAACGACGTCTTCAACCGCATCGCCGCGCAGTTCCCGGCGATTGCCGCGAACTACGGCAAGCCGATCGCCTTCCGTTACCGCTGCATCGCGTGCGGGGTGCGCGAGTACGACACGTCCACCAAGACGCTGCGCGGCGCGCTGGGCGCGGAGGGCCCGCTGGGCGCCGGCTTCGACTACCGGGTCGGCGCCTCCTATGCGCGCAGCGAGTCCTCGTCGGTCCTCGGCAGCGGCTATCATTATCGCGGCGTGTTCGCGAGCGCGGCGGCGGCGACCGCGTCCGGCGTTCCCGGGGCGGCAGTGGGTCGCGCCGACACCCGCGCGCCGACCGCGCCGGGCGCCTCCGCCCCGGGCATCGTCGGCCTGTTCAACAGCGGCATCCTGAACCCCTTCGCGGTCGTCCAGACCCCTGAGGCGTTGGCGGCCCTTGAGGCGATCTCCGCACGCGGCGTCCGGCTCTACGGCGGCAAATACGAGGTGAAGCAGCTCGACGGCTCGATCTCGGGCCGGTTGTTCGCGCTGCCGGGCGGCGACGTTCAGGTCGCCCTGGGCGTCGATTATCGGCGCGAGACCTATAGCTTCGACGGGTCGAACGCGGCGGTGCTGGGCACGCCCGACATCTTCAACGCCGCCTTTGACAACGTCAACGCGCTCACCGAGCGCCACCGCAACGTCAAAGCGGCCTACGGCGAGCTGGCGGTGCCGCTCTTCCGCTGGCTGGAGATCACCGGCGCGGCGCGCATCGACGACTATACTGGCTTCGGCACCACCACCAATCCCAAGGTCACCGCCAAGCTGACCCCGGTGCCGTGGCTGCTGTTCCGCGGCAGCTACAATACCGGCTTTCGGGTGCCGACCTTCAACCAGATCTTCAACGGCGTCACGATCTCGCCCAATCCCGGCAACGCCCGCGCCGACCCGACCACCTGCCCGGTGGGCGGGGTGGTCAACGTGACGCCCGGCTGCGCCGCCATCACCCCCGACACGCGCACCGGCGGCAACCTCCAACTCGGCCCCGAGACGTCGGACCAGTACAGCGCCGGCGTCGTGTTCCAGCCGAGCGCGAGGTTCAGCGCCGCCGTCGATTTCTGGAGCATCGCGGTGGACAACACGATCGGCGCGCTGACGATCGACCAGTTGCTCTCCAACATCAGCTTCTTCCAGGACCGCGTGATCCGGACCAACAGCATCATCACCGAGCTGGACCTGACCGCCGACAATATCGGCTCGCGCCGGACGCAGGGGCTGGAGGTCGCGCTGCGCGGCGGGTTCGACTTGGGCGGCGGCGTGCTCTCCGCCGGGCTGGACGGCACGCGGCTGCTCAAGAAGCGCGAGAAGCTGCTGCCCTCGCAGCCGTTCGGGCCGAGCCTGATCGGCACCTTCACCTTCGTCGGCGATCTCGGCCTCCGCTGGAAGCACAACGCCTTTGTCACCTGGTCCAACGACGACGTGACGATCGGGCTGACCCAGATCTTCCGCGACGGCTATCGCAACTGCGCGCCGCCCTTCTGCACCGCGGCGGCGGTGGCGCGGCCCGACTATAACCGGCGGGTCGACAGCTACACGATCTACAACCTGTCGGCGGGCATCCGCGTCCAGCCGAACCTCAACCTGATCCTGGGCGTCCGCAATCTCCTGAACCAGGATCCGCCCTTCGCGATCACCTATGATTCGAACACCGGCGCGGGCAGCTCCTGGGAGCCCCGCGTCGCCGATCCGCGCGGACGGTCGTTCACGATGTCGGCGGAGGTAAAGTTCTGACGCGCAGCCCGCGAGAGCGCGGCGCCGCCGCGCCACGCGGGCAAGCGCGGCCGGCGGGGGCTCGGCCCCGTCCGACGACGCGGCTTCGCCGCGGCGTTCTCCTCCGTCACCGCCGCCTACGCGAGGATGACGTGGGGATGCAGGAGTGATCGCCCTCCTTATTGCCGCCGCGCGACCCGCCGCCACCGTCCGCGTCGCCTTCGATCGCCACGGCGAGACCGCCGTCGAGGCACACGGGCTCGCCGACATCGCCGCGGGTCGCCCGGTCACCGCCGACGACCCCGTCCGCGTTGCCTCCATCTCGAAGCTGGTGGTCGCGATCGGCGTGCTGCGCCTGGTCGAGCAGCACCGCCTGTCGCTCGACGCCGACGTGTCGCGCTATCTCGGCTGGCGGCTACGCGACCCGCACTTCCCCGACCGGCCGATCACGCTCCGTTTCCTCCTGTCGCACCGCGCCGGCCTCACCGACGCGACCGACTACGTCCTCCCGCTCGACGCCGACATGCGCACGGCGCTGGCCGACCCGCACGCGTGGGACGACCGACATCCGCCCGGTGCCTATTTCGCCTATGCCAATTGGGGCTTCCCGATCGTCGCGGCCGCCATGGAGCGGGTCACGGGCGAGCGGTTCGACCGGCTGATGCGCCGGCTGGTCCTCGCGCCGCTCCGGCTCGACGCCTGCTACAATTGGGCGAGCTGTACGCCCGACGCCGCGATCCGGGCGGTGGTGCTCTATCGCGACGGCGAGCCGGTGCGCGACGATCATCGCGGCGCGGCACCCGCTTGTCCGGTCACGCCGGCACGCGACGGCGGCTGCGACCTCGCGCGCTGGCGGGCGGGTGCGAACGGGGCGATCTTCGCGCCGCAGGGCGGCCTGCGCATCTCCGCGCGCGGACTGGCGACGATCGGCCGGCTGCTGCTCGGACGCGGAACGGTGGATGGCGTCCGCATCCTCTCCACCCGCTCGGTCGCCATGCTCGAACGGCCGGTCTGGACCTTTGATGGCCGCAACGGCGCGACCGGGCAGGGCGACGGCGCCGGCTTCTACTGCCGGTACGGGCTGGGCGTGACCTTCACCGCGACGACCCGGCCGGGATGCCGCGACGATCCGTCCGGCGACGGGCGTGTTCGCATCGGCCATGCCGGCGATGCCTATGGCCTGCGGTCGGGCTTGTGGATCGACCGGGCGCGCGGGACCGGTGTCGCCTATTTCGCGACCGACGTGCCACCCACCCGCGGCGCCTCCGCCTTCACCGCAGCAGAAGAGGCGCTGGCGCGAGAGCGGTGACGGGAGCCAAACGCCGCACCGGCGGTTCTCCATCGCGATGGCCTCAGCGAGATCCGTGATGCGCCCTGCCTTGCTCCTGCCGCTTGCTTTGCTTGCTGCGTGCGGTGGCGATCCCGCCCAGCCGGCCGCCGCGACCAACATCGCCGACAATGGCGTGCCAACGATGCCCAAGCCCAGGCCGCGCCCGAACGCGACCGGTCCGGGCACCGCGCTCGGCCTCACCTATCTTCAGCTGGAAGATGCCGATCTGGTCGACGCGGCGGGCCGGGAGATCGCGGAGGTCGAGCGTATCGACGCCGACCGTGCGGGCACGATCGGCGGCTTGGTGGTGGAGTTGAAGGGCTCGCCCGCCGATGGGAAGATGGTCCGCGTTCCCATCACGGGGCTGACGATCGTCCCGGACGGCGACGACTGGGATCTACGCACCGATGCGACCGGCGCCGAACTCGCCGCGTTGCCACCGGTGCCGGCGCGTTAAGGAGAGACGAGATGGAAGACGAGAGGGTCTGGGCGTTCGAGGAGAGCCTGTGGACCGCCGACGCGGAGCATTACCAGCATTCGATCGACGATGAGTGCCTCATGGTCCTGCCCCAGCCGCCGTTCGTGTACACCGGCCAGCAGGCGATCGACGCGGTCAAGTCGACGCCGCGCTGGGAAAAGGTCGAGCTGTCCGAGCGTCAGGTCGCGCGGCCGCAGGAAGGATTGATCGTGGTCGCCTACCGCGCCCGCGCATCACGCGGCGAGGAGTCCTACGAGGCGCACGCGACGTCCACCTATCGGCGCTTGTCACACGAGGAATGGCGCGTCGTCCAGCACCAGCAGACGCCCCCGCTCGCGGCCTCGGCGGAGCGCTAGGCTGGCGGCGTTCTCGATCAACCTTTCGGGCTGAGCGAAGTCGAAGCTCCGGGCGTCCGGCTTGGTGCTCCGGTTTCGTTCGGGCCGAACCGCGGTGGTAGAAATGGGCTGCTGAACGCGCCGGCCCTCCCGCCCGGTCATGGGTGGATCAATGCACGAAGCGCGCCACCACATCGCGGTAACTGCGGCTGACCTTCACGCTCGACCCTGATTCCAGCACCAGGAAGCATTCGCCGTTGGTGTGGGGCTTGACCTGTTTAACGAGGTCGAGATTGACGATCGTCGACCGGTGCACCCGCTGGAACCGCCGCGGGTCGAGCCGCTTCTCCAGGTCCTTCATCGTCTCGCGCAGCACCAGCGAGTTGTCGCCAGTCTTGATCACCATATAGTCGCCCGCGGCCTCGATCAGCTCGATCGTGTCGACATCGACGCGGAAGATCTGGCCGCGATCCTTGATGTTGATGAGCTTCTCGAACCGGTTCGACGAAACCTCGCCGCCGTCCACGATGTCGGCGGCGGCGTCGGGGGCATGTTCGGCCAGCACCTCCTTCAGCCGGTCGGCCTCCTCCACGCCGCGCTTCTCGGCGAGCCGCTGGCGCACCCGGTCGAGCGTGTCGGCGAGCCGCGCCTCGTCCACCGGCTTCATGAGATAATCGACCGCCTGCGCCTCGAATGCGCGCAGCGCATGGTCGCCATAGGCGGTGACGAAGACGAAGAGGGGCGGCTCGACCTCCAACAGGCCTTGCACCACCGAGAAGCCGTCGAAGCCGGGCATCTGGATGTCCAGAAAGACGAGGTCGGGCTTGTGGGTCTTGATCGCGCGGATCGCCTCGCGCCCGTTGGTGCACCGGTCGACGATCTCGACATCCTCGTGCGGCTGCAGGCGCAGCTCCATGCCCTGGATGGCGAGCGGCTCGTCGTCGACGAGGATGGTGCGGATGGTCATGCGGCTACTCTCTCTTGATCGACCTGGAACGGCAGCTCGATCTCGACCGAGAAGCCGCCGGCAGGCGTGGAGCGCGTGTCGAAGCGGTGCTCCGGGCCATAGGCCTGCGCCAATCGCTCCCTGATATTGGTCAGTCCCACGCCGGTGGAAAGGCTTGGGGCCTGGCGCGTCTCGTTCAAGCCCGGTCCGGTGTCGGACACGCTGATCTGCACCCGATCCCCGGCGAGCCGCACCCGGACGCAGATCTCGGCGCCCTCTTCCTGCGGGGTGACCGCGTATTTGATCGCATTCTCGACCAGGGGCTGGAGCAGGAGTGACGGCAGGAGGGCCCGTTCGGCGGCGGCGTCAATGTCGAATTCGGGGCGAAGCCGGTCCTCGAAGCGCATCTTCTCGATATCGAGATAGAGCTTCAGCGTCTCGACCTCCTGCGCCACCGTCACCTGCGCGGTCGGCTCGTTGGCGAGCGTGTAGCGGAGGAAGGAGGACAGCCGCGACAGCATCGCGTTGGCCCGTTCCGTATGCTTCAGCAGCACCAGCGTCGAGATCGAGTTGAGCGTGTTGAACAGGAAATGCGGGTTGAGCTGGTAGCGGAGCATCGCCAGCTGCGCGGTCGACGCCTGCAGCTCCAGCGCGCGCATCTCGTCGATCTGCTCCTCGACGGTCAGGTAATAGCTGATCCCGAAATACAGCGCGGTCCAGCCGGCGAGCACCGTCATGTTGATGAACACGGAGCCGACGAAGAGCCGGAGCGTGATGCCGGGCGCCTCCGTCCGGATCAGCGAATAGGAAAAGGCGTTGAGGAGCGCGTAGACCGTGACCGCCCCGGCCAGGGTGACGACGATCAGCGGCAGTCCGGCGGCGATGCGCAAGGATCGGTAGTAGCCGTACAGCGTCGACAGCAGCAGGGTGATGCAATAGCCCAGGATCGCTTCGATGATGATCGGGATGATCACCTCCAGGCTGAAGCCGTTGGCGATCGCCGAGGCACCGCGGAGCACCAGATACCCGGTCCAGCCCACCGCCTGGAGCGTCCAAAAGGCACGCCCCTTGTTCTCGAAGAAGGGCCGGGTGCTGAGCGCCGCGCGCGATAGGGAGGGGCTGGCCATCTGGGCCCGCGCCTTACACCCGCGCACGCGGCGGTGCAAAACGCGTGGGGCCGCCGCTCCCTGCGGAACGACGGCCCCCCGGTGTACCGGATGCGTGCGATCAGAAGGTGAAGCGCGCGCCCAGGCGGATCAGGTAGAGCGAGTTGCTGATGCTGGGCGTCAGCGTCGCCTCCGGATCGCGGAACGACGAGTAGCGGTATTGGGCGCAGGGCTGCGCCGCGGTGTTGCTGATCACGCCCGCCGCCGAGGTGCCGGTCGGGGTCGCGGTCGCGAGGCACTGCACCACCACCGGCGAGGCGGTATACGGGAAGCCGATCTGCCGCAGCCCGCCCCACTTGCTGTTGAGGAGGTTAGGCAGGTTCTCGATATCGCCGAACAGCGTGATGCGCGACTTGCCGATGAAGGTCGGGATTTCCTGCTCGGCATGCAGGTCGATGCGGGTGAAGGCGCGGCTGCGCGCGATGTTGCGGCCCGACACGCGGCCGCGATAGTTCTTCATCGCCGTGTTGTTGATCAGCGTGTTGAGCGCGTCCTGCGTCGCTACGGTGTCGTAGCTGACCAGTGGATCGTTGGTGCCGGTCGGGACGTAGAGCAGATAGCGGTTGTTGTTCGACAGCGTCCCGAAGACCGGGGACCGGCCGGTACCTTGCGCCTGGTCAAGCGCGGTGAAGCTGTAATTGCGGCCCGAGCGGGTCTCGCCGAACAGCTGGATGGCGGTGCGATAGTCGCCGAAGAAGGCATGGTCGAACCCGACATTGTACTTGAACTGCCAGCGGGTCTCGTCGTTGCCGCGGCCATAAGCGGCGACATTGGGATCGCCGAATGCGGCGTTGCCGTAGTTGGAAACGGCAGTGGACGATGTGGCGGGCGACACGTCGTTGACGTCCTGCCAGGTGTAGCTGCCACCAAAGGACAGGCCGAAGTCGAACGCCTTGGAGAAGCGCACGTCCCAGATGTGGCTGCGGCCGCCATAGGTGTTGCCCAGCACGATATCCGTGTTGGTGTCGGTGACGCTGGTCCCGCCGGTGTTGGTCCGCGCGGCGTAGCGCGGGCGGCCGTCGGGCAGGCGGCCGATCACCACCGAGCGCTGGTCGGTGAACAGCACCTGGTTGATCACCTCGGTATAGATATAGTCGGCACCCAGGTCGAACCCGAACAGGTTGTAGTCCGCCGACAGCGTCGCCTTGAGCGACTTTGGCAGGTCGAAGTCAGGGCGCAGCGCGTTGGTCGGCGAGGTGGCCAGCGCGGCGACGTTGGTCGACAGGTAGCTGTTGAAGGCAGCCGGAATGGTGTTGCCGGTGACGCCGTTCAGCGTCGCGTCGCCGATCGACTGGATCGAATAGGTGGTCGCCCCGGTCCGGTTGACCGTCACGTCGTTGGTGACGATGCCGGTCTGCGAGAAGCTGTTCGACAGGTAGACGTCGGGCGAACCGCCGCCGAACACGCCGACGCCGCCGCGGAAGCTGAGGCGATTGACCGGCTTGAAGTCGAAGCTGATGCGCGGCTGGAAGATGTCCAGCCCCTTGTAGGTCCGGGTGTTGCGATAGCCGCTGCGCGCCAGGAAATTGGGGTTGAGCGGCGGTGCCGAGCGCATCGCGTAGAGGTCGTAACGGGCGCCGTAGGTGACGCTCAGCGTGTCGCTGATCCGCCAATCGTCCTGCACGCCGAACGTGTACTGCTGGTAGCGGAAGTCGGCGGCGGCGTCGTCCAAGTTGAGCGACACCGCATTGGCCGCGCGGAACGAATTGGCGCGGCGCAGCGCGAAGTCCGCCAGCGAGTCGAAATAATAGGCCCCCGACGCGCGTTGCAGGAACAGGTTGAACGTGTCGGTCGAGCGGACCTCGCCCAGCACGCGGACCTGGTGGTCGCCCAGCGTGATGTTGCCGAGCAGCGACCCGCCGAACGTCTCCTGGCTGAACTCATTGGCCTGACGCGAGATGTCCGGGCCGAAGTAGATCGACGGCACCCCGGTGGAGCAGGTCAGCAGCGACCCGGTGCTGACCGCGTCCAGGCAGACCTGGAACTGCGCGAAGCCCTTGCCCAGTAGCGGGTCCTGCCCGCGGTCGTAGCTCTGGTAGAGGAAGCGCGCCTCGGTCGAGAAGGTGTCGGACCAATCGCTGTTCAGCTGGACGATGCCCGCGCGCAGCAGCTCGGTCAGGCGATAGCCGTTCGACGCGAGGCCGAGCGCCGGCGTGGTCGCCGAGGAGGAGGTATTCTGGTTGAACTCGAACTGGTCGAACGCGTTGATGTAGGTGACGGCGAGGCGCTGGCTGTCCGAGATGTTCCAGTCGATCTTGCCGACGATCTTCTCGTCCTTCTGGCGCGCGACGTCCAGCACGCCACCGGTGTTGTAGCCGTAGACGTTCTGCGCGATGTCCTGGACCAGACCGAGCTGGCCGGTGGTGAGGAAGCCGGTGCCGAACGGCACCTGCGCGGTCGACGCGACCGCGAGCGGGCGGGCCTCCGTGTTGCGCTCGGCGGAGACCATGAAGAACAGCTTGTCCTTGATGATCGGGCCGTAGAAGGTCGCGCCGTACGTCTCCGACTTGAAGTTGGTCGGCGGACGGGTGAACGAGCCGTTGCGCTCGCCATAGAGCCCGTCGGTGTTCTGCGAGTAGAAGCCCGTGCCGTGGAAGTCGTTGGTGCCCGATAGGAGCGTCGCGTCGATCGCGCCGCCCTGGAAATTGCCTTGGCGGAAGTCGTAGGGCGCGGTCGAGACCGACACCTGCGCCAGCGCGTCGAACGGGATCGGGCCGCGGCCGGTCGGCGAGGCGTCGGGGTTGAGGCCGAAGCTGTCGGACACCGCGACGCCGTTCACCGAGAAGCGGTTGAAGCGCGGGTTGACGCCCGCGAAGCTGACCGCGCGACCGTTCGCCAGGTCCAGCGTGGCGAAGGGGTCGCGGCGCTCGATGTCGCGGATGTCGCGGTTGACCGAGGCGATCTTCTGGATGTCGCGCTGGCCGATCACGGTCTGCGGACCGTCGGAGGTGACGCCCGCGCCCTTGATCGACGAGGCGGTGATGACGATGTCGCCGCCCGCCGAGCCCGCGTCGCCCAGCTCGATCGGCAGGTCGAAGGTCTGGCCGGTCACGGTGAAGATGTCGGTGACGGTGGTGTTGCCCTGCGGCGAGGTGACCTCCACCGTGAAGGGGCCGCCGACGCGCAGGCCGCTGGCGTTGAAGTTGCCGTTGTCGTCGGTGGTGGCGTTGGACCGGGTGCCCGAGGGGACGTTGGTGACGACCACGGTGGCGCCCGCGACGGGGGCGCCACCGCTGGTCACGCTGCCGCGAATCGACGAGGTGGTCTCCTGCGCCGACACGGCCGCCGGCACGATGAGCGCGACCGCGGCCACACCCAGCAGAAGGTTGTTTCGCATCGAAATTGTCCCCTTTGAGCGGTTCGCTCAGCAATCGGCACGTCGCCGTCGACCGCGCCCCTGCACCCCCATTATTTCGGTTCGGTGACTCGGGCGAGTCGGATCGGCGCCCCCGCGCGAGGTGGTCGCGCCGCGTTGCAAAAACGCAACGTATTACGGCCGGATTGTGGCCGCCACGATCGCCGTCCATCCCGCCTCGTCGATCGTGCGGATGCCCAGGTCGGCGGCCTTCTTCAGCTTGGACCCGGCGCCGGGGCCCGCGACCACCAGGTCGGTCTTGGCCGACACGGAGCCGCCGACGCGTGCGCCCAGCTGTTCCGCCTGCGCCTTGGCCTCGTCGCGGCTCATCAGCTCCAGCGTGCCGGTGAACACCACCGTCTTGCCGGTCACCTCCGACGCGCGGGTTTCCACGGTGAAGGGCGGGGGATCGAGCTCCGCGAGAAGATCGTCCCACACCGTGCCGTTATGCGGCTCGTGGAAGAAAGCCCGCAGCGCCGCGACCACCACCGGCCCGACCCCCTCGACTAGGGCGAAGCGGGCGAGCGCCTCCTCGTCGCCGGCGTGCGCCGCCTCCGCCGCGGTGCGAAGCGCGGGCAGCGTCACGAACATGCGCAGCAGGTCGCGGGCGGTCACCGACCCGACGTGGCGGATGCCGAGCCCGAACAGCAATCGCGCGGCATCCGGCCGGCGCTTCGCCTCGATCGCGGCCAGCAGCGCGTCGACCGATTTCGCCTGCCAGCCCTCGCGCCCGACCAGCGCGTCGCGGTGCGCGCGGAGCCGGAACAGGTCGGCGGGCTCGGCCAGCCATCCGAGATCCAGGA
>Ga0325400_1005348_pt1 | contig 12065 bp, 9 predicted proteins | sample PopdelMetagenome_2_FD_205662 | JGI IMG/M metagenome (GOLD analysis project Ga0325400, IMG submission 205662) | Populus deltoides microbial communities from Bellville, Georgia, United States - Xylem-PdKOR-R1 | ecosystem: Host-associated > Plants > Phyllosphere > Stem > Wood/Secondary xylem...
GCCCGTCGGGGCGGCGGTGGCGAGCAACGTCGTAGGGATCCCCGGGTACCTCGGGGTGCAGGACGTGGCCTCGGTGGGAACCGTCCCCGAACCCGACCTCGAGGCCATCGCGGCGCTGGACCCCGATCTCATCCTCGGGACGGAGTCGCGCCACTCGGAGTTGTACGACCAGCTCAGCGGGATCGCGCCGACCGTGTTCATGACCACCCAGGCCGACCCGTGGCAGGACAACGTCAAGTTCGTCGGGGAGGCCCTCGGGAAGAGCGAGGAGGCCGCCGGTCTGCTCCACGACTTCGAGGCCCGGTGCGACGAGATCGCCGCGCGAAACTCCCCGGGTGTGACGGGGAACCTCATCCGCCTGCGCGACGAGGCCACCCTGAGCCTCTACAGCCCCACCTCGTTCGCCGGGAGCGCCATGGAGTGCGCGGGTTTCACGATCCCCGACCGGGAGTGGACGGAGGGCATCCAGACCGACATCTCGCCCGAGCAGGTTCCCGAGGCGGCGGCCGACCACGTGTTCATCCCGACCGCCGACGTGCAGGACACCTCGGTCGTCCCGGCCCTCGTGGCGGGGAACCCGCAGGCCTTTCCGAACGTGCACCTCGTGGACACGTCGTACTGGATCTCCGGCGTCGGGCCGTTGGGTGGGCAGAAGGTGCTCGTCGACCTCGCGGAGATCGTCGGCTAGTGGTCGGATCGGAGAGCTTCAGAGCACCTGCACGCCCTGAGCACGCTCCTCCCTGCGTTGCGGTCGCTCGAGATGACGCTGCCAGCCCATGGCTGCCGTGCGCATTGCGATGCACGCACTCATGACGTGCCCGGTGCTCGAGAACTTCTCGTTCCGATCACTAGTCGTCCCAGGACCGGGCCAGGTCGCGGGCCGGGGCGGCCTCGTCCGCATCGAGACCCTCGAGGCCCGTGACCTCGTGGTCCAGGGCCAGGTTATCGATCCAGCGGGTGTGCGCCTCCCACGCCGACTGCCGGGTCTGGCCGAGGGCCCGCCCGATCTCGGCCCAGCTGGCCCCGTTCCCGCGGGCGGTCCGGACGCCGAGCTGGCGCCCGTAGCCGGCCTTGCGGACGATGACCTCACCCAGGGCGAGGAGTTCCAGTGACTCGTTGCGGGACAACGGCGTCGGACCGGACGGTACGTCCGGATCGGCGATCGAGTCGCGCTGTCGCAGGGCTTCCTAGCGTTTCACCGCCGAGGTCAGGGTGGTGTTCTTCTCCAGCGTCTCCGGACTGGTCATGTCTCAGCGTGCGTCAGGCCGGCCTGACGGTCAACGGGTCGCCGGGTTTCCCTCCGCGGCCCAGGTCTGCAGCATCTGCCGCGCCATCCGGGCGATCTCGCGGGTGGCCGGTGACAGCACGCTGCCCTCCCGGGTGACCAGGGCGATGGTGTCGTAGAGCGGTTCGGCGAAGGAGACGGTGTGCAGGCCGTCCGGGAAACCTGCGGAGTTCGCGATGGCGGTGGCCACGAACGTGTTGCCCATCCCGCGGGCGACCAGGCTCAGGGCGGCGCCGGCGTTCTCGACCTCGATCCGCGGGTCGAGCCGCAGGCCCGCCAGCTGCGCACGGTCGGCGAGCTGACGCCGGGTGGGGTCCTTCCAGCCGTAGTGGGCGTCGTAGAGGATGAGGTCGGCCGCGGCGAGGTCCTCGATCCGGACCGGGCGACGCGTCCGCTCCGGATCGTGGCTGACGTACAGCACCTCGTCGCGCCACAACGGCTGTACGGCAAGACCTTCGTCGTCGATGGGGAGCACGGCGAGGCCCGCCTCGAGTTCGCCGGACTGCACGGCCAGCGCGACCTCCACGGAGTTCTGCCCGATCAGGCGGGTGCGGACGCCGGGGTAGGCCTCGTGGAATCGTTCGGCCAAGGTGGACAGCAGGTAGTAGTCGGCGTTGCGCAGCAACCCGAACGCCGCGGTCCCGCCGCCGAGGGAACGCAGGGACCGCAGGGCCGAGGTCCCGTTGTCCACCGCGTCGACGGCCTGTTGTGCGTGCGGGAGGAACTCCCGGCCCGCCGAGGTCAGGACCAGTCGTCGCCCGGCGCGGGTGAACAGGGGGAGGCCGTGCTCCTCCTCGAGTCGCCGGACGAGTTCGCTCACCGAGGCCTGAGAGATGCGCAACTCCCCGGCGGCGGCCGTGAACGACCCCGAGTCGGCGGCGCCGAGGAAGGCGCGCAACTGGTTCAATGACGTGGCCATGTGCGCAACCTACAGGTTCACCCTGCAGCAAGTACGGGATGACTGGTGCTTGTCCCGTGCATCGGGCGCTCATAACGTTCCCGTCATGCGTTTCACCCCCTCCGTCCTGTCGGGCCTGGCCGGGTCGTACCGGTTCCTCAAGAGTCCCGGCGTCGACGCGCCCCCGGCCCAGCGCGACCCCGCCGTCGTCGAGACGGTCTCGCGGATGTTGCAGGACATCGAGGCCGGCGGGATGGACGCGGTCCTGAAGTACGCTGCCGACCTCGACGGGCAGGACGGATCCGATGTCGAACTCTCCGCGGCGCGGATCCGGGCCAGCGGGGGAAACCTCGAACCGGACCTGCGCGAGGCCATCGAACTCGGCTCGGTGCGGACCCGCGCCTTCGCCGCCGCCCAGCGCGACCACCTCGTCGACTTCGAGACCGAACTCGTGGACGGCCTCGTCGTCGGGCAGCGGTACGTGCCCGTCGGCCGGGTGGGAGCTTACCTTCCCGCCGGACGGTTCCCGTTGACGGCTAGCGCGTTCATGACGGTCGGGGTCGCCGACGTGGCGGGGGTGCCGTCCGTCGTCGCCTGCACGCCACCGCAACCGCACGGGGGCCCGAACGACGCGGTGCTCTACGCTGCGCACCTGTCCGGGGTGGACCGGGTGTTCCTGCTCGGCGGGGTTCAGGCCCTGGCCGCGATGGCCTTCGGGCTCGTCGGGGACGGCCCGGTCGACATGCTCGTCGGGGCGGGCAACGCCTACGTCGCCGAGGCCAAGCGCCAACTGTTCGGCACCGTGGCCATCGACCTGCTCGCGGGTCCTTCGGAGGTGGCCGTGCTCGCCGACGAGACCGCAGACGTCGAACTCGTGGCCGCCGACCTGCTCGGGCAGGCCGAGCACGGTCCGAACTCGCCGGCCGCTCTGGTGACGACGTCCGAGGAACTCGGCCTCGCCGTCGTCGCCGAGGTGGACCGGCAGCTGACCTCCCTGAGCACCCGAGACATCGCCGGCCCGGCCTGGCGCGACTACGGCAGCGTCACCTGGGCCGCCGACGTCCCGACCGCGGTCGCCCTGATGGACGACCTGGCCCCGGAACACCTCGAGGTCCTGACCGCCGACGATGCCGGATACCACGACCGGCTGCGGAACTACGGGTCCATCTTCCTCGGTCCGTGGAGCACGGTCGCCTACTCGGACAAGGGGATGGCGGGGACGAACCACACGCTCCCGACCGCCGGCGGGGCCAAGCACTCGGCGGGGCTCAGTGTTTCCCGGTACCTCAAACCCCTGACCTACCAACGCATCTCGCGGGAGGCGACGCCGGCCCTGGCCGACGCCGTGCAGGTCATCTCGGACTCGGAGGGGATGGCGGCGCACTCCGCGACGGCCAGCCTGCGCACCGCGCGGATGGGGGCACGGTGAGCGTGCAGGAGGATTCACCGATGTCCTCGAACAGCGCCCGGCACGACCCGCGTCCCGGCGCGGGATCGATCCCGTCCGTCGCCCCGACCGGAACCCCGGAGTCCGTCCCCGTCGTGAGTTCCGCCGCCGGTCCCTCGACCCCCGGCGGCAGTACCGTCCCGCCCACCCGCCCCATGCCGGCGAACTTCGAGATCGCCATCGAACCCGGGACGGGACAGCCGAAGAAGGGGCCGCGTCCGGGGCGACGGCACCCCATGCGCGGGTACGAGGAGCAGTACGTCGACATCGTGGACTACTGCGTCCGCGTCACCGAGCGGATCTGGGAGGACCAGGACGTCGGCTACATCTACGACACCTACGCCCCGGCCTGCCGGTTGCACGACGACGCGGGCTGGAAGTACGGCGCCGAAAGAGTCGTCGAGGGCACGATGCAGGCGATCAACGCGTTCCCCGACGTCCGGCACTACGCCGACGACGTCATCTGGGCCGGCGACGAGGACTCGGGGTTCGTCACGTCGCACCGGGCGATCAACCTCGGCACCCACGGCGGCCCCTGGCAGTGGGGACCCGCGACGCACCGACCGCTGAAGCTGTGGGTCATCGCCAACTGCGTCTCCCGGGAGAACCTCTTCTACGAGGAGTGGGTGCTCTACAACACCGCTGGTCGGCTCCTCCAGCTCGGTTACGACGTCACGGAATCCGCACGCCTGCACGGCAACGCGGGTGGGGTGGCCGCCCTGTCGGACCGGCAGAAGGGCGAGGTGGAACGGCTCCTCGGGGGCCGGGTCCCGCAGCGCTACCCGGCCGCGCTCGAGGGGGAGTTCGACGTCGAGCACCTGGTCCGGGCCCTGTTCCACGACACCTACAACCGCCGAGACCTCTCGGCGATCGACCGCGCCTACGCCCAGAACGTCGCCTGGCACGGAGCCTCGAACCGGGAAGGGCGCACCCGCAGCGACGTCCGCTCGATGGCCCGCAGCCTGCTCGCGACCTTCCCCGACCTCGGACTGCAGGTCGACGAGGTGTACTGGATGGGCAACGAGGCCGAGGGTTTCAGTGTCTCGGTCCGCTGGTCCGCCGCGGGAACCCACCGGGGTTTCGGCCTCTACGGCCGACCCACCGGACGACGGGTCTTCCTGTGGGGCATCTCGCAGCTGTACGTCCGGGACCGCCGGATCGTCGAGGACTGGATGCTGTTCAACGAGTTCGAGGTGATGGCGCAGATCCTGCGCGACGACGCCCCGGCGTTGCTGGACTGATGGGACGCCACGAGCAGTTCCGGCACCAGGACGGGTGGTGGCGCGCCGCCGTCGTGCACCAGGTGTACCCGCGCTCGTTCGCCGACGGCGACGGCGACGGCGTCGGAGACCTCATCGGTGCGCGGCGTCGGCTGGCCCACCTCGTCGAACTCGGGGTGGACGCCGTGTGGTTCTCCCCGTTCTACGACTCCCCGGGGAGCGACGGCGGGTACGACGTCGCCGACTACCGCGACGTCGACCTGCAGTACGGAACCCTCGCCGACGCCGAGGAACTGGTGTGGACCGCGCACGACCTCGGCCTGCGGATCCTGCTGGACCTGGTGCCGAACCACTCCTCGACTCGGCACGCGAGGTTCCAGGCCGCGCTCGCCGCGGCCCCCGGTTCGCCGGAACGTTCGTGGTACCACTTCGCCGACGGGGTGGGTGACCGCCCCCCCAACGACTGGCAGAGCCTGTTCTCGGGTCCGGCGTGGACGCGCACCACGAACCCCGACGGTTCTCCCGGGCAGTGGTACCTGCACCTCTTCGACGCCGCCCAGCCGGACTGGAACTGGGACAACGAGGACGTCCGGAAGGAGTTCGACGACGTCCTGCGGTTCTGGCTCGACCGCGGTGTCGACGGGTTCCGGGTCGACGTCGCACACGGTCTCGTCAAGGCTCCGGGGTTGCCGTCGTGGCCGTACCCCACGATCGGGGCGATGGCCCGCCCTGCGGACGGTCCGCAACCACCCATGTGGGACCAGCCCGGTCTTCCCGAGGTGTACCGCCGGTGGCGCGGTGTGCTTCAGGAGTACCGGGATCGGGACGGCGTCGAACGGATCCTGGTGGGCGAGGCGTGGTTGCGACCGGAACGACTGGCCCGGCTGCTGGAACCGGGTGTGCTGCATCAGACGTTCGAGTTCGGTTTCCTGCAGTCCGGGTGGTCGGCGACCGAACTGCGGACCCGCGCGACGAGGGCGCTGGAACTGGCCGACCGGGTGGGGGCGCCGGTCACCTGGGTCCTGTCGAACCACGACGTGGTCCGGCACACCACGCGCCTCGGTTCCCTGGACCGGGCCCGCGCCGCCACCGCCCTGATGCTGGCGCTGCCGGGGTCGGCCTACCTGTACCAGGGCGAGGAACTCGGACTTCCCGAGGTCCTCGACCTACCGCCCGAGACCCGGGCCGACCCGGTGTTCCGGCGCTCCGGCGGGACCGTGGTCGGCCGGGACGGTTCCCGGGTCCCGTTCCCGTGGAACGCGGACCGGCCGGCGTTCGGTTTCTCACCCTCCGGCCGGAGCTGGTTGCCCCAGCCACCCGGGTTCGGGGCCCTGGCCCTGGACGGGCAACGGGGGGTGAAGGGTTCGACGTTCGAGTTCTACCGCAGTGCGCTGGCTCTGCGCCGGCTCTCGGGCCTCGGGAGCATCTCCACCCTCGAGTGGCGCGAGGCACCTGAGGGCGTCCTGCACCTGCAGCGCGGTGCGATCACCGTGCTGGTCAACACCGGCGGTGTCGGCGTCGAGATCCCCGCGCTGCGTTCCGCCGAACTCCTGCTGTCTTCGAGCGGGTGCCCCGCCGAGGCGGGGTTTCTGGCCCCCGACAGCGCGCAATGGCTTCGCACGACCGACTCCTGACCCGTCATCCCGGAGGATCCCATGTCTGTCAGTACCCCCCTGCCCGCCCGCCGGTCCGTCCTGTTCGGGTTGGCCGCCGTCGGTTCGCTGACCGCGCTGTCGGCCTGCGGTGCCGGTTCCGAGGTCGCCGGTGAGGCGACCGGCGGCTGCGACGTCGACGCCCCCGAGGCCGTCACGACCGTCAATGTCCTGGCCTACTCCAGCACGGCGACGGATCCCTTCTCGCGAGCCATGTCGGACGGGTGCAGCACCGGTGACCTCACCGTGAACCTCCCCCCGACCGACCTCGCGGGTCAGCACCAGCGGGCTGTGCAGAGCTTCTCGGGGCAGACCGCGAGCTACGACATCGTCGAGACCTACGGCAGCATCCGGCCCCTGTACGCCGACCGCGGTTGGGTCGTGCAGCTCGACGACCTGATCTCGGAGAACTCCCAGCGGTACGCCCTCGACGGGATCGACGCGACGCTCATGGACGCCGTCGCCTACGACGGCAGGCAGTACACCCTGCCCACGTTCTGGGGTGTCGCGGTCCTGGTCTACCGCCGGGACGTCCTGGAACAGGTCGGCCGGGAGGTCCCGACGACGTTCGCCGAACTCCTGGACACCGCCGTCGCCATCCAGGAGTCGACCGACATCGCCGCGCCGCTGGCCATCCCGTTCAACCCCTCGGGCGACATCGCCAGCCAGTTCAACCAGGCCTTGCATTCGCTGGGCGGCAACCTGTTCGCGGACGGGAGTTCTACTCCCACGGTCGACGGCGACCTGGCCGTCCGGGCGATCGAGGCGCTGAGTTCGCTGCTGCCGGTGATGAGCGACCAGGTGATGAGTTTCTCCTCCCCGGAGGTCATCACCCAGCTGCAGACGGGCCAGGCGGCCCTCGGGCTGCTGATGTCCGGCCGGGTGGCCGATCTGACCGATCCCGACAAGAGTCGGTTCGCCGACCAGATCGCCTTCGCCGTCCCGCCGTCGGTCGAGCCCGGTGGACTGCCCATGACGTACCTGTCCGTCGACGGGTTCTCGATCGCGGCGAACTCCGCGGTCGACCCCGAACTCCTGTTCCAGCTCGCCTGCGTCGGCACGGGGGAGGGAGCCGCGGAGGCGGCCTCGGCTGCGACGATCCCGGCCCGGACCGACGTGGCGGACGCGGCCGACCTGCCCGTCAAGGACGCGGCCCTGGCGGCCCTGCCCGACGCGAAACCCCTTCCCCAGGTTCCGTACATGGCCGACGTCTACACGGCGCTGGGGGCACCGATCGGGGCAGCGGTCTCGGGTGGGACCAGTGCCGCCGAGGGAGCTGCGGCCGCCCAGGCCGCGGCTGCTGCTGCGGTCGCGGCGGCGGGGTACTGATGCGCCGCAAGGACTTCCTGACCCTGGCCGGCCCGGCCGTGCTGCTGATGGCGGCGCTGCTGCTGGTCCCGCTGGTGACCACGGTGGTCTGGAGCTTCCAGAACGTCCCGGTGGGACAGCCGGGGACGTTCACCGGGCTCGCCAACTACGCCGAACTGTTGCGGAGTTCCCGGTTCCTGAACGCCGGGGCCTTCACCGTGGGGTACGCGATCGTGGCCACCGTGCTCAAGGTGGCCCTGGGGTACGCCCTGGCCCTGCTCCTGGCCCGGGTCCGTCGCGGCCGGACGGTCCTGCTCGGGTTCCTGCTCGCGTCGTACATCGTCCCCTCGGTGGTGGGCGCGTTGGACTTCTCCTGGTTGTTCAACGACGTCTTCGGGGGCGTGGTGAACCGGGGTCTGGGCCTCGTGGGCGTCCAGGTGAACTGGCTGGTCGACACCTGGCCGGCGCGGACCCTGGTGGTGCTGCACGCCCTGTGGCACGAGGTCCCGTTCGTCGTCCTCGTCCTGCTCGCGGGACTGCAGACGCTGCCCGAGGAACCGATGGAGGCCGCGAGCCTGGACGGGGCGAACTGGTGGCAGAAGCAGCGCTACCTCGTCGTCCCGGCGTTGTTCCCCGTGTTCAGCTTCGTGCTGCTGATCTCTCTGATGGACGGCCTGAAGGTGTTCGACTCGATCCGCATCATGACCCCGGCCGCCGAACAGCTCGGGACCGAATCCCTCATGACGTACGTGTACCAGGTCGCCCTCGGCGACAGCCTGCGCCTGGGTATGGGCAGCGCGGTCAACGTCCTGACGATGGTCGTCACCGTCCTGCTCCTCATCCCGTTCCTCCGGTCGACCTGGAAGGGGGCGCGAGCCCTGTGAGTGTCCTGACCCCCCGAGAAGACCTCACGTTCCCGGACGCCGCGCACGCGGCCAACACGCGGGCCCGCGCGGCCAAGGTGCGTCGCGAACGGCTCGGCACGGTGGCGGCCACGGTCGTCGTCGCGGCCGTCGTCCTCGGCATGCTGACCCCGTTCGTCTGGGCCGGGTTGACCGCGGTCAAACCCTTCTGGGCGGCGTTCACGAACCCTCCGACCTGGGTGTTCACGCCGCAGTTCGAGGCCTTCGGCGACCTGTGGCGGGGAACCCACTTCGCGGCCATCCTGCTGAACACCTTGTTGGTCGCGATCGCCGCGGTGCTGGTGATGCTCGTGGTGGGCGCGCCCGCGGCCTACGCCTTCGCCCGATACGCCGGGATCATCGGGCCGATCCTGCTGGTGCTGGCCGTCGTGCTGCGCACCGTGCCCCGGTTCGCCGTGGTGCTGCCGTTGTACGAGGCCGCCCGGGCGGTGGGTCTGTACGACACCAACGTCGCTCTGGTCGCGGCGTTCGTGGCGGTGAACATGCCCTTCACGCTGCTGTTGCTGGTGGGATTCTTCCGCGACATCCCCGTGGAGCTCGACGAGGCCGCGATGGTGGACGGGTGCAGCCGGCTCGGGGCGTTCCGCCGGGTCATCGTGCCGGTGATGGGTCCGGGCTTGGTCACGGCCGGGGTGTTCACGTTCCTGGTCGCGTTCCAGGAGTACCTCATCGCGCTGACCCTGACCCAGAACGACGCGGTCACCGTCCCGGTGTTCATCGCCGCGCAGCGCGGGGCGGACGAGACCTCGACGTACCAGTTGCTGGCCGCCGCGAGCATCGCCCTCGTGCTGCCCATCGCGTTCATCGCGGTGGCCGCCCGCAAGTACCTCGTCGCCGGCCTCGGCGGGGGTGCGGTCAAGGGATGAGTCCGGCGACCGGGGGCCCGGCGATCAAGGGCCTCGCGACCCTGTGTGCTGTGGTCGTGGTCCTCATGGGGACGGTGTCCGTGGTCAACCTCGCGGTCCCCGACCTCGCCGCCGGGCCGTGGGCCCCCACGGGGTCCGAACTCACCTGGATCGTGGACGCCTACGCGGTCCTGTTCGCCTGCCTGCTGCTGCCGTCCGGAGTTCTCGGGACGCGGTGGGGCCGTCGGCGGACCTTGCTGATCGGGTTGTCCGTGTTCGTCCTCGGGAGCGTGCTCTCCGCGCTGGCCGGTTCGGTGCCGTCCCTGGTGGCGGCCCGGGCCCTGGCCGGAGCGGGCGCCGCGCTGGCCCTGCCCCAGACGCTCGCCCTGCCGTTGGCCACGGCACCTGGTCCCCGCCGGACGCACGTCATCACGGTGTGGACGGCCTCGACGAGCATCGCCGGGGTCGTCGGGAACGGCCTGGGGGGAATCGCCCTGCAGGTGACGTCGTGGCGCGGGGTGTTCCTGGGCGCAGCGGTCCTCGCCGCGGGCCTCGCGGTTCTCATCGGGACCCGGGTGCGCTCCCTCCCGCGGTCCGCGGGGATCCCGGTGGACGTGCGCGGGCTCGTGTTCTTCACACTCGCGGTGAGCTCGGTCCTGGTCGTGCTGGTCGAGGGCCCGGTCCGGGGGGCCGAACCCGTGGTCCTCGTGGCGGCGGTCTCGTTCCTGTTGACCGCCTCGGGTTTCGTGCTCACCGAGCTCCGGACGTCCTCGCCCTCGGTGGACCTGCGGTCGTTCGAGGATTCGCGACTGTCGAGCGCGGTGCTCGGGATCACGGTCCTGTTCGGAGCGCTGTTCTCGCTGTTCTTCCTCAACGCCACGTACCTGCGGACGGTCCACGACGCCTCGCCCGCCCTGGCCGGGGCGGCCCTCGTCCCGGTCGCGCTGGTGATGTTCGTGGTCACCCGGGCCGGGTCCCGACTCGTGCGCCGGTGGGGGGTGTGGAGGGTGAGCGCTCTGGGTTTCCTGCTGGCGGGCAGCGGTTTCGCCGTGCTCGCCGGCGCGGCCGGAACGCGGTCGTGGGCGCTGTGGGAACTCGGTGTCGTCGTGGTGGCGGCCGGTGCCGGCCTGTGTTCGGCGCCGTTGTCGACCGTCGTCCTGGAAACCCTGGCCCCCGGTGGAGACGGGGCGGGGGCAGGGCTCAACAGCACCGTGCGCGAACTCGGGGCTGCCTTCGGGGTCGCCGTGGCCGGGGTCCTGCTCGGTCACGGAACCCTGGCGCCGGAACTCGTCGTGGCCGGGACCGTGCGGACGTTCGTCCTCGTGTCGGCCGTTCTCGTCGTGACCGCCGTCCTGGTCGCGCTCGGTCTGCGAACCACAGGTTTCTCCTGTGCCGAGCACGGGAAGACCAGGGGTGGTGCTCAGGAACGGACGTCCCTACGCTCGCGCCACCCCCTCCCGGAAGGACCCCCGTGACGAAACACCGCCGTCGTACGGCCGCCGCCCTGCTGGCCGCCACGACGCTCTGCCTCGCCCCTGCCGCCACCGCCGCGCCGAGCCCCTCCGACGAACTCCCGGCCGTCGTCGGGCTGAGCGTGACCGACGAAGTGGCCCTGCTCGCCGCCGGCACGACGACCTCGGTGGACCTCGTGCAGGCGTACCTGGACCGGATCGCCGCCTACGACGACGCCTACGCCGACCAACCGGGTCTGCAGGCCATCATCACCGTGAGCCCCACGGCGTTGCAGAACGCCGCGCTCCTGGACGCCGAGCGTGCCGCGGGCATCAGCCGGGGCCCGTTGCACGGGGTCCCGGTGCTGGTGAAGGACAACTACGCCACCTACGACATGCCGACCTCGGCGGGCAGCGTCGCCCTCGCGACCTACCAGACCCAGCAGGATTCTCCGGCGGTGCGACGTCTGCGCGATGCCGGGGCGATCGTCCTCGGCAAGACGAACATGTCCGAGTTCGCCTGGCACGGCACCTTCACCCGTAGTTCGATCGAGGGGGAGACCCGCAACCCCTACGACCAGGACCTGAGTTCCTCGGGTTCCTCTGGTGGCACCGGTGCGAGCGTGGCGGCAAGTTTCGCCGCGGCCGGGCTGGGCACGGACTCCTGCGGTTCGATCATCGGCCCCAGCGCCCACCAGAGCCTGGTCGGGTACCGGCCCACGATGGGCGCGGTGCCCGTGGACGGGATCGTGCCGTTGTCGGTGCGGCAGGACGTCGCCGGTCCGATGACCACGACCGTCAGCGACGCCGCGCTGCTGGGGGCGGTGCTGGCCGACGACGAGACCCTGGACGACGCGCTGACCACCGACGCGCTGCAAGGCAAGCGCATCGGCTACTTCCACTGGGACTACTCGAACTCCACCCCCGACGGACCGCGCGCCGGCACCGGGGAGGTGACGGAACTGGTGGACGCGGCCGTCGCCGACCTCGCGGCCCAGGGCGCGGTGATCGTCGATGTCCCCTTCACCCGGGAGTT
>Ga0325400_1005354_pt1 | contig 12063 bp, 5 predicted proteins | sample PopdelMetagenome_2_FD_205662 | JGI IMG/M metagenome (GOLD analysis project Ga0325400, IMG submission 205662) | Populus deltoides microbial communities from Bellville, Georgia, United States - Xylem-PdKOR-R1 | ecosystem: Host-associated > Plants > Phyllosphere > Stem > Wood/Secondary xylem...
CATTAAATCTTACAGGGTTTATTAACTTGAAAAACATTGTGATTAATAAAAACATCATTTCATATATTATGAAAACAAAACTCTAAAGTAAAAGAATATTTATGAATTATTCTTGAAATCATCTAATTGCATAAATCTTTCTTTGAATTAATATTCTTTAATAAGGTTTCAAAATCATTTTAAAAGATGCATAATTCAATTCTCGCTAACTTTGTTGTGTATTTGCTTTTTTTTTATACATATACAATTCTCAAGGAATAAGAACAAAAGAGAAATTTAACCCAACAAATGTGAATTATATGAAAAGACATGAATAAATAATTGCTAAATTATAAAAAATATGTATAATTAAATGTTTTAAGTAATAATTAATTTAATATTCAGCATTTTACAAATAATTCAATGTTGATATCATAATACACCTTATACTAGTTGCACTGTAACAAGGAGGGAGTTAAGAACTCCATGTGTGAAGGTGACATGACATTCTCGGTAGAAAAAAGACTGCTAAATTCATCTATTTTTAAAATATTTTTTATTTATAAATGTATTAAAATAATGTATATATTTTTTTATTTTTAAAATTTATTTTTAATATCAATATAATCTAAAAATAAAAAAAATTAAAACAAATAATTTTTTTACAAAAATATTTTGAAAATACAAAGAGTTTAATCTTCACCAATCCCTTAACTGCAAAATTTTTACTAGCATAAAATCTTACGATCTCGTCCTGAGAAATAAGGAAAAAAAAGAAAAAAACAGAGAGGACACGTGGCAAAACAGTCAACAGACAGAAACGGTCCAGGCGCTCACACAGAATTCATTACAGCACCAACCCTAACTGGATATCTCTGTAAATAACCACAAATCCAATGTCATTTTCGGGTCCTGAGATGCAACAGGCCCAAACCAGTGCATGATGTTATGTTATGTCATGTGATGACCCATATAATAAGTATGACAAACCATGCATACAAAGCATACATGTAACATCCACATAAAAAAACACATAAGCGAATGAAGGAATAGAGAAAGAATAGCATTTGACTTCATTTTCTAGAGAGAGAAAAAGAATGAAAGAAGAAAAAAATTAAATCCTATCGGATACAAATTTGACGTCCGCAAGGAGACACACAATCTCTCTCAACTCTCTCTCTCTGAAAAATAATCTCCCTCTCTCTCTCTAGATTCAGCAACACACAAACAAGGACACAGAACAACACAAACATCTACAGAGAACTAAAAAAAGGAAAGACAACAGAGAAAGATTAGATTTTTGAAGAGGATGAGTGAAACAAAACAAGGCCCTGGAGTCTTGAGAGCTTTTTAACTCAAATAAAACACCTCTTTGTATTCAGTAAAAAGTGTTTTTTTTTTCTTGTTGAGATTGTAGTTTCATTGAAAGAAATCTTCTTGGGAGGATATCAACTTGAGTATTGTATCGTGGTAAGTTGTTGATTTCAAGTTTTTTTCAGCTCAAATTCTTCAACTTTTGTCATTTCCATGGAAACCCATTATTCTTTATTTAGTTTTGTATTCTTTTTAGTTTATTGAAGCTCCAAAAAAGTTGTTTTAGTGTATTTCTCAACCTTTCTAAATTACTTGTTTCTGTTTTGAGTATTTTTTTTATTTTTTTTTAAAGTTTTAATCTTGAAGTCTTTGTTTGGATTTCGAGATTCTGGATAGGGTGAATAAGGTTTTATTTTATGATTTTTATTTAACTTGATAGATATATATTTATTTTTTTTGACTTGGGACATGTTCTTTGTTTGGTAATTTGTTGGGATTTTGAGATGTGTTATCCTTCCACTACAAAGTTATTTCAAAAACTTATTTAGCAGTGAAAATTTGGTAATTTTTTATTTTTGAATTATTTAGCTTTATATAGATTCACATAGATCTGAAGCTGCTCATGTCATACAGAGATTCATGCGAGAAACATTTAAAGATCGCTGGTCGTGTCAAGACAGCGCGGCTGTAGAATGTTCAGAATCGAAGATTCTTCTTTGCTTCTGGTCTTCTTTGGTGTGTGCCTCATGTTTCAGAGAACGCAGCACCATTTGCTTAGGCACAAAACATATTTGGCACATACTGAGGACGTTGATGTCTGCAGTGTTGGATGTGGAGTTCAAGTGGTGACTAAGTCCAGCTGTCTGAGTGCTTTATCTTGCTTTGTTATGCAATTTTAGGTTATTCAATTTATGTTGTTTTAGATAGTATTGTACTCCAAATAGTGTTTTTTTTATTGTGATTCTTGGTAAGATGGTACCCTCGGGGCCGCCTACTCCAATTGGGGGTGCCCAGTCTGTTTCTCCTTCACTTTTGAGATCAAATTCGGGGATGTTGGGAGCTCAAGGTGGTCCTTTGAGTTCCCAAACAGCATTCCCTTCTCTAATGTCCCCCCGTACTCAGTTTAATAACATGAGCATGCTTGGAAATGTGCCCTCCCTCCTGAACCAGTCTTTTGGGAACGGAGGTCCAAATCCTGGACTTCCTGGGCCAGGGAGCAGTCAGCGTGGAAATATTGATGCCGGGGCAGAGTCTGATCCACTTTCAAATGTTGGTAATGGAATGGGTTTCAATGGTCCTCCATCGTCATTTGTACCGTCAAATATGGTTAATCCTGGACCTTCAGGTCAAGTTCAGGGACAACAGTTTTCAAATCCTTCCGGCAACCAGTTGTTGCCCGATCAACAACAGTCCCAACAACTTGAAGCACAAAGTTTCCAGCATGGTCAGCAATCAATGCAACAGTTCTCTGGCTCTCACAACGCCCAGCAGGTGCAGCAGCAACATCAATTTCAATCAATACGAGGAGGGTTAGCTGGTGTTGGACCTGTTAAGATGGAGCCACATGTGACAAATGATCAGCATGGAGCACAGCAGCCGCAGCCACTTAGAAATCTGGGTCCAGTCAAGTTGGAGCCACAGCAAATTCAGGCGATGCGAAATTTGTCAACGGTAAAGTTGGAACCGCAACATTCAGATCAATCTTTGTTTTTACAACAGCAGCAGCAGCAGCAGCAGCAGCAGCAGCAGCATCAGCATCAGCAGCAGCAGCATCAGCAGCAGCAGCATCAGCAGCAACAGCAGCAGCAGCAGCAGCAGCAGCAGCAGTTCCTTCACATGTCAAGGCAGTCTTCTCAGCAGGCTGTTGTGCAACTAAATCTTTTGCATCAGCAAAGGCTTCTGCAAATGCATCAACAACAGCAACAGCAACAGCAACAACAACAGCAACTTTTGAAGGCAATGCCTCAGCAAAGGCCTCAATTACCACAACAATTTCAACAACAGAACTTACCTTTGAGATCTCCAGTAAAATCAGTATATGAACCTGGGATGTGTGCCCGTCGTCTCACAAATTACATGCATCAACAGCAGCGCAGACCTGAAGTACGACTTCCTTGAAAAGATTTTGTTCTCGGTGTTTGCTTTTGGCTTCTTTTTATTTATTTATTTGTAATAGCTCCCTACCTTTCATGCAGGACAATAACATTGATTTCTGGAGGAAATTTGTTTCTGAGTTCTTTGCTCCCCATGCAAAAAAGAAGTGGTGTGTTTCTATGTATGGAAGTGGCCGGCAAACAGCTGGTGTTTTCCCTCAGGTCTGCTGCTAGAGAAAACTTGGTGATTTTGTAAAATTGTTGTTGTGAAGTAAATTCAATCAAGTTCTTCTAAACTGGTGTCTTAGGTGAAAATAGACTCTTAGGTATATCATTTCAAATATCTATACGTTCATAGTATCTTCTTAATGTTCTTTTTGGATGCTTATATGTAATCCAGAAAGATGCTCCCATGATGTTAGTGGTAGCTATGCTAGAGAAGTTAGTTATATAGTTTTGATAAAACTTGCTTAATTTCTTGTAGAGCCAATTATGGATGCAAATTGTAATGATTCGTGCAAATGTTGCAGGATGTATGGCATTGTGAGATTTGCAATCGCAAGCCAGGCCGGGGTTTTGGTATGTTAGATTTTCAGAATCCTTGTAATTCATTGCATGTTGTTTTTGTCCATGGATAAGACTGTTCGACAGTGCTAGTTTGAATGAGTTTGTCTCTTTGTAAAACTGCCCCTGGATCATGTTATATCTGATTTTGATCTTCTGTACTTTCAGAGGCAACTGTTGAGGTTCTTCCCAGGCTTTTCAAAATCAAATATGAAAGTGGTACCTTGGAAGAACTTCTTTATGTTGATATGCCACGCGAATATCAAAACTCATCCGGTCAAATTGTTCTGGATTATGCGAAAGCAATACAGGAAAGTGTTTTTGAGCAACTTCGTGTTGTTCGTGATGGTCAACTACGGATAGTCTTCTCTCCAGATTTGAAGGTTAAACTTTGGAGAAATTCCCTTTCGCTTTTATAAGCTTCTAAATTCTTCAGGAAGTGTTAGCTGAATTCCTCTGTCTTCTAAATTCTTCAGGAAGTGTTGGCTGATTTCTTCTGTCTTCTGTTCCTCCATTCTTTTGCCAGATATGCTCATGGGAGTTTTGTGCTCGACGGCATGAAGAGCTTATACCTCGAAGATTGTTGATACCACAGGTTACCCTCACTTCACTTAATTAGGCGAGAGGTTCTTTATTACTTTTAATTCCTGTTGGAAACCGTTTTTTACCCACACTATTTTAGCCCACACTATTTTAGCCGATTGACACTGATATGTTCAATATTCAGTAATATATGTACCTTTTTGTGCACAAGTTATTCATTTTGATGATGGGTTAAGTAGGTTAAGAATTGCTATTTTAATCAATCTTTTTCAATCAACATGCTTGATGCATGTGGAATAACATTGAACAGTGTAATCCTTGTATGTTGTTCATTCGAAGTGAAATTAATTGAATTTGTTTGTGGCTTTTGGTGTTAGCTTGTTAGAAATAATGCTCAGAATCAGTTTTGGTATGAAAGAGCACCATTACTTAGTTTTTATTCTTTCTTCTTGCTTGTCATGTCATCTTTATGTACTGATGCTTGTTTAACTCACAGCACTAGGAAGATTTGTGCTTCCATAGAGATGGTCAGTGGATCAGGATCAGATAAATGAATTGAATTGGACCTTGATGTAGCTGATTTTGTGATACTTGTGTTGTAGTTTGATTATATATTTGTTGATTCTATATGGACATGCTGTTAGCAAAGTCTGGTTCGGGGCCCTTTTCATTTCCATAAAAGGCTAAAACACCTTAAATATCCAGTTTATCACGAACAAACATTGATTTTAAGTAATGCCCTGTGGAAACTTTTTGCATGTGTGGTTGTGTTTATTATGTGTTATTTTCTATGTGGTTTATAGCCTGTTGATTTTTGTGAAATGCCCAAAGTACCTTTAGTTTCCAGTTCACCTCGATATTCAGTTCATCACTGAACAAACCCTTATGTTAAGTGGTTAATGATAAGAATTCAGGTTTTTCTGTGATATGGTATCTAGGGTCTATAAGATGATTCCTACTTACAAATATAAATCAAGTATTCAGTGTTTTTCCTTACATTTTGCAGGTAAGTCAGCTTGGTGCTGCAGCTCAAAAGTATCAGGCTGCCACTCAAACTGCATCGTCCAATTTATCTGTCCCAGAGTTGCAAAATAATTGTACCATGTAAGTTGTCTCACTACATTGTGTCTATTCCATGAGCCTTTGGTTGAGCATGCAGTATTGATAGTGACAAAGCTGCTGCAATTATTTGAGTACCATTGCTCTGGCAATCAAGCTCAATGATTTTCAATATTTCCATTAGATATGTACAGCGATCTTTCATTCATTTTGTCAAGCTGAATTTATATGGTGTGATTGTGATATTGAACACAAATGTAAATTAATACTTGGTTACAATGTTTCTTCTCATCTTTGCTTAGGATGTCCATTAGAGATATGAGACTAGACTATCAGTTACTACATTTCAAACATAGTTTTTCTATTCTTCATTAGATGATTTAAGAGATGGTTGGAGGGATGTTTCTAGTTATGTCTTGATTGAGTTTGCATTTACTTAGATTTATGACATGTAAGGGATACAATTTACATTTATCACAAAGTGATAAAAATTATGCACCTTCCCATTCATCCTTTGTGGTTGACCATTTGTTTCATAGTTTGTAGACTTATTTTCTCTACATCTGCTGGAATTTGTGTTTTTATGAGTTCTGCATCCATTCATTTATGAACTGTTATACATGAAAGCAATGGGCAATGTCATTTTTTGTAATACATGTATGGTGCTGTCCATGCCTTCTATTTGTTAATTGATGAGTTATCCTTCTGTAGGTTTGTTGCATCAGCTCGACAACTGGCAAAAGCCTTGGAAGTGCCATTAGTAAACGATCTAGGATATACTAAGAGATATGTACGGTGTCTTCAGGTGATTTCCTAAATTCTTTTAGGGTCATTGCGGCTCATGAATTTCCTTGGTGGTTGCTTAGTGTTAAATGTCATGAGTAGCGTGCATTTTCTATAATTAGTTCCATGACAGGATGTATGTCTGGGGTCTCTTAAAATTTTGAAGAGAACCTTTTGGTTTGAAATATTGTAGTGTCTTCGATTTGAGCTTTACTCGTTCATTTTCACTTTGTTTTTTTCTAGAGGAAAGCGTTCTTATTTTCTTCTTCATTCTCATTTGCCGTTTAGATTTGGATTTTTTTTCCCAGTATTTGATGCATATGTGCTCTCCTATGCTGTCCTTTTGCTCATTGCAATGAATTTGTACCAAGTAGTCATGCCTAGACAGAATTGCCTTCCATAATATGGTTGCTCTGCTCAACTGTCTCAACTAGATCTTTCAGGTGTTAATTTGTCTGTTATTTTTGGTATGATTGTACTTGAGGACATATTACATGATGAGCATGGATGGCTCACTTTCCTACAAGATTTGGCAGTTGCTTTACTTTTTCAACAACTTTCATTATACTTTACTAAATTCCATTAGATACAACAGTTTAAGAGCTGATTTTGTACTGGAATATCATGATTTCTGTATGCTTCTAGCTAGCCTCTATGCAAATATGTTTTCTTTTTACCCCAGCTTACATTGTATTGCCTCATCCTCTATTCATTATAGTAATTAATATCCTCTATTCACTATAGATTAATTAATATCTCTATAATATATTGTGGCATTGATTTGCCACTGTAATTATAAATTTCCTTATCTACCATGGTTGTTTGAAATTGTGGCTTGGAAATATCTTTAGGTCTGAACTACTGGTTTTATTGCAACAAACAACTTTTGCAATGATCTGGGGTTGTAAATTTTTGATAATGTAATGAATGCTGGTTGAAGTTGGATGGCTTCTACCTGCTTATCCCATGCTTTAACAAATCTGTCACAAACAGCTGAAAATGATCTTAATTATTTTGTCAACATTTACCCATGATTCCTTAAAGTCTTGATATGGCACTGAAAAGATTTTTAACTGTAAGAATGTCAAATGGATAATGGTGATTTCAAGGATGTTTAATGAGGTTGCTGAATTTATCTGCTGTCTGATTGATTTTTTTCTCTCGTAATAATTTGTTCCATATCATTGCAGATATCAGAAGTGGTAAATAGTATGAAAGACTTGATTGATTATAGCCGAGAAACAGGAACTGGACCAATGGGTATGTTTGACGAGTTCTTACTTGGGCTATTATTTTATTATTTTTACTTTTATGTTGGTGATTTTTTGAAGGTTCCCCGTGAATGTTTCCTGCAAAAATTCATGCTCATGGTGCTGTTGCTATGATAATCATACTTATCACCATCATACCATATTTGTCCTATGTTGTCATGTTGGGCACTGAATTATTTATTCACTTATTTTGTTTCAGATAGTTTGGCCAAGTTCCCTCGGAGGACAGGTTCTTCATCTGGGTTCCATAGTCAAGCTCCACAGCCTGAGGGACAGCAGCAGCAACAGCAGCAGCTGCAAACAATACCCCAGATCTCAAATAGTGATCGAAGTTCCGCCCAGGTCCCAATGCAAATCACTGCTAGCAATGGTATGGCTGGTGTAAATAACTCACTCACCACAGCATCTACAACCACGTCTGCCAGCACTATTGTGGGGCTTCTCCACCAAAATTCAATGAATTCAAGACACCAAAATTCTATGAATAATGCAAGCAGTCCCTATGGAGGAAACTCTGTTCAGATTCCATCTCCTGGTTCCTCTGGTACGATTCCACAGGCACAACCTAATCCTTCTCCTTTCCAGTCACCAACACCCTCATCATCAAATAATCCTCCACAAACATCTCATAGTGCCTTGACAGCTTCCAATCATATTAGTTCCACAAATTCACCAGCAAACATTCCCTTGCAACAGCCAGCTCTTTCTGGTGAGGCTGACCATGGTGATTCTCAAAGCTCTGTCCAGAAAATCATACATGAAATCATGTTGTCCAACCAACTTAATGGAAATGGTGGAATGGTTGGGGTTAGTTCTTTGGTGAATGACGTGAAAAATGTTAATGGGATTTTGTCAACAGGCAACAATACGGTTCTCAATGGAGGAAATGGCCTGGTGGGAAATGGGACAGTCAATAGTTCTGGAATAGGGGGTGCTGGATATGGCACCATGGGTGGACTTGTGCAGTCTACAGTGGTCAATGGAATCAGAGCTGCAATGGGTAATAACTCTATAATGAATGGTCGGATGGGTATGCCATCGATGGTAAGAGACCAGAGCATGAATCATCAACATGATTTGGGGAACCAGCTGCCTAGTGGGCTAGGAGCAGTTAATGGGTTTAGTAATCTTCAGTTTGATTGGAAACCATCCCCTTGAAGGTTCCGTTAATTATACTGATGTCTCAACAGCTGCTTGTGCAGCACGAGTGTGGGCATTACACGAAGGAATGGCTTGAGGGCTTGCTTCCCACTTTGTACTAAATTTTCGAGGAAAAGTAAAACATATAGCATAGTGTTTTATCAATGAAATATTAAATCCTCTTCGAGTTGCCTCATTAACTTTAATTGTTTTCCTAATTATGATTCTATACAGCCTCTTTTCTAACAGTCGTGGAATGAGGATTCAGGGAAGGAATAGCTTTTCGGTTGAGCTCTTTCCATGTGTATCCTGCTCATTTTCCAGTCTCATAATTCATGAAATAATGTCAAGTAGTGATGGATTAATTATAGCTACAAAGAATTTTCACCAGCTCAATTTTGAGCCAACGAATTTTGTTTTCCCGGGTTGTAAAATCTCTAGAATGGCGAAGCACGAGGAGCTGCAAATAATGGGGGCTTGCTAGTGATGCCTTAAAACCGCTTGGCTGAAAACAAGCGGCGAGGCAGGGAAGCTAGTCAAGTGTTCGGTCTTGTCTGTCATCAGATCTTGCCAACTGGCAACTAGTTTTTCTAGTATCGTGCCTAGCATTGATTAATCGAATTACCATAACGGTGGCATTTCACTTAAAAGCACGATCAGGAGCTGTGGCAAATCAAAATGAAGAACATAGTGCAATCCAGATGAATTGCAAATTAAATAATGGACCTTTCAATGCGCTGCATGATACGCTTAAATGGGTTTCTGTACAGTTACAGATGAAGGGAAGAGAATTCATAAGGTGAAGAAAGAGTGATGCACATTGCATTATCAATTTGAACAAGAACTGAGTTCATAGTTACATTTTACGCCATGCAAGAAAGTTTGAATTGCTATGCACTTGTAGCTCCATCATAGCTCCACATAGTTTGTTGTTTTCAAGCATCTATATACTTGTCTATGGAATTAGACAAGGTGGTCTTGGGCACTGCTCCGATAACACTTTCTTTCTTCTCTCCTTTCTTGAAAAACAGCACTGTCGGAATGCTTCTTATTCCATACTTCGTGGCAATATTAGGGCAGTCATCAGTGTTGACTTTGTAACAAGCTATCTTTCCTGCATATTCTTTTGCCAACTCCTCGACTACCGGTGCTATCATCTTACAAGGTCCGCACCATGGTGCCCAAAACTCCACAAGAACAGGGGTGTCGCTTCCAATCACAGTATCCCAGCTTGCATCTGTCGCTACTTGAACTGCACATTTCAAACATTTGCATGGATCAAATTTCAAGAATATTCATCCTCGTGAAAAAATAGACAGAATTCTGTTGGATTTATTGAAGATTATACCCTTCCATGAAACACTGTCACTAGCAATTGCATAAGGAGATTCACGGCTAAGGACAATCTAATTTTAACTCAATTTTTGTTCACTTCCTTCAATAAGCAGGCGACACAGTTGCTAAAAAGGGATTAGCAAATATCGCTCCAAGTATAGTTCTCTCCATGATGTTCTAGCAAACAAGAGATGCATAAAAAGATATTAAGATAGAATTTGGTAAACCTGCATCTACAGCTTCACGAGCTTTGCAGACAACGCGGGATTTTTGGCATCTGCTTCTCAGTGAGCGAGGAAAGGATGAAGAAGGTGAAGACAACGATAAATTGGATGTGTTGGGTCCTTTACAGGTTGGCAATTGAAGCTTTTCCACAGGAGCAAATGGATGGCAAACTCCAGCTCTGGTGGTAGTACTCACTGAACTAACTTGGAAACAATTCTTCATAGCCATTCCTTCCTTCTCTCACTCTGGGGTGATGATATATTTCAAGTTATCGAGTTACGAGAGGATCATGTAAAAGAAGTAGTGGCTTTGGTCTCTCGGGCAAGAGTTCTTACAAGATCTTTATTTTATTTTCAATTTTTAACTCTTTCATTTCCCTTTAATTTCTGATCTCTAACTTTTCAGCGAGGATAGATAAACTGACAAAATCGTGAGGTGATAAGAGGTTTGGTGTTCATGTGGATGACATTTTTATCAAGCGTACTCACACGGGAAAAATCTAAAAGATCCAATATCTACGAGAAACATTATAGAGAATCCTCATTGCCTGCTTATACAAGCTCAGGATCATTGTTTAGATAAACAAGTTCTAAAATGACATGGCTATTCCTTATTATTAAAAACCCAAAACCATTTTCGACCTAAAATTACCAAACCACAAAGCAAGATAATGCTTCTGCTACCTTGAGAGATGGGACTAAACATTAACATCAAGGATTAATCTTCTTAATACGTTTTTAGAGGTCTGTAGTTCAAGGATTCAATCGCACTGAGCTCTTTGATTTTCAAAAAGACAATTGGATCTTTCATATTTGAGTTTATATATATATAGTTGGCATCTCTTTTCAATTTCATTAGAAGTTTGTGTTAATGTCAAGATTATAAGCTAAAAAAGACATGTTAATCGGTTGAGATTTTATTTAATTTTGATAGGTAGTGGAAATATTGAATTGATTGAGAATTGAGTTCAATATATTTTTTTTGATTTTTTATGTGATTATCACAATCTCATGAACTGAATTATAAATTTTACATGTTGATTTAGATTTTACATGTTGATTTGGATTGATCTAAATCGATCCAATATGTTGTTACCTTGAAGTTTTTTAATCAAACTATATATATATATTATATATATATATATATATATATATATTATGGTTGTTAAAGTTGCTTTTGAACTTGTCTGCTCAACTAGATTATATTGGATTAATCCGTATATAATTTTTTTTTTTGAAAACACGCGAGCAACATTTAAATACTTAAAAAAAACTTTTTAAAAAATTGATCTAACCCACAATATAGCATGATAAATGATCTAGTTGTGAGATAATTGAAGATTTTCAAAAAAATATTTCTCTTTTAAAGTGTATTATAAAATAAGAAAAAACTTATTTGGACAAGTATCATTTTTATGTTTATGTTAAAATTTAAAATTATGAATTATCTGGATTGAGTCTTGCCTATCCATATATTTATTAATTTTCTTCTAAAAATACAAATTTGTATCACAATGAAAACTCAAAAGGTTTTGTCTCAAATAGTTAAAAGAAACGCGCTCCTCTTGTAAGTTGCTAACAGCATGATGTGTCACTTTTGCGACATGAATTATTTCCCGGAGTAAAGCTCCGATTTTGATTTATCAAGAAGGAAAAGCTTGGTGATGTTTGACTACTCTATTGCAAGAATATAAAGGGTGTCAGGCTGTCAGCAACAAAAGTTGCAGCGAGCTAGTGATACTATAAGTGGTGCAGATG
>Ga0325400_1005355_pt1 | contig 12062 bp, 3 predicted proteins | sample PopdelMetagenome_2_FD_205662 | JGI IMG/M metagenome (GOLD analysis project Ga0325400, IMG submission 205662) | Populus deltoides microbial communities from Bellville, Georgia, United States - Xylem-PdKOR-R1 | ecosystem: Host-associated > Plants > Phyllosphere > Stem > Wood/Secondary xylem...
TTGTTTATCTTTAAGTGAGTGATTGTTAAGCAATGGAGACAAATAACCCTCCTCTCCTACTTGTAGTAAAAAAGTTGTTGCAAATTGAGTTAGTTATATGTCTTCGTTGGTTGGATTGTGTACCACTATTAGTTGAATTATATGCCATTATAAAAGGATGAATGTGAAATTAAGCTGGATTATTTACAACTTGCTTCCCATTGTTGATTATAAATAGAAGCATAAACAAATAGAACATGCAATCAAGCTGAAAATTAAAACATTAAAATTGAGAGAAAAGAGTGTGTAAGGTAAGGAGAGAAGAGAGTTCTTCTTTTCCATTGTAAATTATGATTTTTCTTTGAAAAAATAAAATCAGCAGCTCTATAAATGTAAGCAATTGTCGAACCATATTAAAATTGTTTGTGTTCTACTTTTAGGAAGTTCGAACACTTTGTTCATCATAAAATGGACAATCTCATACAAAACATAATCTAGTTTTATTTCATTTCACTAGGCAATTAACACACTAATTTATTTAATAATTTAATTCATCCATTTTTTTAACCACAAGCATAAATATTATATATAACGAGTTAAGATAACTAATTGATAATGAATGAGTTTATTTGTTGCAGAAATCACAAAGTAGATGATAAGAAACTATTAGGATTTGAATTGGTACAAATTACTACAAATAAAGTTAAAGTTATCAAGGAAAGAATAAAGATGGCTTAGGACGGATAAAAAAGCTATACTAACAATCAAAGAAGATCAATGGAGTTTGAGATAAAGGGTCGAGTGTTTTTAAAGGTTACCCTATGAAAGAATATCATTCAATTCAGAATGAAGGGTAAATTTGCTCTGAGGTATATTGGTTTGTTGGAAGTTATAAGGAAAATTTAGACCAGCATCCTATTAGTTGGAATTACCTTTTATGATGTCAAAGGTGCATGATGTGTTTCATGTATCATTACTTTGGAAGGCCATGGTGGACCCTTCGCATCTATTGCCATAAGTCCCAATAGAGATCCGAGATAATCAAATAGTGGAAATGAAGCTGATAATGATTATGGATAAAAGACAAGGAGTTAAGAAATAAGAAAATTCCTTTAGTAAGGGTGTTATAAAGCAACTCTCAAATTAAAAAAGAAACGTAGGAGAGATATGATGTGATGAAGAGAAAGAAACCAAGTTTATTTGATGATTAAGGTAAGAAAAACTATTTTTTAGGAACGAAATTTCTGTTAAGAGAGGAGAATGTAAAACCCTAAGTTTTTATTATAAGAAGAATAATACGAAATAAATAGTATTTTCTTTGAAGGGTCTAAAAATAAAAAAATAAAAAAAAAGGAAGATTGAAATTGTAAAAAAAAAAATATAGGGTTAGACGTGAAAGAAAAGATTTAGATGGTGAGTAGAATGAACTCTAAATCTTTTTTAAAGGAAAAAAAAAAGTAGCAACCTCTCTTAAAGGGAAGATAGTCATTGTTTTGAATAAAAAAAGTCTTTCTTAAAAGGAAGAGAGTTATTGTTTTGAATTAAAAGAAAAAAGGAAGGGGAGATAACTTCTTTTTTTTAACCGTAGTCTCTTAAAGAAAACACTTTAAAACAAGAAATTGAGAGAAACACATAAAGGGAGATTTATAAAGTGAAACTTTACATAAGCCAGAAATCATGAACAAAATAAAGGGAAATAAAAACTCAAAGAAAGATTAAGAAAAGAAAGGAAAAGAAATTTAGTCTGAAGAACTTATTCAAAAAGGGTTCAATTAAGTTCAAGAAATAAGGTAAAGTGTCTATTAAACCCAAATAATATACTTTGAGATGAGATTGTGGGATAGAAAGCAAAATCCCCAATCCTTTAGAAAATTAGGGTTTATGAAAAAATTGGAGAAAATATGTTCTTTGCAAAGATTTTAGGATATAACCCCAAAATGAAGGTTTCTTGTATGTTCTTTGTTGCAAATTATGAATGATAAGTGTTAACGGGACATCTTACATGAAATATATGTTGTTGCTTGCATGAAAGTCTGGTGAAAGATTTAATTTCTTAAGTTTTTGAATTTTAAGGATTTGTAGAAATTGAATGTATCTCCTTAAAGAATCCATCATTTGGTGTACTAAGCATGAAATTTGCATGAGTATGAGTTGATCTTGAAAGGAATGAAAAACTCAAGATTTCAGGGATGAAGTTTCAACTAGGAAAAAAAATAAGAGAAAAATTTTCCAGTAGCCAAATCGGGCTAGCTATTTTAAGAAATGGCTAGATCGATTCAAGAAATGGTCAGACTGTTTCTCAAAATAGCAATACCATTTTGGCTACTGTTTTATGGTAGTTCGATATTGTATTTTTGTCTTTTCTTGTTTTTTATTCAAAATTTTTAGGTTGTTTAAGGAATATGGATGATTATTATGTGGATAAGAAAACATATTAAGTGTGTATGCATGGAAATAACTTGTATGATAACATTTCATATATTGGAATGTTAAGTTAAAAAATTATGTGTAATGATGTAAGGGTACATGTATTCATGAGTAACAAATAACTTAATTGTTAAAAGAATATTGAGTAGCGTGTTCTTAATATTATTAAGTAGAGAATGTGATATGAGACTTGATGTGATACAGGTGAGGCATCAATTATGAGATCTCAAGAAAGTGAAACAAGATCAGCGAAAGGAACATATAGGTGTTTGTCACCTTAAAACCCCTTAAATTTTATAGTAATTGTTATAAGTTACTAATTCCAATAAAAGGATTGTTGATTTTGTATAATATTTGTTGTGGACGGTAAGTACTTATGAAATCTCAATGTGGAGATTTGTTTAAATATGTGTTCGGTTGTTGAATGAAAAGTCAACCCCATTAATAGGGCTTAGTTGATTAAAATAGAATTTACAGAAATAAGTGCATATGGTTTTTATGCAAAATAGATAACCACATGTGTGAGGGCTAAGGTTGAAGCTCTTTAAAGGGCAAGATTGATGCATTCTTATGAGTGGAAGTTGGCCACAAAAGTGGAGACTCAAAAATGTTATCATCAAATCAATCATGAGAAAATGAAGACTTGATCATAAAATTAATGTATTGATTACAAGTGGGGGGATAATATGGAATTTATGGTTAGTCGCATTAGTAGAGATTAGGAAGGTGTTGGACATCCACCTTAGGAATAGAAGCCAATTGAAAGAAAGAAATGATCATTAATTATATCAAACACTATTTAGTTGTAGGACTTTATCAGTTTCCAATTAGTTATAGGATTTTTATATTTTATATTAATCATACTACTTTTTAGAAAATTATAATAAACTTATTTGTTGAATTACGGGGATTGTTAAGTTATTATAGTAAATATTTATTAATGTCAATGGATTTCATCATTTTATTTTAATTATAAGATTGCGATGTTTTACTATTTTAAGTGCTTCTACTATATCAATTTATTGAAAAAATTGTATGTTATTGTTTGATTGAAAAATTTATGTGGCTAGTTATAGATAGTGCATTACAAGTGGAAATGGGTACACCTGAGACTATATGTGTGTGTGTGTGTGTGATTTTTATATGACATATTATTGGCTATTTTATGTATTCATATATTGAGTATGTGGGTAGTGTTATAATAATCCCAACTCAAATTCATGAAATCAAGTATTAATTCCATTCGTATTCACTTAAACTTGTATAATCAAGTCTAAAACTCTTTACATGGTGATAAAATGAGCTTCAAATCATAACTAGTCAAAATTCTTCCACCCCTCTCTTTCCTTTCACTTTGTCCAAGAGTTTATCTCTCTTCTTCTCATCTCTTTCACTTGATTTCTCTTTAGATTTTGTGTTATATCATGTTAATCTATCATTCCCTCACCTTTTATGTCAATCTCATACTCCCTCTCAAGGATTCTAGTGTTTAACTTAGCTTTTCTCTCCTTTTTTTTTTCATTTTCCCCTTCTTTGGCAACCCATGCTAAAATATAAAAAGGAAAAAGGGTTGTATTTTTTTGCTAAAGTTTATTTTACCCTTTTAAATTGTGTATGTTTTATTTTCTTGTATTTCAGTCCAACTTTTAATATTTTCATAAGGCCTTCTCAAACTCTTATTTTTTTGAAGTTTTAACCTATGGTATAAAAACATGTTAGGAGGATCACTATAAAATCTAAGCCTACTACAACTATCATATCAATATTTATGTTTGATATCATAAAACTGGATAATACTAGAATTACAGTCCGAATTTGATTTCAAGCCCAACTTCTAACATGTCGTTCTATCTCGTCCAGATGAAGTACATAGGTCCACTTTTCAATCGAACTAGAATTGAAATAAAACTCCTTTGAAGCTCGAGTTATCAGTCGAACAGTAGCCAAAGGTCTAGTGTGACAAATTTAGCTCCTTTTAACTCAAATCTCTGAACTTAGCCCATTAATTTCATCTTTGATCCTCTTCAATTTTGACCTTATATTAGGCCCAATTGATGGCATAGACATGATCAATTCATTTTTTTCATCATTTATTTCATCTACGAACTAATTATCGTTTCACAGTAACATTACTGATTTTTACTTGAGGTTTGCACCAATACTTTTTCATGTAGTTCTTATCTTAAAATTTATTCCTCATTTTCCTTATCATTTCATGAAATTATTTTCTAATTCTATAAACACATTTATTTTCATTTCTTCCATCTATCATCATCCCTTCTAGATTAAATATTCATTTCACTTAGTAAAATTTCCCCTCATTAATTTTATAAATTTTTCTGAGGGATTTACAATACCCTATTGACTAAAGCATTTTAAGTGATTTTTATAATAATTTCTCTAAAATATATTTAATTAAAATAATTTTGAGATAAATTGTAATAAAAAAACAAAAGACTAAAGATCAATTATAGACACTTGAAAGTCCTAACAAGTAAGAGTTAAAATTCAAATCAAAATCCTTTCTTTGTAAAATAAAATCAAGTTAAATAGGTGTAGCATTTTTAAAGCTTTCAAGCTTATATGAAAATTTCTATATCCAAAGCAATACTAAAGATTAAGCATATATAATTCAAGATTTGGATATAATTATTAATCAAAGGATTCATACATGTAAAGAATATATAAAGATGATTTCTATCTAGTTTGTATCCAGATTTATTATTATAATTTTGTTTACCATTTTTAGTATTTTTTTAATACATATATTTTTTTTATGTACATGGGGCATCATAGATTTAAGTTAGAAGATTCAAATTTTAAAAAATGCACCTCTTTTTTCTTTTTTTTTGCATTCTACTAAAACTCTAGTTATAATTTAGTCCTTGTAGTTATCAAATAAATAAATTAATTCTTGTAGTATAAAAAACAATCAAATAGTTCTTTAATTATTGTTTATCATGTTTAATTTAATTGTAGTTTGTTCCAAAAAATTGCTTTCTTTTTCCCTTAATTTTTCTATCCTATTTACTTGTTTTTTTTTTACCTTTTCTATTTTTTTAAAATAAAAAATGAAATGAAAAGGAGCATGAAATAGATGAAAATGATCAAGTTATAAATAAATACAAAAGAATAGGGATTAAGTAATAATTTCTTAAACAACGAGGATTATTGATTACTTTTTGCTAAAGAACTACATTATAATTAACTCAAATATATATATATATATATATATATATATATATATATATATATATATATATATTGAGGTCGAAATTTCCAAAATTAAAAACAAATTTGACGCAATAAATGGGCGGAGAGCGTTTTGAGCAGAAGGTATGCATGTTTTATTTATTGTGTGGAATATGAAATTTCAGAAAATGGAAATGCTGTCAAGTGTCAACCAACCAAATAAGTGAGAAAGACTCAAGACAACAAGACAACAAGAAGAGAGAGAGAGAGAGAGAGAATCGATGATTCCAAATTCGTGAAGGGAAGCAATCTCTCCCTCACACGCACGCACATGCATGCCCTTCTCTTTTCCCTTTTAACCAGAAATAATTCATTCCAACTCCCACTTTCCTCCTCTTCGATTTCTTCCTCTGCGATTCATTTGGTTGCTTTGCACGGTGCTTGATCCAACTTCTCACTATTTTATTTTGATTTTCACCGGAAACAAATTATAGCAGGATCCTTGATGGAGTTGGGCAGACCAAGCTCCCCAGCAGTTCGAACAATTCCAATAGATTCACCAATTTGTAATGTTTATTTTCTTAAGAAATTGAATATATTGGAAATAAGCGAATTATTTTGTTCATAAAACTATCTGTGTATTTGCTGACAGCTTTGAATAAGTTTAAACAGCAGAATCTCCCAGCATGTAAGCCAGTCCTCAAGCCATCCTGTGTGAGTCTCAGTTATCTACAACCACCAGATATTTGTGTGTGAATCTTTCCTTTTCTTTTTCAAGTGTTGATATTGTTTTTTGTTTTTGTAGGTTATTACTTCTTTTTTGGTGCTTGGTTTTATTTTCGTTCCTATTGGACTTACCACTCTTTGTGCTTCTCGTACTGTAACTACTCTCGCTACCTGTCATTTCATCCCTTTGCTTTGTTTAGGATTTTTATTTTCCTTCTTTTGATTGGTGTTTTCTTATAGGTTGTTGAAATTGTTGATCGCTATGATTCGGGATGTGTTCCTGGGGCATTTAGAAGCAACAAAGTGTCCTTTATCAAAGATACCTCTCTTCCCAAAAACTGCTCTCGGATCCTCAAGGTCAGACTCTGTTTCCACATTAAATTTATCTTCAATTTGTGTCGATTTTGCAGTTGTTGCTCTTAAAATTTGCAAAGCTTTGTACGGTGCTTCCCCACAAACATGTAGTTGTCACTTATTCTGAAATTTCCTTTTCTTTTCTTCTATTTATTGTTTATTTTCATGAATGAGGCATTGCATGATATGGGTTTCACTTGTTCCATTTTGTGATTGAGTTTATTTGCCACTTACACTGCATGAAGCATGTTTGACTGTCATCAGTCTTCTAACATGTTTTTGTAAATGGAAGTTTTGGTGGTTTCTAATTTTATGAATCTCAGGAAACATGATTTTGTGCTATGCAGTGATTCGTTAACAAACCAGGTTTTTATATATATACATCCACGCTTGAAAAGACTGTGTCTGCAAGTGACTTCAGTCTGAAAAATCTATTTTATTTATGTAACCATGGATTCCATTGAAATCTCATATCTCCTCTATTGTTGTTCCCATTTGTTCATTTTGTACCTTGTTATGTAGGTGCGCAAGCATATGAAAGCTCCAATTTATATCTATTATCAGCTTGACAATTACTATCAAAATCACCGAAGGTGAGATTTCTTTCCTTTACTTCCAATGTAGTGCTATTTCTGAATTTTTGGTTTAGTTAATGATTTTTCTTCTTCTTTCTTTGTTATTGTTACTTTTCTTGTATACCCATCATTCTGTTCAATGTGTACTGTTAGTAGCTCTGCCTTTGCAGTTAAGTTCTTTAGTAAGCTAGTTGTGCATCTATTTTGTTTTAGGGAGCTTTTGAAGAAATCCCTTCGCAAGTCTGTTTCGAAGTCTGGCGTTATTATTTTATATAATTGCCTTATAGCATTGCTTCTCATGGTGGCTCGCTTGAAAACTCTGCTGCTTGCTTTTCTCCATTGTTATCCTGATGTCATTAATTTGCATCATTAACTCCTGGATACATTCCAGGTATGTGAAAAGTAGAAGTGATCAGCAACTCTTACATGGACTTAAGTCCAACAATACAAGTTCCTGTGAACCTGAAGAGTTCAATAATGGTCTTCCTGTTGTCCCTTGTGGGCTGATAGCATGGAGTTTGTTCAATGACACGTACACATTTATTCGTGGAACAAAAGAATTGAGGATCAATAGGAGGAATATTGCATGGGAGAGTGATCGTGATAGCAAATTTGGGAAGCATGTATATCCCCTTAATTTCCAGAATGGAACCTTGATCGGTGGTGGGAAACTAGATCCCCATATCCCTGTATGTATTGACAGTTTATTACTTTTTATTAGTTTGCTCTATCCATAATTTATTATCTGAACATATTACCACCACGGAACACCTTCCATGCAACATTCTCTTTCGCATAACTTTGCTATACCACTTTTTTATTCATAGCCTTCATTGCTTGTATTCTAGAGCAAGTGGATCTTCATTCTTTTAACTGATCTCTTATCCACATTACATGGCTTAATGTTTTGATAAAAGTAGCAGCTATGCAAAATTGCACGATGCTTTTTTAAAATTGTGCTGAATATCTATGATAGAAATTGTCAATGCAAGAAAGGGAATGTTAAATCATTTCTTGATTGAATTGATTTTTCATGTCTTTTTATGGGGAATGAAAGTGCACCTGTCTCCAGATTGTACCCTACATCTGCATCTCAATATCCCTTATTCAGTATTACCCTAGGTGCAACAATTGTCTCACATGGATATGATATGAAGAAAATTTCTAGGTTGTCTGATTCATCTTTCACAGAATGTCTCACATAAATATAGTCTACTGGTTCTAAATCATTCTCTGAATATACTGTTACAGATGAAGTAAGTCTTGTATTTTCGTTTTCTTTCCTTTCTCTTGCTTGGCATTTGTTGATGGGGTTGTTGCTACATTAATAGCTAAGTGATCAAGAGGATCTCATTGTATGGATGCGCACTGCTGCTCTTCCTAGCTTCCGCAAGTTGTATGGTAGAATTGAAGAGGACTTGGAGGCAGATGATGTTATAGCGGTCCATCTAATGAACAATTATAACACGTACAGCTTTGGAGGAAAAAAGAAGCTTGTTCTTTCAACATCAAGTTGGTTAGGAGGAAGGAATGACTTCCTTGGAGTTGCCTACATCTTTGTTGGCGGTTCTTCTATAATCCTCTCAATTGTCTTCTTGTTGCTTCATATGAAAAATTCAAGGTAGTAACTTATTCCCAGACCAATTTCCTTTAAATTTTTGTATATTCATTTTCACAACAAAAAACTAAAACTAAGCAATCATTGACTCGAACTTGAGGCTTGTGAAGAATGTTTATGACATACTCTCAATTTTCTTTAACACTCGATGCCTGATTTTTGGTGCAAAACTTAATATGGGGATCTAATTTGATCATCTCACCTTTATATATGATACTTACTAGAAATTCATCCAATATACATGTTAGTTGTAACGGTTCTTATAAATATTATTATCACGAATTTTCCTCCCAAATATCTCCCTTTTTGTGTTGGGCTTCTTTGTCAGCTGCATTATTTACCACCTCATTTGTCCAATAATTATTTTCAGGTTCATTTTTTCTGTCTGTTTCCTTTCTCCACGTGCAAAAATCATTGAAAACATTTACCTAGTGTTCAGCATTTCTTATGGTATTATTACAACTTGGAATTTTGTATGGATATTTGTGGCGAGCTATGCTGTATTGTTATGAAAATGTTATATTTAAACAATGGCACTGTAGTTTTCTTAGGCAGCATAGCCTTGTTTATGTCTGCTACCTATACATTTTGACTCAAGATGTGTGCTCTGCCAAGATTTTCCATTAATGTGATGGCAACTAATTTGCTGGAGCTTGCAAGCATTAACAAGTTACATATACATTAGTCCAGTTTGATGATTTAATAACCAGACACTAATCTCATAGATGCTCGATGCAGGTACTAAAGAGTCCTTGGCGGTTCTTTTTTGGTTTCTGACAGGCCTTGTGTGGACAAAACTTTATCATCCTGGAGTGGAAAAGACCTTTCTAGTTGAAGAGGTGACGATGCTTTCCAATTTAAGATTATTAAATGATAATTGTAGTCGTCGTGTATTTTGTGTTGAAATTGCTGAACAACTTGAAAATGTGTTAGGACAGACACAAGGAGCTTGAGGGTGATTCAAAAGAAAAGAGTGATATCTGATGCTCATCACATTTTATACACGTGTCTGCCTACATCTACCATAAACTTTTAGTGACGGGCCGCTCCACTGCGGACCAATCAAAAGTTGATTTTAACATACAAAAACAAAAAGATTATGCAGGCCTTAATAAGGTTTTTTTTTTTTCAAACTAAGGAAAATTTCAAATATGAACAGAAAATTTTGTGTACTTTTAATAAAATTAATTCATAATTATTTGTGTAAATAAATAATAAATACTAAATAATGTGGTTAATGATAACAAAAACCGAATTTTGAAGCTAAGTAATAGATGTAAATAAAGAAACATGTTCTTATCATGTAATAATGTGCTATTTAAATTTTTTTATTTAATTATATAATAATATATTTTTTTAAAAAGTAAAAAGATTAAAATTCAATTGAAAAGCATAGTTTATTTACGTCAATAAATAATAAAAAGAGTGGTCACCGCTAACCAAAGATTAAATTAATAAGTTAATAGATAGATGCAAATAAAAATACATGTTCTTGTTGTGTTATGCTATTTAAATTTTTTAATTTAATTATATGTCTAATTTTTAAGAGAAAGTAAAAAATTAAAATTCAATGGAAATAAAATAATTTGTTAGCATAGTTTTCCTCTTCTTATCAATTTAGCTTGGTTTTATGATGTGATCATTGCATGACTTAAGCTTTAAATTAAATCATGTTAAAGTTGATCTAATGTAATCTGCTCTACTTAACAAGTTAAATTATAACCAACAAATTTGACTTAATAAGTTTTTTCAAATCGGTCTTGTTTTATTTTTTTTTAATTTTGAGATGATTTTTTTTTGTTACCATTTACAGGGAAGGATGTTAGAAACTTAATTCATCATCAATGTTATAAAGGACAAGAAGATGATGTCAATTTTAAAGGTGTAGCTCAATTGATTAGGCTTTAGGTTTGTTTTTTTTTAGAGATTATCAGTTGGAGTTTTATAAATCTCAGGACCACTAGAGGCTTACATGATTATTAAATTTAGAGCCTTTAATTGAGATAAATCGAGGTATACGCAAGTTGACCCAAACACCCACTTTAATATTAAAAAAAAGGACGAGAAGATGATGCCACGAAACTAATTAAATTTCAAAACATGCAAGGCAAGGCACGCATAAAATACATCAAGTATCATAACGAAGATACAAAAGTCATTACATGTGCCTATAAATTACATGTTCACCTGAAATAACGACCATGCATCAAGAAATATGAGATCAAAGAAGCAACAATAGGAAGAAGAAACAACACTCTCTTGGGCATGGCTACAACTCCATTGTTTCCAGATCCCTCTTCGATAATGGTATCCAGTCTTGGAAAAGAGGAGCGTGATCTCTGTCGAGATATTAAGAGTGCTGGCGCAACATCCCCCCATTTTTGCATGCATTTCATCTTCTTCATCATCTTCTGATCTAGCGTGTAAATGCAAGCAAAAACAAGATCAGTCTACCTGCTTGCAATCGAAACCTGTTTTTCTACTATCGAAAGTATGAATTCTGGCAACAATTAATGTATGAATGCATGCTTATATACGCTTAGAGATTGTAAGGAATTAGATGGAGAGAAAGATCAGGGCTTATAGCCTAAAATAAAATGGCTATTAGTTAGCGTTGTTGAGTTAGATTGATGGCAAATACGAGTCTACATGTGTTGGCACAACACTAAAAATTGTCTTGTGGGGAAGCCTTGAGAGGTTTCACGTGACTTTCTCATTTCATTTACTAATTATATGGATGAAGGACTGTATAATATGGATGAAGGACTGTATAGTAGTCCTAGCTAGGATATAGGAAATCATCCAAGTCTGGTGAATTTCATTTCAAGTAACAAGGCATGCATCTCTTTTTATAGCCTCCAATACAAATTTCGCAAATTACAATTTCCCCGCAGTCCTATCTTTATTTGGACTCCTTCCTCTCTTTCGAAGACCACTTTATAATTAGTCAATTTTACTTTTAATTTAGAAATAGTTTTTATATATATATAATTAGTCAATTTTACTTTTAATTTAGAAATAGTTTTTGTTACATAAATATATCATTTCTTTCCATTATAAGGACCTTTATATTTATTTAAAATGACATAAAATATAGGCATTTTAAAGAAGATATAAATAGATATATCTTATATTAATTATTTATTAAATATATTTTGAAAAAAATAATAAAAAAACTATACATGTAGCTC
>Ga0325400_1005361_pt1 | contig 12058 bp, 11 predicted proteins | sample PopdelMetagenome_2_FD_205662 | JGI IMG/M metagenome (GOLD analysis project Ga0325400, IMG submission 205662) | Populus deltoides microbial communities from Bellville, Georgia, United States - Xylem-PdKOR-R1 | ecosystem: Host-associated > Plants > Phyllosphere > Stem > Wood/Secondary xylem...
CCGCCGCATCACCCGCGCCTGCTGCGAGCGCATCGCGCGCTCCGCCTTCCGCCTGGCGATGACGCGCCGGCGCCACGTCAGCATCGTGCACAAGGCCAACGTGCTGAAGATGGGCGACGGGATCTTCATCGAGGAGTGCCGCAAGGTCGCCGCCGAGTTCCCGGAGGTGGTCGTGGACGACTACATCATCGACGCCATGTGCGCCCACGTCGTCCGCGCGCCGGGGAAGTTCGACGTGATCGTCACCACCAACATGTTCGGCGACATCCTCTCGGACCTGACGGCGGAGCTGTCCGGCAGCCTCGGCCTCGGCGGCTCGGTGAACGCGGGCACGCGCTACGCCATGGCGCAGGCCGCGCACGGCTCGGCCCCCGACATCGCCGGCCAGGACAAGGCGAACCCCTTCTCCCTCATCCTCTCCGTCGCGCAGCTGCTGGACTGGCACGCGGACCGGCTGGGCAGCACCGCCTACGCCCGGGCCAGCCGCACGATCGAGGCGGCGGTGGCCGAGGCCGTGGCGGCGGGGGAGTCCACCGCCGACGTGGGCGGGCGGCTCGGCACCGCGGCCACCGGCGCCGGCCTCGCCGCGCGGGTGCGGGCCATGCCCGTGCCGGCCTGAGCCGAAGCGCGACGGGCCGGGCGCCGGCCGATGGAACCGTGAGAGGAGAACAGCGAATGCTGCGCCGCGATCTCTGCCGGGCTGGACTAGCCCTGCCCTTCCTCCTCGCCGCGCGACGCGCCGGGGCACAGGGACTGCCGGAGGGATGGCCCTCCCGCCCCATCCGCCTGATCGTCCCCTACGCCCCCGGCGGCGGCACGGACGTGCTGGCCCGCGCCGTGGCGGACCGGGCCGGACAGCGCCTCGGCGCCACCATCGTGGTGGACAACCGCCCGGGCGGTGCCGGCAACCTGGCCACCGCCATGGCGGCCGAGGCGGCGCCGGACGGCTACACCCTGCTGGTGGGCAACATCGGCCCCATCGCGGTGAACCCGAGCCTGTTCCGCAACCTGCGCCCCGATCCGGCGCAGGCGCTGACGGCGGTGACGCTGCTGGCGGCCGCGCCCCTGCTGATCCTGGCCCATCCCGGCCTGCCGGTGGCCGACCTCGCGGCGCTGATCGCGCTCGCGAAGGCGCGGCCGGGGACGCTGAACTACGGCTCCGCCGGCAACGGCTCGGCCAACCACCTCGCCGGGGCCTACTTCGCCCTCAAGGCGGGGATCGACATCCAGCACGTGCCCTACCGCGGCGCGGGGCCGGCGCTGAACGACCTCGTCTCCGGCACGCTGCAGATGATGCCGGCCACCATCCCCTCCTCCCTCGGGCTGGTGCGGGACCGGCTGGTGCGGCCGCTGGCGGTCACCTCCGCGGCGCGCGTGCCCTCCCTGCCGGAAGTACCCACCGTGGCCGAGGCCGGGGTGCCCGGCTACGAGATGAGCGCCTGGTACGGCATCATGGCCCCCGCCGGCACGCCCCGCCCCATCGTGGACCGGCTGCGCCAGGAGATCGCGGCCGCCATCCAGAGCCCCGAGGTGCGGCGGCGCATCGAGGACGAGGGCGCCGAACCCTCCGGCAACACCCCCGACGCGTTCCGCGACTTCGCCGCGGCCGAGCGCCGGAAATGGGCCGAGGTGGTGCAGGACGCGCGGATCACCGTGGACTGAGGCCCATGCGTTCTCGCGACGGCCTGGCCAGGGAGGGCTCTGCCCTCCCTGGACCCTCCCGCCAGGACCCTGAGGGCCCTGGACCCGCCTTCGGCTTCGCGGATGCGATGATCACGTCGGGGCACCCTACGTCCCGCCCTTCCTGATCGGGTCGTCGCCTGAGGTCATCGACCTCAGGCGCACCGACCTCGTGAACTTTCCATCGAACAGAAAAAGATGATGGAGGGGGTCCAGGGGGAGGAAGAATTCTTTCTTCCTCCCCCTGGCGGCTTAGAGCGCCGGTTCAGCCAGCGTCATCACCCGCAGCGCAGCCCCAGCGCCTGGACGATCTCCAGCGCCCGCCGATCGCGTTCGGCCGGCAGCGGCAGGCGCGGGGGGCGGGGGCCGCCGACGGGCAGGCCCATATGGCCCAGAAGGGCCTTCGTGCCGGCGACGTAGAAGTGGCCGCCGACGAACTCGATCAGCGGCAGGTATTCCAGGTAGAGGTCGCGGGCGTCGCGGATCCTCTCCTCGTCGGCGACCAGGGTGAACAGGCGCGACAGCGGCCCGGGCGCGAGGTTGGAGGCGACGGCCACCCAGCCCTGCGCGCCTTCCACGAAGGATTCGAAGCCGAGGATGCCGCCGAACACCGTCATCCCGTCCCCGCAGAGCCGGATGATGTCGCGCACGCGCGTCACCTCCAGCGTCGACTCCTTGATGTAGAGGCAGTTCGGGATCTCGGCGATGCGCGCGACCAGGGCGGGCTTGAGGTCCACGTTCGCGGTGGCCGGGTTGTTGTAGACCATGATGGGCAGGCCGATGGCGTCGCCGATCGTGGCGTAGTGGTGGACGAGCTCGTCCTCGGTGGGCGTGGAGTAGAAGGGCGGGATGATCATCACACCGTCGGCGCCCAGACGCTCCGCGCGGCGGCTGAGGCGCACGGCCTCGCGCGTGTCCTCGGCGCCCGTGCCGATCAGCACGGGCACGCGCCCCGCGGCCTGGCGGATCACCGTCTCCGCCACCGCCTCCTGCTCCGCGTCCGAGAGGGAGAGGAACTCCCCGGTGGAGCCGAGCGGGATGAGGCCGTGGATGCCCTGTTCGATCTGCCAGTCCACGAACCGGCGCAGCGCCGGCAGGTCCAGCTCCCCCGCCTCGTCGAAGGGGGTGATCATCACGGTGTAGGTGCCGCGGAAGGTCTTCATCGGCGTCTCTCTCAGGCGGGCACGGCGTGCAGCAGGCCGGATTCGGCCAGCGCCGCGCGGATCGCGGCCCGCTCCGCCGCCTCGATGGGCAGCAGGGGCGGGCGCGGGGCGGGGTCGGGCAGGCGGCCCAGGATGTGCAGCGCCGTCTTCATGCGGTTGTGCATGTCGAGCGACGGCGCGCGGTAGAAGGCGCGGGCCAGGGGGCGCAGCCGGTCGTTGGCGCGCCGCGCCGCCTCCCAGTCGCCGCGCCGCGTGGCGGCCAGCATCTCGGCCAGGATGTCGGGCGCCACGCTGCCGATGCCCGAGAGGATGCCGTCCGCCCCGTGGGCGAGGGAGGCGAGGAGCCAGCTGTTGTTCGTCGTCAGGATGGCGACCGGCCGGTCGAGCGAGCGCAGCGCCGCCACGTTGTCCTCGTAGGCGGCGGGGAGGTCGCTGCCCTCCTTCACCGCGACGATGGCGGGCACCTCCCGGCACAGCCGCACGAGCAGCGGCGTCTCGAAGCCCAGGCCGGAGGCGCGGGAGAGCTGGAAGAGGGTGATCGGCAGGCCGCAGGCCTCCGCCACCGTCCGGACGAAGCCCACGGCCATGTCGGGCCGCAGGTTGGCGCCGCCGGCGAAGAGGGCAGGGGGGAAGAGCAGGATGCCGTCCGCCCCCTCCGCCGCCGCGTCGCGCGCCAGGGCGCAGGCCGCGCGGGTGTCGTCCGCGACGATGCCGGCGACGACCGCGCGACCCCCCGCCGCCCCGCGCGCCAGCCGCACCACCCGGCGCCGCTCGGCGGCGTCGAGGCTGGTCGTCTCCCCGGCGTGGCCGTTCACCACCAGCGCCGTCACCCCCGGCACGGCGGCGAGCCCGGCGAGGTGCGCGGCCAGCGCGGCCTCGTCGATCGCGCCGTCGGGGCCGAAGGGGGTGAGGGCGGCGGGCCAGACGCCGCCGAGGCCGTTGATCGCCATTCCCAGGCCTTCTCTGCAAACGGTTCCACAGCAGGGCACGATCAGATTTCGCGCCATCCCCGCCTCTCTTCCATCAAACCGCGCATTTCTCCCCCTTGCAACCGCAAACGTTTGCAGTCCAGGATGCCCCCATGGAGAGCCCCGTCACGCTCCGCGACGTCGCCCGCGCCGCCCAGGTCTCGGTGAGCACCGCCTCCCGCGCCCTGGCCGGCGGCGGGCTGACCAGCAAGGGCACGGAAACCCGCCTGCAGCGCATCGCGTCCGAGCTCGGCTACCGCGCCAACCCGCTGGCGCGCGGGCTCAAGACCCGCTCCTCCCGCCTCGTCGGCCTCGTCGTCCACAACCTCGAGAACGCCTCCTTCCGGGTCCTCGCGGAGGTCGCGCATCGCCGCCTCCGGGCGGAGGGCTACCAGGTGCTGCTCTGCATCACCGCGGACGACCGGGAGAGCGAGGCCGAAACCCTCGACACCCTGGCCGCCCAGCGCGCCGACGGCCTCATCATCTGCCCCACCGGCCGGAACGGGGACCGGCTGGCGGCGCTGGAGCGCGGCGGCACCCCCGTGGCCTGCGTGATCCGCCGCGACGAATCCGCCGAGCTCGAGACCGTCCTCGCCGCCGATCCCGAGGGCGCCTACGCCGGCACGCGCCACCTGCTGGAACTCGGCCACGCCCGGATCGGCCTGATCGTCGGGCGGCAGGAGACCACCTCGGGCCGCGAGCGCCTCGCCGGCTACCGCCGCGCGCTGGAGGAGGCCGGGCTGCCCTTCGATCCCGCCCTGGTGCATGCCGGGCGCTACGAGCCGGAGGTGGGGACCACCGGCTGCGCCGCCCTGCTGGACCGGCCGGACCGGCCCACCGCCCTCTTCGTCGCCAACCACGAATCCACCCTCGGCGTGCTGCGCGGCCTCGCCGAGCGCGGCCTCGCCGTGCCGGAGGATCTCTCCCTCCTCTGCTACGAGGACCGCCCCGGCCTCGCCTGGCAGCGCCCGGCCGTCAGCGTGGTCGACAACGGGCCGGAGGCCCTGGCCGAGCTCGCCGTGGACCGGCTGCTGCAACGGCTGGGCGGTGCCCCCGCGCGGCCGGGGCAGGAGGTCCGCGTCGGCGCCCGCCTCATCCGCCGCCAGTCCTGCCGCGCCATCGGCGCCCCCATCGGCCGTCTCCTGAGCGCCGCCGGAGCCTGACATGCCCTTCGTCGAGATCATCGCCCCGCCCCTGGACGAGCCCGGCCGGCAGGCCGTGGCCCGGGGCCTCACCGAGGGGCTCTGCGCCGCCTTCTCCGTCGGGCCGGAGACGGTGACGGCCTACTTCCTCGACGTGCCCGCCAGCCACTGCGCCCATGCCGGCCGGCTGGGCGAGACGCAGAGGCTGTTCGTGAAGGTCCACGCCTTCCGCCGCGGCCCGGCCGAGCGCGCCCGCGCCGCCGCCCTCGTCACGCCCGCGCTGGCCGCCGCCTACGGCGTGCCGGCCAAGGCGCTGGCGCTCTACTTCCTCGACCGCGCGCGCGACGAGGTGTCGCACGCCGGCATCCTCGCCAGCGAGCCGGCCAGCGAGGAGGGCGCCTGATGCACCGCTTCCTCTCCGACGAGCTGCGCGCCCTGCGCGAGACCGTCCGCCGCTTCGCCGAGGCCGAGGTGGGGCCCCGCGCCGCCGCCATCGACCGCGAGGACCGCTTCGACCGCGGCCTCTACCGCCGCATGGCGGAGCTCGGCCTGTTCGGCGTGGCGCTGCGCGAGGAGGCCGGCGGCGCCGGGCTCGGCGCGGTGGGCGCCTGCCTCGCCATGGAGGAGATCGCGCGCCTCTCCGGCCCCGTCGGCAACGCCTTCGCCATCCCGGTGGAGGCCGCGCTCTTCCTCGACGCGCACGGCAACGAACGCCAGCGCGCGATGATCCCCGGCATCCTCGCCGGCGAGATCATCCCCGCCACGGCCGTGACGGAGCCCGACCACGGATCGGACGTCGCCTCCCTCCGCACCACCGCGCGGCGGGACGGCGACTCCTGGGTGCTGGACGGCAGCAAGGCCTGGGTGACGCTCGGCGGCGTGGTGGACGCGCTGATGGTCTTCGCCCGCACCGGCGCGGAGGGCGGCGGGCACCGCGCCATCTCCTGCTTCCTGCTCGACGGCCACGCCCCCGGCATCCACCGCGGCAAGACCGAGGAGCTCCTCGGCATGCACGGGCTGGAGGATTGCGGCATCGCACTCGACGGCGTGCGCGCGCCGCTGGACGCGCTGGTCGGGCCGGAGAACGGCGCCTTCAAGATGGCGATGGCGAACTTCAACTTCAGCCGGCTGATGATGTCCGCCATGGCGCTCGGCATCGCCCAGGCCGCCTTCGAGGACGCGGTGGCCTACGCGAAGTCCCGCAGGCAGTTCGGCGGCCCCATCATCGGCTTCCAGGCCGTGCAGTTCATGCTGGCCGACATGTCCACCGGGATCGACGCCGCCCGCCTGCTGATCCACCACGCCGCGCGCCTGTACGATGCCGGCCATCCCATCGCCAGGGAGGCGGCGCAGGCGAAGCTCTTCACCACGGACATGGCGACGCAGCACGTCTCGAACGCGCTGCAGATCCACGGCGGCAACGGCTACTCGCGGGAGTACCGGGTGGAGCGCCTGTTCCGCGACGTGCGCCTCGCCCAGATCTACGAGGGCACGAACCAGATCCAGCGCCTGATCATCGCGCGCCAGGTCGAGAAGGAGATGGGCTAGGATGGGCGCCGTCGCCCCCTCCATCCTCTCCGCCGAGGCCGCGGCCGCGCTGATCGCGGACGAGGACTTCGTCATCGTCGGCGGCAACGGCGGCACGGGCGTCGCCGAGGCGGTGATCGAGGCGGTGGAGGCGCGCTTCCTGGCCGGCCGCGGCCCGCGCGACCTCACCCTCTTCCACGTCACCGGCGTGGGGGCCGTGACGGAGCACGGCATGTGCCACTTCCGCCACCCCGGCCTCGTCCGCCGCGTGATCGGCGGGCATTACGGGCTGCAGGTGCCCTTCATGGATCTGATCGACGGCGGCCACGTCGAGGCCTACAACCTGCCGCAGGGCGTGATGACCGGGCTGTGCCGCGCCATGGCCTCCGGCCAGCCCGGCGTGCTCACCCATGTGGGCCTGCGCACCTACATGGACCCGCGCCTGGGCGGCGGGCGGATGAACGCCCGCACCACCGAGCCGATGGTGGAGCTCGTCGCGCTGCGCGACCGGGAGTGGCTGTTCTACCGGGTGCCCGGCGTGCCCCGGGTGGCGCTCATCCGCGGCACGACGGCGGACGAGGACGGCTACGTCAGCATGGAGCACGAGGCGACGACGCGGGAGGACCTCTCCATCGCGCAGGCCGTGCACAACGCGGGCGGCCTCGTGATCTGCCAGGTGAAGCGCCTCGCGCGGCGCGGCAGCCTCAACCCGCAGATGGTGAAGATCCCGGGCTTCCTGATCGACCACCTCGTCGTCGTGCCGGATCAGATGCAGACCTTCGGCACGGGCTACGAGCCCAGCCGCAGCGGCGAGACGCGCCTGCCCGCCTCCGGCATCGCGCCGGACCCGATGAGCGAGCGCCGCGTCATGGCCCGCCGCGCCGCCTTCGAGCTGCGCCCGGGCGACGTGGTGAACCTCGGCGTCGGCGTCTCCGCCATGATCCCGAACGTGGCGGCGGAGGAGGGGATCGAGGACCTCATCACCCTGACCGTGGAGGCCGGGGTGATCGGCGGCGTGCCCGGCCATGCCCGCGAGTTCGGCACGGCGGTGAACCCCCGCGCCATCATCGACCAGGGCTACCAGTTCGACTTCTACGACGGCGGCGGCCTGTCCTGCGCCTTCCTCTCCTTCGCGGAGGTGGATGCGGCGGGCAACGTCAACGTCACGAAGTTCGGCAACCGCTTCGCCGGCGCCGGCGGCTTCATCGACATCACCCAGAACACGCGCCGCTTGGTGTTCAGCGGCACGCTGACCGGCGGCGGGCTGGACGTCGCCGTGACGCCCGGCGGCCTGGACATCCGGCGCGAGGGCCGCGTGCGGAAGTTCGTGCCCGCGGTGGAGCAGGTGAGCTTCAGCGGCCCGCTGGCCCTGGAGGGCGGGCAGGAGGTCACCTTCGTGACCGAGCGGGCCGTCTTCCAGCTCACGCCCGAGGGCATCCTGCTCACCGAGGTGGCGCCGGGCGTGCGGGTGAGGGAGGACGTGCTCGACCAGTGCGGCTTCGAGCCCCGCGTCAGCCCGCACCTCGCGCCGATGGATGCGCGCCTGTTCCGGCCCGGCCCCATGGGCCTCCACGCCGAGTTCGCCGCGCGGCCCGCCCGGCCGAGGGTTACGAGATGACGGATTCCAGCCTTTACCTGGAGGACATCGTCGTCGGGCGCGAATTCGAGGCCGGCCCGCACCGCGTCACGGCGGCGGAGATCGCGGCCTTCGCCGAGGTCACGCGGGATCGCCACCCGCTGCACACGGACGCGGCCTATGCCCGCGCCCGCGGCTTCCCCGACGTGATCGCGCACGGGCTGCTCGGCCTCTCGCTGATGGAGGGGCTGAAGACGGAGCTGCGCCTCTACGAGACGACCTCCATCGCCTCGCTCGGCTGGGACGGGGTGCGTTTCCGCGCGCCGGTGCTGGCGGGCGACGCGCTGACCCTCCGCTTCCGCTTCGCCGCCTGCCGCCCCAGCCGACAGGCGGATCGCGGCGTGGTGACGGAGGCGCTCACACTGCTGAACCAGCGCGGCGAGACGGTGATCGAGGCGGAGCACGCCTCCCTCGTCCTGCGGCGCGGCGCGGGGGGGTAGCAGGCACGCGCCTTGCAAGGCGCCCGCTTCCGTCTCCTGCCTGAGGAACTGCCCGGCCCGGTCGGCCGGTGTCGAAACCCCTTGCAACGGGAACATCCCATGCCGACGCGCCGCCTCCTCCTCGGCTCCGCCGCCGCCCTACCCCTGCTCGGCCGGCACGCGCGGGCCCAGTCCTGCACCAGCGCCATCCCCGCCTCCGAGCTGATGGAGGCGGGCAAGTGGACCATGTCCATCAACCCCACCCTGCCGCCGCAGCAGTTCGTCGACACCCGCGGCGAGCTCCAGGGCCTGAACGTCGAGCTCGCCCGCGCCATGGCGGCGAAGATGTGCCTCGAGCCGGTGTTCCTGCGCATGGACTTCCCGCCGATGATCCCGGGCCTGCGCGCCAACCGGTTCGACACGATCAACACCGGCATGTTCTGGACCGAGGAGCGTTCGAAGCTCTTCTACGTCGTGCCCTACGCCCAGCAGGCGATCAGCATCTACACCCTGCCCGACAGCCGCCTGACCCTGGCGAGGTTCGACGACCTCGCCGGCCGCGTGGTGGGGATCGAGACCGCCACCTACACCGAGCGCAAGGCGCGGGAGGCGATGGCCGAGATGGTGTCGCGCGGGCTGCGCCCGATGGACATCCGCACCTTCTCCACCGCCAGCGAGACGGTCGCCGCGCTGCGCGCCGGCCAGCTCGAAGCCGCGCTGAACATCGACGAGACCGCGAAGGACTTCGTCTCCAAGCGCATCGCGAAGCTGCAGGCCAGCGGCCTCTTCGGCACCGACATCACCTTCGCCTTCCGCAGCCGTCCCGTGGCGCAGGCCGCCGCCGAGGCGTTGAACGCCCTCAAGGCCGACGGCACCTACGACCGCCTCTTCGACAAGTTCGGCATGACCCGCCTGGCCGACGCCGCCTTCGCCATCCGCGGCCCCGGCCCGGGCTGAGACGCCGCGCGGGATCGGCCGATGTTCGACGTTCACGCCTTCCTCGACTACCTCACCAACGCCTACCTGCTGCAGGGCGTGGGGGTGACGATCGGGCTCACCATCGCCACCATGGCCGTCGGCCTGATCCTGGGCACCCTGATCGCGCTGGCCCGCATGTCGGGCCACCGCCTGCTCACCATTCCCGCCGGGCTCTACGTCTGGATCTTCCGGGGCACGCCGCTGCTGGTGCAGCTCGTGCTGATCTACACCGGCCTGCCGCAGCTCGGCATCCGGCTGGGCGTGCTGCCCTCCGCCCTGCTGGCCCTCGGGCTCAACGAGGCGGCCTACCTGTCCGAGACCATCCGCGGCGGCTTCCAGGGCGTGCCCAAGGGCCAGGGCGAGGCCGCCAAGGCGCTGGGCCTCTCGCGCGGGCAGGTGCTGCGGCTGGTGATGATGCCGCAGGTCGCGCGCCTCATCATCCCGCCGCTGGGCAACTCGCTCAACGGCCTCCTCAAGGCCACCTCGCTCGCCTCCGTCATCTCGCTGGAGGAGCTGATGCGGCGCAGCCAGGTGCTGATGCAGGCGCGCTTCGAGGTGCTGGAGCTCTACTGCGTAGCGGCCGTGTACTACCTGGCGCTGACCACGCTGTGGAACCTCGTGCAGGTGCGGCTGGAGGCCCATTACGGCCGCGGCTACGCCGACACGGCGGCGGCGCGGAAGGGCCTCCCGCGTCCGGCTCCGGCCGCACCCCTGGCGGGCCCGGCCCGCCCGCTCCCGGCGCCGGAGCGGTAGGCGCGCGGGGCGGGGTCGGCGGAGGCCCTTCCCGATCGGCCTTCGCTCTGCGCCGTCATGGGGAGGAAGGAGGAATTCCTCCCTCCCCTTGGAACCTCCTCCATCATCTTTCCAGTTCGCTGGCGAGGTTCTGGGGCCGGTACGCCTGGGGTCCGCGACCTCGGCGACGACACGTCCTGGGAGGGCAGAGCCCTCCCCGGGCCGACCGGAGGGGACGTGGCGGTTTGCTTCCGGGGGGCGGGGCGGTCCAGATTGCGCCGGATCGCCGGAGTACCGTTCCGATTTCCCGTCCGAGAGTTCTGCTGCCCGGCATCCTGCTCTGCGCCGCCGTCTCGCTTCTCGCGCTCGGGCTGGCGCGTCTGGAGGAGGCCTTGTTCGGCCGTGCCTGGCTGGAGACGCTCGTGCTGGCGATCCTGCTGGGGGCCGCGATCCGGACGGCCTGGCGGCCCGGGGCGCGCTGGAAGCCGGGGATCGATTTCTCCGCGAAGGCGCTGCTGGAGGTGGCGGTGGTGCTGCTCGGCGCCTCGCTGAGCGCCGCCACGGTGCTGGCGGTGGGGGCGGGGTTGCTGCTGGGGATCGCGGCGGTGGTGGCGGTGGCGATTCCCGTCAGCTACGCGATCGGGCGGGCGCTGGGCCTGCCGGCGCGGATGGCGGTGCTGGTGGCCTGCGGCAACTCGATCTGCGGCAACTCGGCCATCGCGGCGGTGGCGCCCGTGATCGGGGCGGAGGCCAGGGACGTGGCGGCCTCCATCGCCTTCACCGCCGTGCTGGGGGTGCTGGTGGTGCTGGGGCTGCCGCTGCTGGTGCCGCTGCTCGGGCTGAGCCACGGGCAGTACGGGGTGCTGGCGGGGCTGACGGTCTATGCCGTGCCGCAGGTGCTGGCCGCCACGGCGCCGGTGGCCTCGCTGAGCGCGCAGGTGGGCACGCTGGTGAAGCTCGTGCGCGTGCTGATGCTGGGGCCTGTCGTGGTGGCGCTCTCGCTGCTGGCGCCGCGCCTGCGGGGGCCGGGGGAGGGGCCGGCGCCGGCGCGGCCGCCGCTGGCGAAGCTGCTGCCCTGGTTCATCCTCGGCTTCCTCGGGCTGGCGGCGCTGCGCTCGCTGGACTGGCTGCCGCCGGCGATGCTCGGGCCGGTGGCGATGGCCGCCTCGGTGCTCACCATCCTCTCCATGGCGGCGCTCGGCCTGGGGGTGGACGTGCGGACCGTGGCGCGCTCCGGCGGGCGGGTGGTGGCGGCGGGCGTGGCCTCGCTGCTGGTGCTGGGGCTGGTGAGCCTGGGGCTGATCCGGATCCTCGGGGTGGCGTGACGGGAGCGGGAAGACCGGCCCGGCCGGCATGTGGCCCCCCCATCTGGCCCCCCCATCTGGCCCTGGGGCCGCCCAGGGGCCATTCTAGGCGTCACGCCAGAATGCCAAGGACCATCATGCGTATCCTGTTGGTCGAGGACGACCCCGAGGTTGCCCGTTTCGTCCGCCGCGGCCTGACCGAGGCGGGCCACCACGTCGAGCACCGCGACAACGGCAAGGACGGGCTCTTCGCCGCCGCCGGCGAGGCCTTCGACCTTCTGGTGCTCGACCGGATGCTGCCGGGCGGGGTGGACGGGCTGCGCCTCGTCGAGACCCTGCGCGCGCAGGAGAACCGCACGCCCGTGATCTTCCTCACCGCGCTTTCGGCGGTGGACGAGCGGGTGCGCGGCCTGAAGGCGGGCGGGGACGACTACCTGACCAAGCCCTTCGCCTTCGCCGAGCTCCTCGCCCGCGTCGAGGCGCTGGGCCGCCGCCCGGCCTCCGAGGCG
>Ga0325400_1005362_pt1 | contig 12057 bp, 13 predicted proteins | sample PopdelMetagenome_2_FD_205662 | JGI IMG/M metagenome (GOLD analysis project Ga0325400, IMG submission 205662) | Populus deltoides microbial communities from Bellville, Georgia, United States - Xylem-PdKOR-R1 | ecosystem: Host-associated > Plants > Phyllosphere > Stem > Wood/Secondary xylem...
TTCCTTACGGTGCCAGATTGCCAGGCCTGACTTGTCGATGTCGGGGTCAACACCCGCGATCATTGGCGTTCTTAAGACGGTGGGTACTTCTATTTTTTTCACGTTACGGTTGGTAGATTGCGTATTAAGTGGGCATTCAGCGCCAGGTACTTGGCGTGTTTTATTACTCGGCCGCACGCCGAGTCGGTCAGATCCTCCCCGCTGTTAATGCTGGCCAGGTCTTCAAGCATCCGTTGACGAGTCGAACCCGGCATGAAGCGACCTCCCGGGTTGTGGGCCAGCAGCCATCGCAGCTCGTTTATAGCTCGTTTCCAGATGTCTTCCCGTTCTTGGTGGGTGAACTGGATACGCCCTTTGCTATACAGCCAATCATACAATCCAGAGCCGGTATCTTCCACCATGTGACCATTAGCGACTTGCTGAAACGCATTGGCGTAAACGTTTTCCATAAAGGCGTCAATCTCGGCCTGTTCCATCTGCGGCTCCTCAACATGCTGTTGGCTTCGGAATACGCCAGTGATCTCCGGATCATTCTCGGTGTACCGGTGGTAAGAGCTAAGTACAGCCCCGATATGCTTAGGAGCCAGGATTGAAAAGATGTCATTAGGCTTGATGTCTAATCGTCCCTTACAGGCTAGATTAAACGCTAAGCGTACCTCTTCACAGGTTAGGAAGCTATATTCCCGCAGCATCCATTCATTCAGGTTGCGGAGGTCTTCCTGCAGCAAGTATTCCTCCTCCTCAGTCCCGACTTTAATACCTAGTAGGCCAATGACTTCATTCCACATCGATTCTAATTGGTCCTCCGTAGCCTTCAGCATCGGCGTCCCCTCCTGACGGGCTATCACGGCGGAGTGTGCCGGGCCGGATAAATGCCGTCCGTTTGGCAGGCTTTGCAGAGCCACTGCCGTATTTGGGTTTTCCGGGAGCTGAGGCGTTGCTTTGACTAGGCTTTTTGTTGCGGTTTTCATCGTCTCGGGATTTTTCGGCTTGAATTCGAATCCAACTGTAGCAGTGTTTCCGGGCTTCATTCCAGATCATGCAGCTGCTGTTTCCAAGCGCTCGTTGTTCGTTGAAGAATCGGTAAATCTGATCACGTACCCAGTCAAGGGTTTTGGCGAACTGCCGGGCAGTACTGGCGACGAACTCGTCGTTGTCCGCCAGTTTCTGGCTGAAGAATTCCAACTGGTCAAACTCCTCGCTGACGCTGGCCGCGCCGGGGCGGGGGTAGGGGGTGGGGCTTTGGGCGTCCGAATTGGCTACTGTGTTTGAGGGAGAAGCTGCCGAAGTAAAAGTGCCTTCCTCAATTTCTTCCGTCTGCGCGTTAACGACAGCATCAACTACTTTAAAACTTTCCGCTTTACTTTCTCTTTTACTTTCTTCTTTACTTTCTAACCTTATATATATTGGGGCCTCTTTAAGATTCTTAAATAGGGTATATAAGATGTTTAAATAGGGTCTTGAAGAATCTTCAATAGCCTCTTTAAGAAAGTTAAACATGTCCTTTAAGACTTTTAAAGAGAGTCTGTCACCCTCATTAAGATTCTTAAATAGGGTCATAAGGGATTTTAAAGAGGGGTAAATTTTCCGTTTGTTACCTTGCTCTCTGCCCGACTCGATATGGACAAACTCTTTTTTGGACAACCGAGACAAGGTCGTGCTGATCGTTGTCTCGGTTGTATCTAAATTATCTGCCAGGGTGGGATTCGTCGCCGTGCACTCGCCAGTGCGCGACAATAAAATCACCTGAGCAAGCAAGACCTTTTCCGTTAGGTTAAGTCCTGGTATGCGTAGGATGGGCGCTGGCAGCCATATGCCGGTGAACTCACTCATTCGATTAATTGGTGTAGTTGTCACAATAAATCCTTCCCCACGTAGCTGCCTTCATTGCCGCGAACTTATTATGACTGTGGTCGTACGGATAAATAGCCGACCGGCTGCCTCCGCGCCACGAATCTGTTGCGATGAGCATCTTCATAAAGTCTTGCCAGTACTCCAGCAATTCCCTATTATGATCACCCCATTCCGATGACGATTGCAGCAACGTATTGACTAGGCGTATGAGCCAAATGATCTTAGTGGATCGTCCAAGCAGGCTGTCGTACCGAAAGACAAGGTGTTCCAGTTCGCGCTGGTAGAATTGCCCCGCGAATCGATAGCAGACCCAAATACGCTGTTTATAAGACCGAGTTAATATGGTCTGATTGGCTTTGATCAGCGAGTTCAGTTTGTAACTCCAGTAGGCCGTACTTTGAGGCAATCCGGGTAATTCAGTTTTGTAGTCGGATAGAAAGGTGTCAACTAATTCGCGCGTCGTCATATTGCAGATCCTCATTAAAGTACATGCTATCATCGTAGCCCTTATTTTGAATCAGAGCCGCCCAAAGGAAGACTGAACCAGCTACGCTGACAACGACTATAGCACCGAGAAAGAAGCCTACCAGCATGGAGGCAATAGGCAGGAGTGTGTTTGTTAGGAATTCCATAAGTTAAGACAGTCTAGAAATATGATTAGGATAAAAAAGAGAATGCAGTAGGCGAATAATTCGAGGCCATTCCTTAGCTGGTACCGCCGATCGGACCGGCAGAATGCGCGCCATTTCCAGTATAGCGTCCCATTCCAGTAGTTCTGTAGGTCATTTAGCTTGCCGCCGGCGAATACGGCGGCAGCAGACAACAGCATGGGCAGATAAAAGGCCAGGGCATTTTTAATGTCTTTCATACGGCTTGAGCGATTGGAGTAAGGTTTCCGGAAAAGCCACCGAAGTACTTTTCGATCAATTCCAAAATCGAAGCGGGTTTGATCGTACCATCCTGTTCTATACAGGGTCTCAGCAGGTTGGCAGGAATGGCATAAGACCGTAGCCGTATACGTTGGTCGTAATCGGCGTAAACGTTAAAGGTGACCTCCGGAACGCTTACCTCTACATACTCGTCGCTTATTGGGTGAAGCCCTACTACGGTAGCTTTCAGCGCATCCGTCAGCGGAGTGTAATAATTGAGGCCAAAGCCTTCGGCATCTTCAGCATAAAAGCCGACCGTTGACTTAGCCAGGTTAGTAGGATACTCTTCAGTGCTGGATTCCAGGAGTATCTGGATTGCGATATCGACAGTAGCTGTTTTAGCCGTGAAAATAGGTGTCATGGGAGGGAAGGGTTAGGGCCACCGGTGGTGGCCCGGTGGATGATTAAAGGCGGCCTGAATTGTCCAAGCTGTAGCTACCGCACCATTCCTGAGTCATTTCACCATTCAGGACTGCTTCAAACTCGTTGTACGCTTTGACCATCTGGTCAATAGCCTGCTCAATGGTTTCGTCTCCTTCGAACACCACTGTCGTTTTTGTGTAGCCAACACCAATGCTAGGCCGGACCACGAAATAGGTTAGGTCATCGACGCCCTCAACGTCAACCGCGCTAGTCCGATTCAGCACCTGGTCGCGTAAGTAGCCGTATACTGTGTCGCCATTCTCATTGTCTCCGCAGGCATAGAATTGATTTGCCTCGTCAATTGTCAATTGTGAATAATTGATACTTTCCATAGCTTTGTCCTGATGTTTTAATTACAGTGCTAAAGTACGTATAAGTAAGTAATAATGTCAACACTTTTGTAAAAAAAATATGTTGACAGTTATTTGCCGTATGTACTGACTGCACCCGTCGTAAAGCCAGCTCTGTTTTAGGGTTGGCTTTATTGTTTCAACTGTTTTGTTGTTTCCGAGTGTTGTTTAATGACCTAAATATGGCTCCTTTGGCATCTTGAGGGTCAATTTTTTTTGCCAGTAAGTAATCAAAGATTGACTGAACAGAGTAGCGGATGTTTTCTCCCTCTTTTAAATAATCTAATTTTCCTCGTTTCGTCATTCTGTGAAGTGTACTGCTGCTGACGCCTAGCAACTCCATTGCCTCTGTTCTGCTCATCCATTTGATAGAACAAATGAAGCTCTTCAAAAAGTCGTTATCTATTTCGACACGCTCAACACGTTTAATTAGCGCGCTAAATTCCTCATAATCAACTACGTTAGGCATACTTTTGACCGAGCTATACGGGTAATAATAGATAGTGCTTTCAGGTCCTCGTTACTCTTTTGTACCATTTCCTCAACGCCATCCAGGATTGCGCGTTCAGAATCTGGTTCGACTGGCTGACCTCTTAGGTAGTTGTAGACGGTCACTCTGTCGAGCTTTGTGTAATCAGACAGAGGCTTCACGCCAACCTTTAAAATATGCTCTTTCAAAGGGGTGAAAATGGTTGCGTCAGCCTGTATTGGGCTGATCGATTTCTTTTTACGTCCCATATTTTTTACTAATTTGTTTACAGTACCAAAAAGTAAGTAAAATGACCGATTGCTAATTTGTTGACAAATATGTAAAAAATATTTCTGACTTTTATGCCGGTCAACAAAATAAATTACTTACTAATGCTTACTGTGCTTACTGAACTTTATTGGAACGTAATAGTGGCTGACCAGGAGTCTATCGTTGACCGAATTAAATGGCTGATTAATGAGAAAGCAGCCGGTAGTGTCTCAGAATTTAGCCGACTAACCGGCATTGAAAAAAGTACCATTTCGCGGCTTCTCAACGGTCGGCGAAGACCTACTCACGAACACTTACAATTAATGGAGGAAAGTACACGGGTGCGGCTGGATTGGCTGCAAAATGGAAGTGAGCCGCGTTTACATGCGGCAGAATGGGTACCCCAATTAACCCCTCGTGTAAGCGAAGGGAGTCAGTTAGAGAAGTTTATTCGTACTCACGGTATTACTTGGACTGGATTGGCGAATGCGATGGGTAAGAGTAAAATGACAACCACTCAGTATCAGCGTACCGCCCGTTTCCACGCCGACAAGAAAAACGAGATTCTTGCTGGACTTACCAGTGTTTTGAAGAGGCCAGTTACGGCGGAGGAGATTTTTGCTCAAGAGCTTATCTCCGACTCTCCAGTTGAAGCGATTATTAAGCCGCTTCCGTTGGCGACTGGCGAGCCGGATATTATGGTCCGGCGCATATCCGTCGCGGCCAGGGCATCATTCGGCTATGAAGCATTCAACAACGCCACAATCTTGGGGGATAATATCTTCTTAGGAATTCCTAAAGAGAAGTTGTGGCCAGGTACTAAAGTATCATCTCTGCCGGATGGTGGAATCAAGACCGATCCGGAGCACGTCGTTATTGAAGTTAACGGGGACAGCATGGAGCCTCAGCTGCAATCCGGTTTTGAAATGCTGGCCTTCCGTGTTCAGGATGGTACGCTGCCTAAAATAGATTCGGTGGTCGTAGTTAGCTTCAACAATGAAGTAGTTGTAAAGCGTCTGGTGGCAATCGATTTGGTTGATAAAAATATTACGCTTCGGTCTGATAACGGTGGATCCGAAATGCGTATTCCTATGAGCGACATTCGCTGTATTTATCGCATTTACGATTATTACAAAGCCCGGCTCTAATGCTGAAAGTAACGATCAAGGTTACGTTAAAGCCTGAGAAGAACGAACAGGGTCAGCAGAATATTCGGATACGGATTATTAAGGATCGGATGGTTCGATACTTCTCCCTTAGTTTGTTTGTTTCAGCAAAACACTTTAACGAAAACGGTCGTAAAGACCTGCGCAATTGGATACGAACCAACCACTACGACTGCGCAGGCTACAACAACCGTATTCTGATCGCTTACCATTCCATCGAAAAAGCTATAGAATTTCATGAAAAACTAAATCGACCCTTTACCGCTGAAGACTTAATTAAATATTTACGGCAGGGTGGAAGATCAGAGACGCTACTGGGTTACTTTGCCGAATACTTAGCCAGGCGTAAAGAGTTAGCGGGTAATGATCTGGGGCGCATGAAGACGGCTTCCGCTTACGAATCGACCCTCAAAGTATTAGGTCAGTACGTCCGTCAAAAATTCAAAATAAAGGATAAAGTAACGGACGAGGAGCTGCGCAATGAGCCGCGGCTAAAACTCAATAACATTGAGAAAAAAGACATGCAGGATTTCTTGTCTTGGCTGAATGATCGCTATGCTCCTAATTCGGTAAGTACCTACTTATCGCACCTCCGAACAGTTATTACAGCAGCAAAGGAAGATGAATTAATGGCGCCGGAACGATTTCCTTTAAAAGGAGTCGTTCCGGCTTTCAAACGGAAAAAGGTTGAACGGCTCCGGGAAGAGGATGTACAAAGCCTGGCGGATAACGAAATTAAAAAGAAGCACTCGGGGGGAAACATCGCTGTAACGGATTCGGTACATGCACGGCCATTGGCGCTGGCTATGTATCTGCTTCACGGAGCCCGTTTAGGTGATGCTATTCAGCTTCGAATGCATCACTACGTCGTCGATGGGCCAGACCATAGGATTAAGTACAAAACCGCCAAAAACAAAAAGGAACTCAACATCCTGTTAAACCAGGCAGGAGTGGAGTTGCTGGAACCATACCGCCACAATCCGGATGGATCGCTCAAGGCACCTTCAGCATTTTTATTTCCCTATCTGCCCGCTCATTACGACAACCTGACCCCACAGGAGCAGTATGTAATGATGCGCCGGGCGAAGAACCGAGCCCGTAAACAGATCATCGCTGTGGGCCGTTGGGTTGGTCTGGATAAACGTTTAACGCCCCACGTCATGCGTCACAGCTTCGCGGACCTTTTGCGTCGAAACGGTCAGGATTTAGTGACGATTCAAATGGTGCTGGGCCACTCCGATATCAGGACCACACGAGGGTATATGGAGCAACACGATCAGGAGCTGGTGGACCGGGTTTCACAGTTTTACCAAAACGATCTTCTCAGTAAAACTATAGTAAAACAAAACGAAGAACTGGAGGGAAACGATTGAGTCAGCTTTTGGCAGAAAAGTCTTAAAAAGACATAAAATGATAATTGTAGACAACGGTTGTTGTCAAAAGATTCTCATGGCCCGAGAGAATGCCTATCTTCTTTACCATATTGGTTTATAATGATTTATGGGTGTAGTTTGGTCCTGCGGTAAAACAGCCGCAGGCAATTGGACTACCTGTCTGCTGTAAATTATTGAAAAGCGCGTTACAGACGCAACGTTATAACGGTTTTTTGGTACTTCCGGTTAAGAGATATTTGGTTGTAGCGCAAAAAGTCGGGGGAGTGGTTGGAGAGGGTTTGGGGTGGGGTGCTGAACCGAAGATAATCATAGAAAACGCAGATGGATTAAGTGAGGGGTAAATAAGGGCTCATTATACACGGTTTTGCAGTAGGATATCTTATCAACTCTTCTCATATAAAGACTAAACAAGAGCGCATTCTCCTATCCAGGCTACAATCACCATCTTGTTCATCTTCGTATGCTATTTTAAAAGAAGCGGTTAAGGTATCATCACGATCAACAGCGCGATGGTGTTCCTTTAATCGTGCTGGATTCGCCTACAACGAACAAACAAACGCTCCGGCGCCATCCTACAATAGCCACCGGAGCGTTTGCCGGGTTAACAATAAAGTCGCTTTGCCGAGCTTACTGACCGCCGGGCCGCGAAGGGCGAACTTCAATTTTGCTGGGCAGCGAGCGGGCGGGCAGCCGGATAAGGTCAGCCACGATCTGGCCGATGTCTTCGGGCTGGATTTTCCAGGCGTCTTTTTCGGTCGGGACGTGGTTGTCGAACTCCGTCGCTACCGAGCCGGGCATGATGGTCGTTACCTTGATGCCGTCCTTGCGCAGATCGAGCATGATGGCCTGCGAAAACCCGACCACCCCGAATTTGCTGGCATTATAGGCCGAGCCTTTTTCGAAGAAGTTGGTGCCCGCCAGACTCGAAATGGTGATGAAATACCCTTCCGTTTCCTTCAGCGCGGTCAGCGTTGCCTTTGCCGTGTAAAACACACCCGTCAGGTTGATGTCAATGGTTTCCTGCCACATCTCGGGCGTCAGTTCCTGAACCGGGGCGAAGTGGCCCACCCCCGCGTTGGCGACGGCGTAATCCAGCCGACCCCATTTCTGCAACAGGGCGTCCACGGCTTTTTGCTGGGAGGCCAGGTCGCGCACGTCAGCGGCAAGGCCCAGGGCCGAATCGGGGCGTATCTGGTTGAGTTGGGCCGCAGCCTTGTCGGCGCTTTCCTGTGAGCGACTGGTGATGGCTACGTTGATTCCCTGCTGAATAAGAACTTCGGCAATGCCGTAACCAATGCCTTTGGAGCCGCCGGTGATAAGGGCGGTTTTGATGGTTTCTGCCATGATGACTATAATCGGTAATGATGAATAAAGCGTCGAAACGCATGAGGAGGTAACTTCGGCAAAGGGTCGAAAGTTTATCGGCTGAGGCAAACGTATAGGGCCGCCCGGGCTGCTGGCTTACCCGGCGGTAAGTGTTTTTTATTCCGGTTAAGGCCGGATTAAGGCTACATAACGGCAAAAACATATTGGTCGGGGGGCTGTTCTACTAAGCAGCAAGTAACAGCCCCGAAGCCATCGAGCGGGGCAGACCATAGGCTATGCAATCAACCGATACACTGTACAAAGCACTCATTAAAGCTATTTCGTATGCCGCCGGGCTGGTCGTCTTATTGTGGTTTCTGTACGAATCGATAGGGGTTCTTCTGCTCTTTCTCTTTGCCATTATTCTGGCGCTGATCCTCAACGCGCCGGTCAGCTGGCTGCAAAAAAAAGGGCTGACCCGGGTTTGGGCCTGCGTGGTCGTTTTCGGAATTATTCTGGTTGTGCTGACTGGTCTGGGCTGGCTGATTATTCCTAAAGTAACGGAGCAGCTGACGGCGCTGATCATGAACCTGCCGGTCTACATCTCGCATTTGTCGGAAAACAGCGCCACCTGGTTTAGTAACTATCCGCTGATCAGTAAGGAAATTCAGGAACAGACGTTTACGCTATCCCAATGGCTGCCTTCGCTGTCCAGTACCCTCATCAGCATCGGTAATTATTCCCTGTCCCTGATTATCAGCATCTTAGGATTTATCCTGTTTGTCAGTATCATTGTTTACAGCGTCAGCGATCCGGCTCCGCTGCTGGAGTTATACTTTTCGGTGTTCCCGCCAGCGCAGCGCGACAAAGCCCAGCGAGCGCTTTATAATACCTCGACGATGCTCATTGGCTGGATTCGGTCCAACTTTATCGGGGGCGCCGGAGAAGGCGTTCTGGTTGGCGCTTTCCTGACCTGGATGCAGGTGCCGGGCGCCTGGGTGTGGGGTGTCCTGGCTTTTTTCTCGGAGCTGATTCCTCGGCTTGGCTTCTACATTATGTCCATTCCGCCCATTCTGGTAGCCCTGTCGGTCAGTGGCTATACGGCGTTGTGGACCACCGTTTTCTTTCTGGCTTTGAACGAGATTATGGGGGATTTTATAATGCCCAAGCTCCGTTCCTCCACGATGAACATTCATCCCGTCTCCTCCATTGTGATCCTGCTGGCTTTAAGCGCTTCGTTTGGCCTTATTGGCGCGCTTCTGTCCACGCCCGTGACGGCAATCATCAAAGCGTACTACGAAGAATTTTATCTGAGCAAGTTCAAAGATCCCCAAATCGAGAGCCGGATCAATCAGATAATTTATCGTACCGAAAAAGGCTAATTCAGGCTTTAGAGGCCGGCCGTTACTGGGCCTGGCCGGCGCGGAACCCTACTCTCCTAAGTCCGTCACAGACAACACGTAAGCGCCGGGCTTTATTGAAATAACCATATTTGTTGTTTGGTCTGCGGGCGCGTTTAGGACCCTGCCCGCTTTAGAGCCCAGTCAGTGGGGCTAATGAACCTTTCAAACAATTAACGACTTATAGAGTATTGATTAATAGGTAAATGGTACGAGTAGGGAGCCTATAGCCCATCCATCATTGTAAAAAAGATCAGTTAAGTAGCCACTGACAGCACCCGGATTTGGGGGCTGGGTGGCTTTAGCTTACTTCTATTTAACCGTAAATAGGCATGGTAATTAAAGGAAAAGTCTTATTTAAGGGTGAGCTGCTGCGTGGCCCATTCTTCTTTTTTAGCGTTTTTTTTCTCTGCTTCTTTCTGCTGGCGTCGACGCTGTACGGTCAGAGAAGGCCTGAAAAACCGAATCGCTCCAGCCAGGTCGACAGCCTGCCCATTATTCCGCAGCCGGGTATCCCCGTCGACAGTATTATTGCCAAAATCGAGCAGGGGCAAACCACGCTGAACGACATCACAAACAGCACGCGCCGGGGCTTTAGTACCTGGCAGATTGACGATAATCTGCCCGAAGTGCAGTCGTACATTGCCACCATCCGCACGAACGTATCGCTGTACGACAAGGTGCACGATATGAAGAACCTGCTCATGTTTCAGGTTCTGCTCGGCGATATGCAGAAACAACTCAAAGACTGGCGTGAGCGATTGTCGGGCTACGAGAGTCAGCTGTCCGGCATGAACGGCCAGTTGATTCAACTGGCCCAGGACTCGGTTCTGGTTTTGCCGCCCGATACCAATCTGCGGAAATTGTATTTCAACTCATTAAAGGATCTAAAAGCAAAGTGGATCACTGCCAGCGAGTCGACCAACAAAAACCTGACGCGCATCAATCAACTGCAGGCTGCGGTCTCGGATAGTTACTTCGAAACGGTTGATCTGACGAACGTCGTTAATGATCGGATTCGGGAGTTCAACGTCCGCATCACCGGCAAGGAATACGATTTTATCTGGGCCATCCCCAAGAGCGAAGGGGCGGATGAAAAGCTGGACAATCTCGTCAAACAATCGTACATGGGGCAGCGGGAGATGCTGCGTTATTACTTCAACCGAAGTTCCGGAAGCTGGTTTTATATGCTGGTTATCGGGATCGCTTTCTTTGTCTGGGTAAGCCGGAGTTTCCGGGCTATCAACGGCAGTGCGGAAAAGCAGAATCTGTTGAAAGAGCTTCGGTTAAGATACCTCAAGCCCGTACCCGTCTTTGCTTCGCTGGTCGTTATCTTTAACTTCGCGCCTTTTTTTGACCTGCGGCCCCCGGCGGTTTATGTCGAGCTGATGCAGTTTCTGCTGCTGCTGGCCCTGACGGTTTTCTTTTTCCGAAGCTGGCCCCGCAAGCTGTTCCTGTACTGGGTAGTCATTTTTATCCTTTACATTCTGGTCGTTATCACGCGGTCGTCGATCATTGATCCGGGGCTAGGTTTCCGCTTATGGCTGCTGCTGCTCAGTGCCATATCGGTCCTTTTCGGCTTTTTGTTCCTGCTGCACATCCGGCAGGCGCTCTCGCTGAAGGGCTTCATCAAAGAGGTTTCGGTCATTTATATCGTCCTCAACACGCTGGCTATTCTGTTCAATATCTTCGGGCGATTAAGCCTGGCTAAGATTGTCAGTACGGCGGCCATTTTCGGCTTAACGCAGGCCATTGGTTTATTCTCACTCGTGCAGATCATCAACGAAGCTTTCGCGCTTCAGGTAGCGGCCAGCAAGCTATCGACGGGCTTCACCTCCCGGCTCAACTACGCCAAAATAGGCGAGGGGCTACACCGCTTTCTGGGCTTTATCGCCATTATCGCCTGGCTGATCATTTTTACCAACAACCTGTACATTTACAGCTTTTTCTATAACCTCATCGAGCAGTTTCTGACCCTCGAACGCAAGGTGGGCAGCACGACTTTCACCTGGGGCAATATCATCCTGTTCTTTATTGTGCTTTACTTATCGAGCCTGCTGCGCGGCTATGTTGGGTACTTCTTCGGCGAGACGAGTGATGAATTCGGGAACAGCATCGGCAAAAAAGATTCGCGGCTGGTGATGTTGCGGCTGTTGATTCTGATTGCCGGATTTCTACTGGCGGTCGTGGCTTCGGGGATTGCACTGGACAAAATCACGGTTATTGTCGGGGCGCTGGGTGTCGGGATTGGTCTGGGTCTTCAGAACATTGTCAACAACCTGGTGTCGGGCATTATCCTCATTTTCGATAAGCCGTTTCAGATCGGGGATTTCATCGAACTGACCAATAAAAAAGGGCGCGTGAAAGACATCGGCATCCGGTCGAGCCGCCTGCTGACTTCGGAGGGCTCGGAGGTCATTATCCCGAACGGCGATCTACTGTCCGGTCAGGTCATCAATTGGACGGTAAACGACAAGGCGAAACGGGTGGAACTAAC
>Ga0325400_1005363_pt1 | contig 12054 bp, 4 predicted proteins | sample PopdelMetagenome_2_FD_205662 | JGI IMG/M metagenome (GOLD analysis project Ga0325400, IMG submission 205662) | Populus deltoides microbial communities from Bellville, Georgia, United States - Xylem-PdKOR-R1 | ecosystem: Host-associated > Plants > Phyllosphere > Stem > Wood/Secondary xylem...
CCACTCACTCAACAATTAGTCATCAAATCAATAGTTCTAAATTTTGGACTATAAAAGGAGGCATTTGCCATGCATTTAGGTGCTTGGTTGTTCAGATCAAGTTCTTGCTCTTGCTCTCTCTCTCTCTCTTTATATTTTTGTAATGCTTAAGTTTTACTTTCATTAATATCATGTTTATGCTTTTCATTTTCTTTCCTTTACTTAGCTAACTTGTATCCGATTTATGTTCTTATCTTGTTTATTTATGTTTCTCTTCTTCATTATGTTTAGCTAAGTTTATTATGTCAAGGTGAAAAGGTTACACTAATGGTGTAAGAATAAGTATAATATAAACTCAATATGGACTTCAATGCTTATATCCTAAACAACTTGCTATTAACATGTCTTATCATTTTTATCTTATTAGTTCATAATACCTTACTTGTTAAATGATTAATCTAGATTTGTGTTGTATAATACTTGGTACAACAAATGCTTGGCACTTTCATAGCCCAACCGTATGGTATAACCTACACTTGTGCTATGAAAGGAACTTGATTTGTTGTTAACATAAGTTAGCATCATGAATTTCTAATAATATTTAAAAGTTTGGTGTTACTTAAATAAGATAATTAATATGATCATGTTAACAATTTATAACGAGCTATTAATGACAAATCATCCAATTGGAACCTCCTTTGTGTGTAGTTTCCAGTTGAGTAATAAAAAGAGTTTATACTATACTTGTTTGAAATACCATTAATGGATCCTCTAACCTTGACATTTTTTTTTATCAGTGTTTAATCCTTACATTAATCTTACATCTCAAAGTCATCTTTAACTTATTATTATTATTATTATTATTATTATTATTATTATTATTATTATTATTATTATTATGTTGTTGTTGTTGTTGTTGTTGTTGTTTATAATTTATATAGTTAACCTCCATGTGGTTCGATCCCGGTTTTGCCGGGTTATTTATTACTTCGACACTCCTACATTTGGGAGAAGACATCAATCTTTTGGTTGTGTCAGTTATCCTTTTGAAATTGTTAGATATTCGTGTTGTTATATTTATTGTAATATTCACATTTCAATAATATGTATTTTGTTTCAGGATCATCGCATGCACGGCAGTAGTAGATCCTAGCTTATATTCCCTTCTTGTAATTTAGGTTCTAGGGAGTATACCCTTGTATTTTGTAAACATGAAAATGTTTGTATAACTTAATTTGTATAATTAATGTTTAAACTTGATTGAATGAACTTAACTCTGTAGTTCATATAACTATATTCATGACTATGTCTTTATTTTTTATCCATCCATAATGATATTTTGTTATATAATGTATATCATAAATATTGTGGTTGATAGGTGTGATAATATTTGTGGAATTGAAACCCAGAATGATTGGATTATGAGATACAAATTATTAAAAGTGTAAACAGGTTAGATGTCGATAGCTTGAGACCTTCTAGTATAGGGGGGGCTCTGTCGAAATTTCGATAGATTTTAAAACCATGAATATATATATATATATATATATATATATATATATATATATATATATATATTAATTACTCTATTTTTCGGTTGACATGAGATTGTTGTTTTTATCTCGGAATGGGGGATGTTACAGTTTGGTATCAAAGCTCAGGTTGCTATTTCGGGGACAAGAATGATTATATGATTTTGAAATGTGTTTCAGGATGGTGAGAAAAAGGCAAAGAGTTATGACTGATCCATCCCCAGTTCGGGGAAGTGACCAGAGTTTTTGAAATGAAAGTGATCCAGATTGGGATCCCTTGGCAAACACCTCCTCTCATATGCCTGCAACATCAGTGTACTCTGAAGGTTGCGAGTTAGTGAGACTTCGAGATGATTCGTTGTCCCATCAGGCAGATGTATTGTAAACCCTGGGAAAAAAATAAAGGTTGCTTGGATTGCAAACTAACTACATGAGAAATAAAAGTGAAGAAATTCATCCATATGGTTAAATAAAAACGGGAATTCATAAATTTTTGGATATAAGTTTATGGACGAAATTTTTCGAGACATTATAAATCAACCCAAAAATGTTGAGGGTTGGATTAAATTAAAGAAAATAAACTAAACTAAAAGTTGTGGGTGAAATTATAAGAAATGAAAATAGGTATAACTTAATTATAAGAAGAAGAAAAAAAGATGTAGGGGCTTAAATGCAAATAAGAAAAATTATAGGGCATAAATACTCCTATTCTCATCAAAATCTGCAGAAATCATAAGGAAAGAAAAGAGGGAGTTTTTGTATTCATTCTTGCAAAATCAAGAGAGAAACACCAAAATTTCAAGAAAACCATCCAAGATTAAGGGTTTATCGATGGAATAAACACTTGTGGGCAATTGATTAACAAGAAAATTGAACAAGAAGAGAAGATGGAGGGCTGGCTATCATTACATAAGAAAGGAGGGAGTTGAAAAAAATCTTCAACTGGTTGAAGATCAAAACCTTCATTCGTACCAGGTAAGGTGTTCTAAACATGATTTTGTAAGTCATTTCAAATTCGATAATGAATTGATGCCTTTATGTGAATTATAGATTAGGGTTCTTAGACTTGAAAGTGCATTTTTATCAACGTTTTATATCATCATTTTGTACTTGAAGTATCAATAACTCCTTAACTAGAGCATGTTTTATAATAACATGTCTAATAATATAAGATACCTTTAATTTATGGTAAATGTTCATCTTAAATGCAGGCCTATCACATAAATCAAAGGATTGATTGATGAGTTTAACTACTGAATTGAGAAGACATAGAGAAGGCTAAGCTTAGAAAAGAGATGCTGGTTCAGTCCAAACTAGAACACCATTCGGTTATTGGATCATAACTGGAGCTGTAGAACTTGGATTTAGGTCTGGTTTATATTTATGGAAAGTTAAGACATGGGCCTAAAACTTTCATGAGAGTCTAAGATTCAAAAGGACCACTTTCAAGTTCAAAATGCAGCAACAACAGAGAAGTCAGAATCTGTCCTGCAGCCTAGATATTGTTCAGTGTTTAGCCCATATCTTGAGTTCTAGAAGTCGAAATGCACCGATTCTTATTTTGTTGGAAAGGTGAGACAATTTCCCAGAACTTTCATGAAGACTATATATTCAAATTCTGATGTTAACAATGACGTTTTCTGTAGACAAGAAGATAAGGAGTGTTACCAAGTCAAGAGGTGGCCACCCACTCAACAATTAGTCATCAAATCAATAGTTCTAAATTTTGGGCCTATAAAAGGAGGCATTTGCCATGCATTTAGGCATCTTGCTTTTCAGATCAAGATCATGTTCTTGCTCTCTCTCTCTCTCTCTTTATGTTTTTGTAATGTTTAAGTTATGTTTATATTAATCTCTTGTTTATGCTTTTCATTTCCTTTCCTTTCCTTTACTTAGTTAACTTATATCTTATTTATGTTCTTATCTTGTTTGTTTATGTTTCTCTCTTTCATTATGTTGAACTAAGTTTATTATATTAAGGTGAAATGTTACACTAATGGTGTAAGAATAACTATAGTATAAACTCAACATGGACTTTGATGTTTGATACTAACATGTTTTGTATATGTTATCTTGTTCACTTTTAATACTTTGCTTGTTAAATGGTTAATCTAGATTTATGTTGTATAACCCTTGGTACAACAAATACTTGGCACTTTTTGTGAAACCTTAGAAAATTTATAATTTAAATATGCGGATGTATAACCTGCCACGTAAACGTAGGACTGAAAGTGATATATAATGGAGGGGATGACCTCCATAAAATGAATTTTGTTTTAGAATTCATAAAGATAGAGAAATTGGTAACGTGTTTTGATGGATAAAATAATGAGAGAAATAACAAAATGTTTCAAAGAAATAAGTGAAGTAATAAAGAATACATTATAATAAAGGATAATTCAATGAAAATGGCAGGACTGAAGCTACAAGCATTAATTAAAAATCAGTGACGTTACTTTGAAACGATAATAATACCCGATAAATAAATAAAGGTAGAAATTTTAAAATGAATATATTCCAAAATAATAAAATGACCTTAAAGGTTTAGAAGGATAATTGATATTATTTTATGTGAAGATTGAACAAGAAAAATTGGATAGTTGACGAAAAGTCATGAACTGATCAATTTTACATTAGAAAGCAGAGCTCTCAATCTAATTGTTGGATTGGGATGAAATTTTGCATGAAGTCTATTAATATGTTTTCCTACATTGGTGAAAGATATCATCCCAATGGGAGTTTAGTAAAAACTAGCAATTTAAGCAGAAACAAACCGGATGGTTTACATGAAAAATAAAAAATAATATATAAATACATAAATGAAGGACATAAATGTAATTAGGGAAAAATGTGCCTTTAAAAACAGCAAAAGGCAACCAGATTAAAAAAAAAGGAAAGAAAAACAAAAAGGGGTGAGAGACAATAGAGAATTCGGTTACAGAGAGGTGCAGGATTTGGAGGAACCAATAATGCTTCGGTGGCCATATCTCTGGAATCCACCGTTGGTTCATGTTGATTTTTGGATATATTGTTCATCTTACACACCTCTACTAATGGACCGGAGGGATTTGAAGGCAGATAATCCATGGAACAGAAATCATCATTGGAAGTGTCCTGGAAAACAAAAGGAAATATACCTACAGGGCAGTTTTGGTCGCCGGCTGATTTCTCTCTCTTCCACTATTGGATCATGCCTAGTTTTGGATATGTGGTGCGCCTAGCTGTTGAATTCATTCTGAATGGTGGAGATCGGAAACTCACTCTCAGAAATGGTTTCGTTCATGTTGAACAGTAGCTCGTCCATTTTTAAGTTAGTTCGATTTTATTCAGATCTATGGAGATCCACCCGTTGGATCATTCTGATGTTGAGATATATTGTACACAACATAATGCTATATATTCTGACCGTTGGGTTCAAGAAAAGTATCAAAAGTGGATGAGTTGTGGCTATTTGAATCTATTTCTAGTCTTAGTAAAACATTTAGGAAGCTTGATTTAATTACATGTTTTGATGAAATTAGAATTGTGTGGGTGTAGGGTTTATATAAGATGTAATGGTAAAATATGTTCTTGTTATTAGTGTTGTTATAGATTAATTGTGTTGTAAAATGTGTTAGGAAAGTTTTGAAATTTGGATGAAGGGACATTGAGTTTGTTGATTTAATGGATATATGTTTTTAGGCATTAAAAAGGATTGGGTCTAGTGGTAATTGAAAGGAAACTTGAAGAAAATGAGAGGATGAGCTTAATTGTTTTAATTGCTATAGAATTTGAGTTGAATAAGGTTAGAATAGATATGAAATGAATGGGTAAAGGTTTATCTGGAATAATTAAAAAGGGAATCATCCCTCACCATGAATGAAATTTGGCCAAATAAAGAAGAAATAAGGAGGTAAGACTTTGATTCATTTTCTATGTAAATTAGGTATGGATGCATAAATTTTTATAAAGAAAATTAGGTAGAGTGTTAATTGGAATAATTTTAAAAAGATCCAAATTCTCATCATAATATGGAATTCAACCAAAAATGAAAATCTTGAACTTGAGTTTATTCGACCTAATGTTATAGGGATTTTTATGGGATTGTGGTTTGTTGAATGTCAAATGAATTGTGTTATGTTTGAAATAATAGATTAATGAGAGGAAAATTTCATTTTATGGAATTTTAACGCTATTCAAATGGATAATAAAAGGGGAGAAAATGGTTAAATTAAGGCGTACATGGAATTATGATGAAAATATGTTGTTAAATTTACTTAAGATGAGGTAAAGTGGACTTATGAAAAAGAATTGAAAAAAACTCATCATAAAAAAAATAAAAAAATAAGGTCATTCGGCCAAGAATTGGTTTGATAAGGAAAATGAATTAGTTTCAATGGTATGAATAAATGTAAGGATGTGAAGTTACTAAGTCTGTACATGATGGGTTGAGTAGACAAAAAAAAAAAGATTGTTAGGTCATGTTTAAAGATATTCACTCTGGAAAGACAAGTCATTAAAAGAAAGGAAATAAATAAATAAATATGCGAATGCATGTGTCATGCGATTTTAAATTTAAATGAATTTTAGAATGGAATTTTCAATTATGGTGGAGCCACATTTGATGTGTATCTTTAATGATACATGAGAGATTGCAGAATCTGTTCAGTAGCATGGGACTTTTGCGCGAGTTCAAGCATTAGGTAGGTGTCTTACCAATAAGTAAGAGTACCTTATGTGCAACGTTATATCTCTATTAGTTAGGATAATGTTTGAACGAATAGGAGTGACTTGCATGTGTTGTTATGTATCGAATTAATTATGTTATTATGGTCGTAGTGTCGATAACTGAGTTTGTGTGGGAATGATGCTTAGCAACAATTGTTATAATGCATATGATGTTAAAAAAAAAAGAGAAGAAGAAGAAAAGAAAGAAAGGGGATCGATACGAATGGAAATTTCAAGTGACATTGATTAGCCATCCGGGTTTGGATAGCTAATGGTTCAATGAGGTTTCGTTGGTACCAGCATTTAGGGAGACATTGATTAGCTATCCAGGTTTGGATAGCTAATGGTATTAATGAGGTTTTATTGGTATCGTCATTTCAGACGCCATTGATTAGCAATTCGGGTTTGGATTGCTAATGGTATCAATCAGGTTTCATTAGTGCCGGCATTTCTTAAATTGATTAGTCGATCCCGAGCAATTGGGTGACTAATGATGTTAGTAAAGATTACTAACATCGGTATGGTTACTCCTGGTTCAGTGAAAAAGATAGGTTTATTAACTATTCTGGGTCGAGAATAGTTAATGATATCAACGGGTCACATTGGTATCGGCAACCATTTCTGGTGTGATTAGCTACTCCAGGTAAGGAGGCTAATAATGTCAAGGGTTCTTGACATCGGCAACTTTGATGGTAAATCAGATATGAATAAGATTTGATACTCCAGATAAGAATAGTTAATGATACTAATCGGTTGTGTTAATATCGGTACGTGAATGTAAGTGATTAGTCTATCCTAATATTAAAAGACTAATGATACTAATGAGATTTATTAGTGTCGGCGATTACTTTCTAGAAAATAAAAGGGAAAATATTAATTAGTTATTCCAAAGGAATGAAATAAGCTAATGATATCAAGAGAGAAATGTCTTGGTATAAAGAGAGAATTGATTTATAAGGAAATGGTGTTCGAAAATCATTGAGTTATGTTGAGATTTCCAAGATAAAATTATTCTCAACAAATAGGAAAGGATATTAGATGGATATTGGTAATAGATTGAAAATGCATGTTGTAAAAGAGGTTTATACCTAATTTTATGTCTCAAAAGAAATTCTATGAAGATTATTATCTATCATTGTTATTGTTTGTTACTACCTTTTTATATTTATGTGTACACGTTAATTTTTATTTTCAAGTCCATCAGGGTAGCGTCCAGAATGATATTGGTTTAGTTACCTTTTGCTTTTGACCATATAATTATTTGTAAATTAAGAGTCTTCTATCCTAAAACTTGAAATGTAATATTAATCCGTAAATTTGAATGTATGACTTTAATCTAATGTTCGTAACTTTAAGTACCTATTTAACCATGCATATTTAGAGTTGAAAACAAATCTTTCACTTGAATTACATTATATGATGTTATTGAATAACATGAATTGTGTTGATGATGATGAGTTGGGTTGAGATCTAGGATGATTGGATCAAGATGTGAATTAAAATTGGAAGTGTAATATGATTTTGTAGATAACTTGGGACCCCCTAGTATAGGGGAGACTCTGCCAAAATTTTGGTAGAAATTTGGTGGAACCGGTATATCGAAAAAAATTTACTTGAAAATTTCCAATGTATCACGAAATTGTTACACTTTCATAGCCCAACCGTATGATATAACCGACACCTGTGCTACGAAAAGAACTTGATTTGTTAAACTCAACATGGACTTTAATGTTTGATACTAACAAGTTTTGTATTTGTTATCTTGTTCACTTTTAAAACTTTGCTTGTTAAATGGTTAATCTAGATTTATGTTGTATAACCCTTGATATAACAAATACTTGACACTTTCATAGCCCAATCGTATGGTATAACTGACACCTGTGCTATGAAAGGAACTTGATTTGTTGTTAACATAAGTTATAATCATGAATATCTGACAACATTTACAAGTTTTAGCATTATTTGAATAAGATAACTAATGTAATCATGTTAACAATTGATAATCCGATTGGAACCTCCTTTGTGTGTGGTTTCCAGTTGAGTAATAAAAAGAGTTTTATACTATACTTGTTTGAAATACCATTAGTGAATCTTCTAACATTAACAATTATTTTATCCTTGTTTAATTCTTATATTAGTTTATACTTTTTGTTTTATCTAACTTTTGTTTCGTTTGTTTTATTTTATTTTGTTTCCTTTTCTTTTTTTTTCTTCCTTTTATTCTCTTCCTACACGTGCATGAGAGTTTGGTCACGTACATTAAATGGTAAACTTTGTAGGATATCCTCATCATTTTTCAGAAAATATGACCGAAGAAGATAACCAGTCACTTCATAATGAGAATAAATGTGTGAGAACACTTAGAGACCACATGAATCCCACAAGAACAAGTGTGCCCTCATGCATAGTTTTCCCCCCTGATACATCTCATTTTAATTTTAAGCCAGACATTATTCAACTTTTACATTCTTTTCATGACTTAGATCTAGAAAATCCATACTTATATATGAGAGAATTTGAGGAGGTCTGTAACACCTATAATGACTTAAATTGTAGCATGAATACCATTAGATTAAAGCTTTTTCCTTTTTCATTAAAAGATAAAGCTAAAACATGGCTATAAAATCTTAGGTCAGGATCTATTTTTTAGGCTGCCGAATCCAGGCGTCACCCTTGACACCAGTTCGTTGATGATATCTAAGTCCTTATGGGCTATATTGGTTGTCGAATCCATGCGTCAGCGGTGACACTAGTTCGTTGATTATTTCTGAGTCACTAGGGGCTGTTTGGGCTGTCGAATCCATGCATCAACCGTGACAGCAGTTTGTTCATGTTTTATGAGTCCCTAGGGGCTGTTTGGGCTGTCGAATCCATACGTCAGCGTTGACAGCAGTTCGTTGATTATTTGTGAGTCCCTAAGGCTGTTTCAGCTGTCGAATCAAAGCATCACCTTTGACAGCAGTTCGTTGATTATTTGTGAGTCCCTAGGGGCTGTTTTGGATGTCGAATCCAGCCGTCACCCGTGACAGCAGTTCGTTGATGATATCTGAGTCCCTAGGGGCTATATGGGCTGTCGAATCCAAGCGTCAGCGGTGACAGCAGTTCGTTGATTATTTCTGAGTTCTTAGGGGCTGTTTGGGCTGTCAAATCAATGCCTCACCCATGATAGCAGTTTGTTGATGATTTCTGAGTCTCAAGGGGGCGTTTCGGCTATCGAATCCATGTGTCACCCGTGACACCAGTTCGTTGATGTTTTGTGAGTCGCTACAAGCTGTTTGGGCTGTCGAATCCATGCGTCACCTGTGACGGTAGTTTGATTTATGATTTCTGAGTCCCTAGTGGATGTTTACGCTTTCGAATCCAAGCATCACCCGTGGTAGCAGTTTCGTTGAAAATTTCTGAGTCCCAATGGGTTGTTTGGGCTGTCGAATCCAAGCGTCACCCGTGACAGCAGTTCGTTGATGATTTTTGAGTCCCTATGGGCTATTTGGGTTGTAGAGTCAATGCGTCACTCGTGAAGGCAATTTAATTTATGATTTCTGAGTCCCTAGTGGATGTTTACACTTTCGAATCCAAGCGTCACCCGTGGTAGCAGTTTCGTTGAAAATTTCTAAGTCCCAATGGGTTGTTTGGGCTGTCGAATCCAAGCGTCACCCGTGACAGCAGTTCGTTGATGATTTTTGAGTCCCTAGGGGCTGTTTGGGCTGTCGAATCCATGTCTCACCCATGATAGCAGTTCGTTGATGATTTCTGAGTCCCAAGGGAGTGTTTCGGCTGTCGAATCCATGCGTCACCCGTGACACCAGTTCGTTGATGTTTTGTGAGTCGCTAGGGGCTGTTTGGGCTGTCGAATCCATGCGTCACCCGTGACGACAGTTTGATTTATGATTTCTAAGTCCACTTGCTGTTTGTGCTGTCGAATCCAAGCGTCACCCGTGGCAGCAGTTTCGATGATGATATCTGAATCCCTAGGGGCTGTTTGGTTGTCGAATCCATAAGTCACCCGTGATAGCAATTCGTTCTTGTTTTATGAGTTTGTGGGGGCTGTTTGGGCTGTTGAATCCATATATTACCCGTGACAGCAGTTCGTTGATTATTTCTGAGTCGCTATGGCCAGTTTGGGCAGTCTAATCCAACCATCACCCGTGACAGGAGTTCGTTGATGATTTCTGAGTCCCTAGGGGCTGTTTGGGTTATAGAGTCAATGCATCACTCGTGAAGGCAGTTTGATTTATGATTTCTGAGTCCCTAGTGGATGTTTACGCTTTCGAATCCAAGCGTCACCCGTGGTAGCAGTTTCGTTGAAAATTTCTGAGTCCCAATGGGTTGTTTGGGTTGTCGAATCCAAGCGTCACCCGTGATAGCAGTTCGTTGATGATTTCTGAGTCCCTAGGGACTGTTTGGGTTGTCAAGTCAATGCGTCACCCGTGAAGGCAGTTTGATTTATGATTTCTGAGTCCCTAGTGGATGTTTACGCTTTCGAATCCAAGCGTTACCCGTGGTAGCAGTTTCGTTGAAAATTTCTGAGTCCCAATGGGTTGTTTGGGCTTTCAAATCCAAGCGTCACCCGTGACAGCAGTTCGTTGATGATTTCTGAGTCCCTAGGGGCTGTTTGGGCTGTCGAATCCATGTCTCACCCATGATAGCAGTTCGTTGATGATTTCTGAGTCCCAAGGGAGTGTTTTGGGTGTCGAATCCATGCGTCACCCGTGACACCAGTTCGTTGATGTTTTGTGAGTCGCTAGGGGCTGTTTGGGCTGTCGAATCCATGCGTCACCCGTGACGACAATTTGATTTATGATTTATAAGTCCACTTGCTGTTTGCGCTGTCGAATCCAAGCGTCACCCGTGGCAGCAGTTTCGATAATGATATCTGAGTCCCTAGGGGCTGTTTGGTTGTCAAATCCATAAGTCACCCATGACAACAGTTCGTTCATGTTTTATGAGTCTTGGGGGCTGTTTGGGCTATTGAATCCATGTATTACCCGTGACAGCAATTCGTTGATTATTTCTGAGTCGTTATGGCCAGTTTGGGCAGTCTAATCCAACCGTCACCCGTGACAGCCCCTAGGGGATGTTTGGGCTGTCGAGTCAATGCGTCACCCATGATGGCAGTTTGATTTATGATTTCTGAGTCCCTAGTGGATGTTTATGCTTTCGAATCGAAGCATCACCCGTGGTAGCAGTTTCGTTGAAAATTTCTGAGTCCCTAGGGGCTATTTGGAGTGTCGAATCCATGCATCACCCGTGACAGCAGTTAGTTCACGTTTTATGAGTCCTTAAGGCTGTTGGGGCTGTTGAATCCATGCGTCAGCGGTGACAGCAGTTCGTTGATTATTTGTGAGTCCCTAAGGGCTGTTTCGACTGTTGAATCTAGGCATCACCTTCACAGTAGTTTGTTGATGATTTCTGAGTTCCTAGGGGTTGTTTGGGCTGTCGAGTACAACCATCACCCGTGACAGCAATTCGTTGATGGTATCTGAGTCCCTAGGGGCTGAATGGGCTGTCGAATCCAAGTGTCAGCGCTGACAGTAGTTCGTTGATTATTCCTGAGTCCCTAAGGGCTGTTGGGGCTGTTGAATCCATGCGTCACCCGTGACGGCAGTTTCATTTATGATTTCTGAGTCCCTAGTGGATGTTTACGCTGTCGAATCCAAGCGTCACCCATGGTAGCAGTTTCGTTGAAACTTTCTGCGTCCCAATGTGTTGTTTGGGCTGTCTAATCCATGAGTCACCCGTGATAACAGTTCGTTGATGATTTCTGAGTCCTTAAGGGCTGTTTGGGCTGTCGCATCCATACGTCACCCGTGACAGCTGTTGCGATGTCGCGGTCGCA
>Ga0325400_1005366_pt1 | contig 12053 bp, 6 predicted proteins | sample PopdelMetagenome_2_FD_205662 | JGI IMG/M metagenome (GOLD analysis project Ga0325400, IMG submission 205662) | Populus deltoides microbial communities from Bellville, Georgia, United States - Xylem-PdKOR-R1 | ecosystem: Host-associated > Plants > Phyllosphere > Stem > Wood/Secondary xylem...
TAATGGAAAAGGTGTGAAATTGTTTTGAAACAAGGAAATGCTAGTACCCGATAAAATAGAAAGGCAATTACGAAATGAAAAGAAAAAACAATTAAATAAGCATATTAATGTTGTTGACGTGTAGTGCCTGGCTCATTGGCCTTCATACCCGATAATCTTGGGGGTAAAAGCATGTGGCTAGAAGAAAAGGACCAGAGGAAGAGAAAAACAAGAAGAAACAGAGGAGAGGGTGTTCGTTCGACTAGAGGAAGAGAAAGCCGGCTCAATTTCTTTGGCAAAACACTTTCTTATGCTTTTTTTTTTAATCTTACTTTTTTTAAAAAAATATCTAGTGAAACAGGTCTTTTATATATTAAAAAACTTTAAAAATAACCGTAGATCTTTTTGAATTTATTTGTGGGACTCCCTTGCTTTTTTTATATATATAACTTTACTTCGTATTGGATTGCAAATTTATATTGTGAAATACAAATCTAGTAAGTAATATATATATGTCTTTTCTTTTTTTTCTAAAAAAATAATTAAAAATATATATGTTTTGCTTTCGATTCAAATTTTACTAATTTATTCACTGACGTTAGAGTTAGAAATATTCATATTCACTAATGTCAAAATTAGGAATACTCTCAGTATTCACTAACTTCAGAGTAAGAAATATTGATACTAGAATTGAGAATTATTCTGATCCCCAATGTTCATGGACGTCAAAGTCAGTAATACCATATTTTTTCTTTCACATATATTTACCAACACTAGAGTTGAAAATATTCGTAATTAAATATTTACTAACGTCAAAATCAGAAATATTATAGGCAAACCATTAAAAGCATAATACAAATCATTAGCAATTCAAGACAAAACCAGCAATGTAGCCTATCTCGGATAGAACGCTTAAGGGATGATAATATCTTCCTTTTTGCGTAACCAATCTCGGATCATAGAATCTATATTGACAAATTAGGGTTCCTAGTAACCATAATACTAGGTGATGATTCCTTAAATAAGACCTTTCCCCTCTAAGAACAAGATGTCAGATATTTGTTCTTTTCATATAAAATTTTTAAAGGTACCGTGATTTCAAGTACGATATAAGATAACAATGACATCATAATTTCTTTAAAAAAGCCTTGCAATTGGGCAATTTAGTCGGCTCTAACAGTTTTGGTTGGTCGAGTTGGCAACCTCAAACGAATGAATGTGGAGCTACAGATTTCCAAATAGAGCAAGGTTGGATTCAAATGAAATATGTGTATCTCTTTTACCAACTTCAGGTGGTCTCATGTGACAACAACATTAGAATTTCTCCAACAAAGCCTCGACAATGAGCAACTTAGTCATCCAAAGTTAAAACCCAATTGTGTAAAAAACCAGCTTTCTTTTCTTGTGTTCATACTCAAAGGCTTCTCATGGGTTCTTATCAAGGGTTCACAACCTTTCCCTTAAGATCGAGGCTCAAGAATAGATTCAAAATTCTCCCAAAAACCTTATAAATACCCTCCTAAAATCAAAGGATAAGGGCTAAAAAAAAAGGGAAAGTAGCTATTCTAGGTATCTTTCCAATCCAAAAGCAAGCCCTTGTGGCCTGCTGTAATTGTTTTTAATTTTTTTTTGTTCTTTATTTATGTTTAGAAAGCATAGCAAAAAGGTTTGGAGTGCTTAATAAATAATGTTCCATTCACCTTTTTATTACTGTGATGTTCATTTTAATATTGTTATTTTCTAAAGTTTTTGATGTTTTGATTCATATTTGTTGTTGTTTTAAGTTTGTTTTGGTATATAATGTTGTTTTAGTTTGTGTTTTGACCCAGCTTATGCATGTTCATGCATAAAATGGGTTTAAAAAGTTGATTTTGAATCTTTGTTGCATGAACATAGGAATTGTGTTAAGTTATTGTTGTTTTGGATTTGATACCTCAAGCTTGATTTTGATGTTTTTTGTTAGTGTTTCTGGTTCAAATATATTTGTGCATGTTAGTGTGACTTGTTGGGATAAAAAAAGCATATTTTAGAAGCTAAAAATATCAGTTTTGAAGGATTGTCAGTCGTTGCATTTTGGGCATATGGTTGGGTTTTGATTGGCAATGTTCTTCGTGTTCTTACAAAGAACATTGTCTTAGCTACATGATTTGGACCAATTTCATTCCATTTATATGCCTAGAACTATTCTTTGGACTTTATTAGGCAATAATCTACAATCTATTAGCATCAATAACATGTTTTAATATGTATAAATTTGTTGGTTTGGTTTGAATGCTTATATTTTTTTTAGCCAAATCGTGTAGATTCATTGAAAATTGAAGTAAATGGATGCTTGATTATTGAATCTTGCATGATTTCCAACATGTCTATGCATTTGGTTTGTCCATTTTGGGTCTGATTTGAAAATCTAGGCTGCTGGGTTTCAAATTTTGGGTTTCTTTGTGTTCTCCCCACGAACATTGCCTTAGTTACATGATTTAGACAAGTCTTGATCATTTTCTTTTCTTATAACACTTAGCTGGGCATTATTAACAAGCAATCTAGTGTTTATTTGCATAAGTAACATGTTTAAAACAAATTTTAAGCCTAGGGTTTTGGTTTTGAACCGAAATCTATTTAGCTAAAATCGTGCATTTTTAGTGAAAATGGAAAAGATTGAATGTTAGATTCTTGTTCATTAAATGATTTCCAACAAGTATGTGCTTTTTATGTGACCAAATCTGGTCTGAATCTGAGTCTATATTGTTGGGTTTTGTTCGGCTCCTGATATTGTTCTTTGTTTTTCTTTATTTTTTTATGTGTTTGGTCTGTTTTGTTCAAGTTTTTTTTTTTTTTTATGTTTCTAGCAAGTTTAATCCATTTTGTTTTATTTGGTTTTATTTTTTGTTTGTTTCCAGGTCAAACCAGAATTGTTTTGTTCGGTTTATGATCAAACCAAAGATTTCGAGTAAACCAAAGCGAGTCAACCTGGTCGGGTAAAAAAAAGGGTCTTATACCCTGTTTGGTTTTTGCCACTTTTTTTACAAAAGATCTTTTGGCTTAAGGTTGTATTTGGTAAAACACCTTTTAGGTTTATTTTGTTATGTTATGTTACAATTTCTTCTTTTACCAAACAAAGCTTAAAAAATTATAAAGAATATATTTTTTTTTATTTTGCATATTTTTTTTATTTTGCATAGGGTTGATATTTCAAGCATCCTTTTTCTTAAGAAAATTAAAACATTTTTGGCATTGTTTTTAAAAAATATTGCTTTGGATTTTACAACAAATTTGTAAAATTTCAAAGGAATTTGGTCTATATTTTAAAAAATATTTTATTATTTTTTTGGTAAGAAAATATTATTTATTTTTAACATAAGGATAACATATATAAATGAAAGACACCGCCCTTGAATTGTCGCCGCGACGTTGCGCTCTCACCAGGAGGGTACGACAAAGAGAAATATGGCTGGTTAGGCAGCGAAAAAAAAGGTGTGGAAATGCTGATTTTTAGCTTACTTTCCCTTCGGATTTCTCCTTCTCTTTTGTATAAAATTCACCCATATTTATAAGGGTTGAAAGAGAGACATATGGTCTTTATTGAGAACAAATCCTGGCTCTTGATTCAAACAAGAGGGATCTGAACTGTTAGCCAAAAGTCATTGTCTCAAGCTGCGAAATTGAGTTGCAAAGGCTAATAGGACCAACCTCTTTGAGGTAGCGTCATAGCAGCTACAAAGGCAACTAACCAGCAAGAATCACGTTGGGGGTGTAGAATGGTGTTGGCCATGAGAGTGATGTTTTGTTTGTCTTGTTTGATGAAGACATTAAATGTCTTTGAAAAATAATTATCCAAGCATCTTTTTGGGTACAAAAGGTTGAAGATGATGAACAGTAACTAGACGACAAGTTGTTTGGCACTCCCCTTGTTTTTTGTGTTGGTCAAAATGACGTCGTTTTGACATCTTTAGGGTTTTAATTTGGGATTTGACTAAAACTCATTTTAGTCCTTTGTATTTTGATTTCCTTTTAATTGCATCCCTAATTGACTTCAAATTTTTAATTTTATGCGATTTTACTCTTGTCAAACTCAAATATCAACCTTAAAGTTCAACGCCTTTTCTTTTTTATCATTGGTTTTGAATTTATGCAAATTGATCTTCAATTGACTATTCAGCTTTTAATTTGCTTTAATTTCACCCATGTTTGCAACCAAATTGGGTCCTCGAAGTTTAATGTTTTTTTCAAAAAGATTCTTGGTTGTGAATTTTTTTTTTAATTTGACCCTTAATTGACTTTAAATTTTGATTTTCTTATAATTTTGTCCTTAATTTCAATCAATTAACTTTGCAAAAATTAAGTTCAGTCCTCTAAAATTCCAATATTCTCGATTAAGCCTAAATTGGGCTTTCGAACTTAATTTTTAATCAATTAAGTCACTAATAAAATTAATTTGACTCATTAAAAGTATAATTAAGTCCTTGTACCAAATTAAATCTTTTAATTTGACCCAAATTAGTTCTTAAACATAATTAAACTTTTAATTTGGCCCATGATTAAATCAAATTAGCCAATTAAAAACTAATTAATTCCATGAACTTAATTTTTATACAGATTTATCCAATAATCATTTAATTTGACATTAAATCTAGATTGTCTCTTTAGTTTTGAGTACAGTGGAGTACAATTAGGCTCTCATATTTGTCCAAAACTCCAGCTTGATTCCTTTGTACATTTGAAATCATTCTCTGCCTACTTCTTTCAAGTTGCTAGTCTTTGTTGTTGTTATTATTATTATTATTATTATTTTCAATATTTTTATTTTTAAAAGAAAAAGGTAAATTTGGAGGGAAACTAAAAATGGGTTATGACAAGGATGACAAAAGATAAGTAACCCTAACCAAGGTTGTAAAAAATGCTTTTTTGACATGATATGAAAAATACAATATAAACTCATATCATAAAATCGGATTGTAAAATCATAAAATTATAAGTTACTTTTTTAATTAATTATATAGACAATTTCTACCAAATTATAAATTAAAATATAACACAATTAAAATAAAAATGAAATAAATAATATAAAAATTTAAACACCTTGAAATATATAGTTAAAATAAGAATTTATATATAATTTAATTTAAAAATCCCTAAACAATAATAATGAGATGATATAGATGGATTAAGGTTGTTAAAATCACGATTCAACTCGTAAAATTGTACGTTTTTACGAGTTAATATAGGCTTTACGTGCTAAATCGTTTGTAAAACTCGGAAATGGGTAAAATCGGGTCAAAATCGGGTAAAATCATTAAAATCAGGTGAAATCACGTAAAATCGCGATTTCACCACCGATTGAACGAGTTTAGCCGCAGGAAATAAAAATGCAATGTTGCTACCATGTGTCGACCGCCTATTGGCTTTAACAGATCAAATACAAATTGCCAAATTCACCAAATCAGTCTTCTCTCTTCTCTTCACATTCACCATTCACGTTCAGAAGAATCATAACATAAAAAATCCCTAAATTGAAATCCTAAATCTAAATCCTCACTGAGGATTCCTCAGTGTCTTAACTCTCAGTCTTTTAATCTTTTTCTTTCAGCCAACAATCAACCACCATCCACCGGTACTCCACAACAGCCCTCACCGGCTCGCCCCTCATCTTTTTTATTTTTCCATCATCGACGATGTCCTTTTCACCAGCCATTGTGAGAACCAGAGTCCACACAATAACAACGGCGTCTCTCCAGTCTTCACTAGGTAAGTTACTCTGTTTATCTTGTTTCACCTCCTGCAAAAATTCACCGGTTCTCTCTTCTTTGTTGGTAACTACCAGTGCCAGGGGTGATTCTTTTTCGCTGTCCATTTCTTACTCTGATGTTAATATTAGTTTGATTGGATTCGCAGGCTCTAACTTTGATTGCAATATTGATCTGCTCACTCTCAGTGCTCACTGCTCAGAACATAGGTAAGCTTTTTAGTTTCTTACCATGTCCGTTTCTTTACAGTTTAATGATTTTAAAGATTGAGATTTTGATTCAACGTTTCTGTGACTCTGTCTATTATTGAGAGTTTGCCTGTGAATTTTAGATTCAAATTTAACCGTGTGTGTGTGACTCTGTTTTTTCTTACCCTGGATTTGGATTTATTGTAATTTAGAGTGCTGCTGCTAGTGAGTTGTGAATTGTGATGAATGGATTTATTGTAATTTAGAATGTTGCTGCAGCTGAGTTGTGATGAATGGATTTAGTTTGTAAGTTGTAATTTAGAGTGCTACGTGACTGTTTTAATGATACCTTTGCTAAGTTGTAAAAGGTTGTAACTTGTAAGTTTGTATCCTGTCATGGATAATAATATAGAATATGGGTTGTTGGCTATTATTTTTTTATAGTGTGTAGTGTGTACTAAAATCAATTATCTTATGTTTTCTGATTGGATAATAATATAGAAGATGGACTATTATGTATTATGGTATTTCTTTTTTAACAAAAATTTAATTACAATTATAAATTGTATGGATTGATTATAGAGCTGATTTGAATTGATTCTTGAATTGTTAAACTTATGACATCTAGAAAAAAATTCTTCTGGTAATAGGCTTGAGTTTTTATTTGAAGCATGGATTTTTTTTTTATATATTTTAAAATTCTTTATGATTTTATGATCTGAGTTTGTTTTGTACTTTTCATGACGTGTTAAAATCATAATTTTAACAACCGAGATGGATAGTTAAATGATGATATTTCTTAAAGATTATAGGCAATTAACTATCTCTCTCTCGCTCTCTCTCTCTCTCTCTCTATATATATATATATATATATATATATATATATATTCCATTAAATAACAACATTTTACAACTCTTTAAACAATGAAAAATGTAGAATAAAAATAATATTTGAGAAAAACAAACACATAATTCGGAACATTACATATTTTTGCAACATCAGGAGAATAAAAGAAGCATGAAGAGAAATTAAGAGGAAGAAGAAGAAAAAAAAGGTAAAAAAACAAATGAAATAGGTACAAAGCAAAGTTGAAGAATCAGCACAGACCCTCTGGTCACACTGTCAGAGGGGCAGAATGTTTTATTGGCATAAGAAAGCATCAAAAGAAACAGCTGGCAAGCAAGCAAGCAAATCAAAGAGAGCAGGTCTCTCTGGTATCAAATTCAAACTCGTAAAATCGGTGTAAACTCGCGATTTTGACATCCTTGCTCCCAACCCAATTTCGTTCAATTTACGCTCCGAGAATAGCGCGTATCAGCACCAGCGCTCTCAAAATGATAAAAATACAGTAACCCCTTACCGAACCCTAACAGCAACAACAAAAACTCTCATTCCACGTTCATAACCGGCACCACCAAACAAACACCGTTTATGTTCGAAATTACCGTTTCACCCTCCATGCAGTGAAGCAAAGCGCTAACCCTATCCAAACCTCCACAGTCTGACCTTCAGCATGTCAGGAGATCGCCTGGAATCGCCTCCGGTGACCGGAGGAGGAAACGGAGTGGTGTTACAGGATAAAAAAACAGCTCCAGTGATGTTGCCGAGTCAGAGGCTGAGATTACACCCTAACAAGGATCATATGCCAGAGAGCTATGAAGATCTACAACTGGACTTCAGTCCTTCGGTTTTTAGGTCGCTGGAGAAATACTTGCCGCCTAATATGCTTAGTGATAGCAGAGAAGAGAAAGTGAAGTTCATGAGAGATATTCTATTGAAGTATTTGCCTCATGGAGAGCGAACCAGAGTAATGTTCGAATTAACACAGCTTCAAGTAGTTTGATTTTCTGATTTTATTCTTTTTTGAAAATCCTGTTTGATTTCTCTTTCCATTGGAAGATAAAGGAAAGTGAAACTGCATTGCTAGGGTTTTGCTTTCTCTTCATTTCAATTTTCAATTTTCTAACGGGCATATGGCTTTGGAAAATGACGATAATGCCCTTAGATTCCGGAGGAAGAAACTTTTGTATTTTCTGAGACTAATTTTCACTCTGGAATTACAGAGATTACGTATAGAAGATTAAATTTGTCTTGTAAGTAAAAAAACCTCCAAATTAGGAATACTGATAACATGATGAGATGAAGTAATGACTCAATCAAATCCCAATTCCAAACTGTTTGAGTTTCAGTTCAGAAAGAAAAATTAGTTGGGTTTGGCTGCATTTTCATTCTATTCTGTTTGGGGCTGAACTTTGAGTCGTTTTGTTGCTAAATTATCTTTTACCAATTCAACATAGTCAATGCTGCTGAATGTGCTCTTGTTGTGCATGTTCAAATCAGTTCACGTCACCCTTCTTTTACTTTTTTTGTTCACCTTGGAGTGCCCCTTGCTATTATTCTTGGTATGCTGAAGTGGCAATGGAAGTTTATCATTTTTTTCTCCTTCAATTAGCTCAAAGCCTGTACCCTCTGGGATTCTCCTCTGTGTTTCAAAATAAACCAGGGAAACATATATAAAGCCAACCTAAGAAATTTAGACAGGTTCTGCATATGATTTCTATCAGATGTTGGAAAATTTCAATATACTCCTAGTTACTGGAACTAAGGAAAATTTGCTAGGTTCAAACATTGGCTGAGCAGTAACTGAAAGTAAACTAATAATAGGACTTTATACTTATTTAAAAAAATAATGCTGATACTTGGGATTAGTGTTTATAATTCCAGAATTCCTTGGGGATTGGGATGAGTGTTTGAGAATCTTTTACTCCAAGGCTGGGAAGGGTTCCTCTCTTCTGGGGCATTGATGTGGGAAGATTGCATTATGCATTTTTATGGCTTGATATTTCTGGTTGTGGTCCACTGTAGTTATATTTTATAAAGATGAGGTAAATAACTGCTTATGAAATACCAGATAACTTTTTTTAAAAAAATTATTCTGATGTCTTTATCAGGCACAGAAACATAGAGAATACAGGCAGAAGATAATATCACATTATAAGGTATGAGACATGATAGCACTTGTTTACCTTTTCCTACTCTACTAGTGTGGAGGTGGAGGACTGTAGGGTTTTAAGTTTGTTTTCCCCTGTTTCTCCTCACTGAAGTTATGTGCTCATTGGCTGGAGGCAGAGCTGCAAGAAGTTTTTAAATGGTCATTATGTGGTATACCCCTTTTATAACTTGCCGCGTTGTCCATCTCCTTTCTAGGAAAATAAGAGAAGCCTTTCTTATGAAAATTGAGATTTCTGCTTACTCAAATTAGTCCTCTCTGCCATGTAGAATGCTACTGATTATCGACAATACCGATTCTTGTGATTCTTTTCTTTTTAATAACTGATATGAATTGTTTTGCGACTATGTCTTGACAATTTGTAGATTGCTTGTTATGAAGATTATATAACATAGGGAAAAAGGCATTTTTCAGAGCATTCATCTCTTGAAAGTGGTCAAAGAGCGAGAAAATGCTGAGAGGTTAGGTCTATCTGAAGATGGTAGTGAGGTGAATAGACAGAGATATTTTGTATTGTATATACAATCTTTTTTTTCTCTGTCTAAGATGCAAATTCTGAGCCTTTTGAAGAAATGAAGTTGGGGACCTAGGAGTTGATTTTTATGTTTATACTTCATGAATGCTGCCATCAAGTAAAAATCTGTCTGCCTTACACATATCCTCTGTCATATTTGTGCAGCCTTTGAAAAGAGAGTTATACTCAATGCACCCTGTAACTTTCTTTGTCCCGTCCTTTATGAAAGCAATCAATGATAACACAGAAGAAAGCCTTAGAAGCATCATATCAGAACCCTCTCCTGGCGTGCTCACATTTGAGATGCTTCAGCCACGCTTTTGCGAATTACTAGTAGCAGAGGTGAATAGCACAACATGTAATTGCACACTTGAAACAACCCCCCCCCCCCCCAAAAAAAAAAAAAAAGAAGGAAAGAAAAATGCCTTGTTCGCCATCTACTCTCTTGCATTCTCTTATTTAATGTGATTTTCCAGGTTGAAAATTTTGAGGCATGGGTTAATGATACAAAATTTCGAGTCATGCGACCAAATACGATGAACAAATATGGAGCTGTTCTTGATGATTTTGGCCTTGAAACAATGCTTGACAAGCTTATGGATGGTTTCATCCGTCCTATATCTAAAGGTGATGCGTATGTGCTGATACCAGATAAGCTGCATCATATGTTCTCTGGAAGTTTAATCTTTTTCTGTATTCTAATTCATCAAAATAACACAGATTATATGATCATTTTCCATGCCTCCCTCTCTTGTGCAGTTTTTTTTCGTGAAGTTGGTGGGGCAACTCTGGATTCTCATCATGGTTTTGTTGTTGAATATGGCAAAGATTGGGATGTTGACTTAGGTGCGTGCCTTATTCGCTGTATTCCTTTGTCAACTAATATTCGTGAAGGTTTTCTATTGCTTTCTTTTTAGATTTTTTTTTTTGCACGATGCATCACCAATTGGTTTGTGGCTTGTAGGTTGGTCAAACATTTTCTGACATTGTGACTCTAAACATGCTTGACTGTGGGCTGTAGTGTAGCTATATTAGCTGCAATCTGTATTCTACTACGTGGTCTAGTCAGAATCTGTTCTTGAATCTGCGTATGTGTTTGCATCAATAGGTGTACCGTGTATGCTTGTATATTTTTTTTTTATTAATAATGTGCTTGTATTGTCTTCATCTAGTCCATCTGTGAACCATGCTGTGGTCATTCGTGGCCATTTTCATGGCCATTTGGTTTGTATTTTGTTGTTTAATTTTCTTAAGTCCACCAACCATGAAGTTTACGACTGTCACCAGCCTGGTAAATTAGGTGTATGAGTTTTCTTAAGTTCACTTTTTCTTTATTCTTTTATTCATAGCTTCACGTAGATAGATATATCCTTCTTGTCAAAGTCTCTATATTAACTTCATTAATGAGTAATTATACACGCAGACACACACAAAGAAAGGAAAAATTAGAAAAGACAACATAGATGCACTTGTATTTGATTGCACAACCTGTCAAACTCTGTATAATTTTATATTTGTAGGCTTTCACGTGGATGACTCTGAAGTAACTTTGAATGTTTGCTTGGGCAAGCAATTTTCTGGAGGAGAATTGTTTTTCCGGGGCACAAGATGTGATAAACATGTAAATACTGGAAGTCAGCCAGAGGTATGCTAGTCTTTAATGTGGAATACTTTTTTAAGTGGGTTGGCACAATACAAAGCTAAGACTTGAACATATCTATCTTTAGAAGGAAAACTTTCCTTAGATTTATGCTTGCGACCAGACAGCCATTGGATTCTGTTTTTAATTCTCCATGTTTGTATGCTGTTCCTTCTAAATAATTTTGTTTGTTTGCATGTATAAGTTGTCAATCATAAGACTATTCCTTAATCAGCAGATTGTTGAAAGATTTGCAGCTGTTCCAGATTGTAGCTCGTCATTCATGCCTATTATTATTATTATTATTATTATTATCATCATCATTATGACTTCTCTACATCAAGACTTTGATTTCTAATCAGAATGAGAAAAGTAGATACTATCAGTTCGGTACACACAGCATGTCAAATTGGTTGATGTCACTTTTAACTGATTTTGTGACTGTACACGATGTCGAATTTCTCAGTTACACTGAAGAGTTTTTTTATTATGTTTAATCTTTTGAATTTATATGCTTGCCAACTTGAAAGACCTAGGATAGAGTCAGCTGAGATTGCTGAACAGGGTTTTCCCATTTTGAATTTATTTTCCCCTCCCCCCCTTCAATTTTTATTCTTGTTGGGTGGGGGGATAATTGTTGAGTCTTTATGCACCCGGAAACTCTATCGCAATTTGTCAGGAAGATGGAAAAAGATGTGCCTTTCATTTTATCTAACTTCTTTCATCTGGAAAATTGAAAACTAGATTTGTGGTCACTTCTATTTCACTTGATCATTTAGAATCATTTGGCATGCAGATGGCTAAGCTAATTAAATTGCTAACATTCACTTGAATTTTGAAATTAGAATGTGTCATCTGGTATTTATATTCTAATCCCTTAAAAACCAGTATTTCCCTTTCTATTATTCACGACCAGGCTAGATGGTTTCTTAGTGCAGAATTTGTGCAATTCTGTATTGTTAATAGCTCTAATTTTTCTTC
>Ga0325400_1005367_pt1 | contig 12051 bp, 9 predicted proteins | sample PopdelMetagenome_2_FD_205662 | JGI IMG/M metagenome (GOLD analysis project Ga0325400, IMG submission 205662) | Populus deltoides microbial communities from Bellville, Georgia, United States - Xylem-PdKOR-R1 | ecosystem: Host-associated > Plants > Phyllosphere > Stem > Wood/Secondary xylem...
CATAAGCAACACTCATTTTCAGCCCAATATACATATCAAAGTCATTCCTCAAGTCCTGTTGACCAAGTTGAAACAAGGAACAATAAGAAAAAAAAAAGTTAGGTTAATATATGACAAGTAATATGAATTGAAGAGTAAAGAAGATGTCAAACCAATTCATTAACATTGTCTAGCATAATTGATGCACTAGGGACTCTATGAAAAAACTCGATTTGCAAGGATTAAACACCTTCTTGGTACATTTTAAACGTTTCCAATGATGATCATTATCTTCATGTTCAATGTCCTCAACATTTAAAATTGCTTCAACATCGTCTTCCTTCTCCTGCTACACGTATATTATTTTGAGCATCTCAAAAAAAAAATTAACAAGGCACATGGAAAAAGGATAAGTTTTTATTTACCAATCATGAAGAAAAAGATTATGCGCTCATTTCCTTTTCCCCTAAGGAGTTAGTGGATTTCTTCTTGAGATGATCTTTTAAAGCACTCACTCTTTTCATATTAAGAATCACAAATGGTGTCTTCTTTATATGGGCACCATCCTTCTTGCCTAAATCAACATTAGCTACATGCTTGTCTTTTTTATGGGTAGGAGAAATTCTTTTCTTTTTTGTTAAAATAGGGTCATTCTTCTTCTTTTTACCCCTTAGGATATTGTAGCAACATTAGCAGGACTTTTGAAAATGATTTTCATCTCTAGAGAACAAACTTTGGACCACTTTAGAGTCCATCGGTCCATGTAGCATTTAGTCACCAAAAGAAGTTTAGCGATTGGGGACAATGAAAGCTTGCACTGGGAATGAGTGTTGAGTTTAGTAAAACTATGTCAAAGTTGAAATGCATCTTTCAAGGTTGGAACCCCAGTTCTCCTTCCACAGTCATGGGGAATATATTGGCGAAATCCAAACTGTTTACTGAATCTATCAGAATAATAGGGCTCAATAATAAAAGAATTATCACAACGAAGAGTCAAATTGCTAGATTGAATATTCATAAAGTAGTCACTCTTAAGGACCAACAAGTTACCATCATCATGCAAGACAACAATTTTGGCCAGGGGAAGTAATGTAGTAGATATAAGCATTAGCTTGAGATTCATTGAAATGTTTTGTCAACCCCACGCTGGTATATTTCATTATCCCAACTAACTTGGCAGGGCTAATGGATGTTTGATGGGTGTCAAATTTTTCTGCAAGCCAACTACTAAGAAAATTAATAGGAAAAGGGATGTCTCGTGCAATCATACTTAATGCAGATTGGATTTCCTTTAGACCTTTGAAGATAATCAACTACTAAGAAAATGAATAGGAACTGGTATTACAAGAGAGAATTACCTTCCAGCCGCCATCATAAATGTTATTTTAAAAGTACTAGGACGAATGAAACCAACATCTTTGCTAGGAAATACAAATTTGCATAGCCATTATGAAAGAAAAGCCGTTAAATAAACTTCATCTTGAATATGAAGAGGGACATTAAGCTTTTTAAGAGGATGGATGAATTTTCTTCAGCGAATATAAGATATGTCAATTGAGCCAGATGGATAAATAATCTTATTGGCTTTGCTAGACTTACCTATGAAGAAAGGCATCTTCTATCTCAAGTCATCTCTAAACAAGAAATCTACGTAATCTTGAAAAGTCATTACATAGTCACCATCAACGGTCTCACATTCTTTATGAAAGGAAATATATAGATACCTGCAACTCTTTGGAAGAAAAGAACGTCCTTTCTTATCAGATTCATTAAGTTCATTAGCAGAAGGGATGACTTCATCATAAAAAGTATCGCAAATAAAAAGGTAGCTGCATGATTTCAATTTCCAAAGTGACAAAAACTCCTCACCATTCGAGGTAGATAGCATGTTAGTAGCAAGATTCTAATGGTTGTAGAAAAAAAGAATAGCATTCATCTGCCAGTCATATGTAAAAAGGAATGCAAAAATGGTGTTTTGAATACGTGTCTTCTCGAGGATCGGCTCGTAGTATTTCAAAATATCTTTTGCCATTCTCAATACTTGGGAGTATACTCAAGTGCATCAAAGATTGGGAAATAATCCTTGCAAGTAGCATCTCCATCACGTTTACGATAGTCTAATGGCGGCAAATCAAGTAAAAAAGTAGTTGAATGTGGAAAGGAGGACTGAATTTGTAAAAATAACTGAGGCAAACCACTATGACCATAAAGTTCATAAGAAGTTTTTGATGACCATGAAGTCAAATACTTGATGTTTTCGGAAGACCACTTCTTAGCAAATAATAGTAGGTTCGTATATGCGAAGACTTGTCCTACGATTCTTGTCCTCAATTACCAAGAACCTTTTAGAAAAAGAAAAAGAATTCCTAAAAGTCACCATCTAAAAAAAATAATGTGTATTAGGTGCATGTTTGAAAAAAAAAGGATAAGGAACAAGATTATAAATCCCATGATATTTATATGTCCTAAAGATAATAATAAAAAAAAGGGTGAGAAATTACCTTGAGCAAGAGTCAAAGAAGAGTGATGCTCTAATGTTTAGAAAAGGTTATGAATAGCCAAAATTGATGGGTTATAATAAATGTTTTTACGATCGTGACCATTAAGAAAAAAAAAACTCTTCAAGCACCAACCCTTGTGAAATATTATAGCAAGAGAATTCAGATCACCAAAGAAACTCACATAGAACCCTAGGCAAGGCGGTTAACCTACATCAAAATTCCAAAGAATGTCAAAGAAAATTTAGTTATGATCCAACACGGGACAAATACTTATATCATTGAAGATATGATCCATTCATTGAATATGAACAAGTCACAGAGTTATTCAAGTGGAGAAAACCTCGCAAAATAAGATAAGATTGAAAAAAAATGCTAATATGGTTGAGAAGCTGTAGGAAGAATCTGTAAGACTGTCCGTGTGAACGGCATTGATTTCTGATGGAAACGAGAAGGTAAAACACTGGCAAAAGCTCTTTTATTTATAAGGCTGAAATGGTGGAATTGTTTTGGCCTTCATGTCTGATGAATTCTAGAACTACGAAAGAAGTCACCTTGAATTCCCAATGTTTATAGAAATAATCCAGAGTTGAGAGAACACATCATATAATTTATCAATTCAGGGCTGAGAATATATCATAATTTATGGTAGCAACGATTAGGGAGCATTGGTAACAAGGATGCTGAATCTCTTGCGACATCTTCAACCGTAAACATGCTTGATGAACAAGGAATTTGCAATTCTGAACCACTAGTTGAAAGATCATATATATTCACACATAAAGCCCGAAAAGCTGTGTGAATGAGACCAATTCACATACTAAAACAACAAAGTTGAAGTTCTGCTATGATTGTTTTATAAGCATAATTTACATCCAAGTTGAGGTTTTGGAATACTAACAATGGTAAGAAGAATGATCAAGTGGAATCTGTCTACAACAAATATTGCATCCAACTTCAATCCTTGATGAGGATCTGCATATAAATCATATGGAATCTGTCTACAACAGACGATGCATCCAATGTCATAGACTTTTGAATCTATCTACAACTCAGAATCATGTCTTACATACATACGAAAGCAAAAAAAAAAAATTGCAGTTGTAAAACAAATGATGAAATGAGGCATGCATACCTGGACTGCTAGGAGCAGGTTGCAGAAGAACTGTTAAGTTGAGGTTGTAGAGGAACTGCTAAGTTGACGCTGCAATACTAATAAAAGAATAGAATGAAGGGCTGCGTGGTTGGTAACAAAAAGAAAGGCAATGTAGTGTTCTTTTATAGCCATACAACAAAGGATTTTTTTTCCTGATTACAAAAGAAGAAAAATCTTCATATTCTATCAAAGTAAGGTCGGGTTGCTGTTATTTTCCTCTTCTAAAAGAAATATATGAGGAGATATTAAAAGTCTTTTTTATTTCAAATCACGACAAAAAGAAACAAAAGAAGAAGAAAAAATCTCCATGTTTTGCTTTGGAACTTCTGTGGCTACTAGGTTGATCATACAAACTATCACCTTATGAGTACTACGAGGTGAAGGAATAAACACAATATTTTATTTTTAAAACGTGTTTGCCGAACACGGTTTTAAAAATAATTTTAGCCACTAAGTTTTAGTTAATGACATGTTTGGCAAACACTCAGCAATAGTTATTTTTTTATGTTTTTACCAAATAGACCCCAAAAAATTCTTAAAAATTCTGGAAAAAAAATTAGGGATCATTTTCAAATTATTTATAGGTCTCTCGTGTTTTTTTTTAAAATCATTTTATTTAATATTTGGACTCTAGACTTACAATGTAAAATATTAAACCGATATTAAATATAACTACTTTTCTCCAAAATTTCAGGAAAAACAATTCAAAAAAATCCAAAAAAAATTTCTTTATTAAAAATACAAAAATAAATTTTTATTTTTGTGTATGCGACCAAATTCTAAAACTTTCATGCATATTTCATAAAAATAATAAAAATTGTATTTTTATCATACTTTGAAAAATAAAAAAAAATCATTAATGGTTATCATAACAAATTTTTGATTGTCAATTAGGATTTGGCCAAAATTCCAAAAATACCATAAAAATTATATGTTTATTTAATCTTTATAATATGTATATTACATTAAAAAAATAGGCTTTAGAAAGGTTAAGTTTTAGCCTAATAAAGTAAGGATTTTTTTATTGATGAGGACTTTTCTTGAACCCTAAACAAACCAATAAATAGATACATGACTTTAGAAAAACAATCAAACAATAATGTAGTTTACCTTAAGTGGGTGCACCGGGGGTGATATGTCTTTTCCATGTACAAATAGTCCTCTTCTTATACTCTTCCGGACTATTAGATTTTCTAGTAATCATAAATTAGGTGACGACTCCTGAACCTTATCAATCATATTTTTTATAATTAATCCCAACACATCCAAAGCTCCCTCGATTTAGGAGTCATACTCTCCTTTCAACTTTATACACGTCACGGCAATAATTGAAAAATCATAAGGAAATTATGAATTTGCCAATATGTTAGTTTTAATTTATTTTTTTATTTTACTTAAGAGCAATATAGTCATTTTGTTATGCTAAATAAAAATAAAAGACTGAAAAGCCCCTAGACCTTAGCTTTTTAAAAAATGTCTGTAAGGGTATTTAAATAATTTAATTGTTTTGAAAAAGAATAAATACTAAAATATCCATGTATATCAGTTTAATTTTTTATTTAAAAGGTAAATATGTTATTTTATTGTGTAAAAAAAATATAAAAATGTTGTTCTACACCATTTAATTTTGGTAAAACCAATTGATTAATGTTAAAATACCAATTTTTCTTTTCAATATCGCATCTTCTGTTTTTATAATGGAGGACAAAAAAGTTATTTTACTGTCCAATATGCATAATAAGACAAGGTTAAATATGTTAATTTATTATGAAAAAAATATAAAAATATTATTCTACGCCATTCTATTTTGATAAAACCAAATGAACAAAGTGAAAATACTATTTTTCCTTTTAAGCATCGCATCTTTGGTTTTTATATTGGACGACAAAAGCATTGTTTTATTATACAATATGCACAATAAGACATTGATCCTTTTAGTTTTTTCTTTAATATAAGTTAAATTATTATTTTTTATTAAAAAATTAATATTAATTTGATAAAAATAATAAAATGATATATATGACATCTTCTGCTAAGAATAAGATAGATATGAAAAAATATGAGGAAAATTAAGATAAAACACAAAAACCTAATATGGACAATTGTTACCCATTTTTTGGATGCATGTTTTTTTTGCCTTTAACCAATACTTATTCAACACAAAAAGTTTTTTTTTTTTCCAAGTATCACGGTATTGATTATACTAAATAAATATATATTTTGCATCTTTACATAAGAAGAAGGAAGCCTATTTGTCGTATATTTTAAGGTAAATTATTGTTTGTTTTAATTAATTAAATTTTATTATTAATTTGGTGGAAATGAAAGGAGGTTTGTCGTATATTTTTATGTATATAAGATTGATATGAGAAAATAAAAGGAGAAAATTAAAAAAAAATCAGAACATAAGATAATAAACCTGTGACCTATTTTTGCAATTTTTTTAATGTTTTTTTTTTTTTTTACAAAACAGATTTTCAGTATAAAAAGATTTTTTTTCCAAATATGCAAAGGTTGGATTATATTTAATAAATATATATTTTGTATCTTTCCCCAAAGCTAGGTTGGGAAGCTTTCTAAGTTTAACCTGCCGTTGTAATTCACTATAGACTTAGCTGAAGCTAAGAAAAGCATATTCCCAGAGTCACAATTATTATATAAAAAAATGAAATTATTGAGAAAGTATCAGTTTTCTAAGATATGTATGTATTGATGTATACTAGATTTGGGTATGTGATACGAAGAGTGGCTGTATTATTTGTTTGATAAAAAATGATATTTAGGTTACACAAAAAAATCTACAACTCAAGTTATAACCCAACTGGATAAAATATATTGGTTTTATTTTAATTAAATGATAAAAAATAGATAAAGATAGTAAATGGGTCAAAATTAGAAAAAAAAAATGATCATGATAATTTGAGAAAAAACCCTTGGAATGATGAAATTGGATAAAAAAATGAACAAAAAAAATCAATCCGAGCCAACTAGAGTTAGTATGATAGACATGTAACTTAGATAATAAAGAGTGAGCTAACAGGGGTTAACTTGCTAAACCCGCAATCCAGGTTATGAGATTGAGATAACCTGAAAGAAAAAAAAATTGAAGAAAACCACAATACCAATTTTTTTATAAAAAAAGACTAATATTGAACGATAAAATCAAAAAAAAAATAAGTAAAGAAAAAAAAATAGAAACTCATGTTAACATTTCAAACTCATGACTTGAGTCATTAAACTGGAAGCACTATACATAAAAAAGCAACAAAACTTAATCCCCAACAAATCAAATATTGAATGATGAAATTGAAAAAAAAAAGATCAATTATGAAAAAGGATCCAAAACAAAAATAGCAATTAAAAGAATTGGAATACAACTTAAAATAAAAAATAAATTAGAGAGAACTTACAATTTTATTATTAAAGGGTGAAATTGAAAGTAAAAATAATTTTAACAAAAGGACAAAAAAATAAAAATAAAATGAGGATTAAATTGAAAAAAATAATATACCATAAGTTTGGATTGAAGGATTAAATTAAAACCAATAAGAATTGTACAAAAAAATCAAGAAAAAAAATTAAAAATCAAAATAGTAAGGATCAAAGAGGAAAAAACAACACAAGATAAATTGGAATTGAATAATGAAATCTAAAAAAAATCAAAACTTTACAAAAGAGCCTAGAACAAAAAAATAGCAATAAAAAAAAGGAATTAAATCCGAAGGAAAAACAAATTGAGAGGCTACTTTGAAAATTAAGAGGGTCATATGCAAAAACCGATGAGAAGAGAGAAAAGAAAGGGAAAAACAAAAAGGCATATGGTGCCGAATTAGAAATCTATTGATGACATGCATAGGCAAGTGATGGAGGGGCCGCCAAGACATTTCAAATGCCTCCTCAAAAGTCGATGTCTGGTCATTGAGCGATATTGCACACGCCGCCCGAATATTGTGGCCATAACCCACGAGTTAACGTGTAACACACACATCAACCATCTATTTTTAATAATATTTATTGCAAAGTAAAGTACCAATCTGCCTCTCAGACCTCTTAATTATAACAAAAAAAACAGAGTAAAATAACTAAAATGACCTTGGATGAAAGTTGATTTTTCTTTACTACAATGGCATCCTAGTCATTTTACTATGTATTTGTAATGGAAAACCCAAAACAGCCCCTCCCTACCCAGTTCATTTTTTTTAATTATAAGGACAAATAAATACTTTTGTTGTGCATAAAAAGGTGAAAAGACCTCATTACCCCAACATCAAAGGCAATTTATTGTCTTGAGGGGGGGAATTTTTCTTTTGGCTGCTCTAATCCATAGTGCTACTAGGTCTAGAGTTACAGTGTTTGAAAATATAGATTTCACCCTTTCGTTTTAGTTTATTTTGTTATTGTTTTAATGAGAATCAACGAGCATCACCATAGAATCCATTAAAGGTTCCAAGTGGGTCAATTACAAGGTCAAAAACTAAAAAGATTCGAGAGAAATTGATTGGGATGATTTATGATGTTTAGGTTAAAAAGTAGCAAATCTACCAAACTTAACCTTCATGTCCTTTTTGAGTCATATATGAAGTTACATGTGGAATTTTGTTTCAACTCTAGTTGGGATGAAAACTAGACATCTCAAGCTTTCTATCCATTTATGGTAAGCCCAGTAACTCATCCAAACGAGAGAGAAAGACATGTTTGAAGTCAGGCCTAAGATCTACCTGCAAACAAGAATATTTGAAAGAATATTTAAGTTTTTTTGGAAAATTAAATAAGATTAATTTGAGGAAAGTCAAGAAAGGAAATAAGATTAAAAATATATTTAAAAATTTTATTAAAAAAACTATTATTATGTGATATTTTTTAAAAATCTAACAACACATTATGTTAATAATTATTTGCTTTCTAAACTACATGTAAAACTACAAAGAATGAGAATAATATTGCAAGCTTGTGCATATTATAATTTTATTTTATATCAAAGAAATCTCTAATACCAATTTTTAACATGGTTTTACGACCTCAAATAAGATTTATATTGATATTATTTGGAAGAAAACAATCTTTCTTTTCTTTTATATAGAAAATAATTTTTTTAATATATAATTTCATGATGTGGGACAAAAGAAGATTTAAAACCTAATAAAAAAAAAGAAGAAGTTAAGAAGAAAAAGCCAAAGAAAGAGAAGAAAAAGCCAGAGAAGAGAAGAATGGTGGTTGGATAAGTTTGCAACTTTGCAAATTTTATTCAATTCATCAAAACTGTCTAATATTTAGAAAAATAAAAGATATAAATATTAAAACCCTAACTAGAATAAAAAAATTGGGCTCATAACCCAATAAATAGAATATCTAACAATAGTTAAATCAAACTCAATAAATAAAGTCTAATTAAGAAACCTCAACTAAAAATTCAAATAAATTAAACCCAAAAACCTAAGCTAAAACCCAATCTCTTAATGGTTTGGGCTACCCTTCATCATCTATGATCATATGAGTGCATAAATAATGTATTGAGTTCGGTGTCCCCATCAATTCTCCTAGGATTGGAAAAACTCGAACCCGTCGAGTGTAGTTCAAGACAACTCCAATAATGCTCCCAAAGATCATGATCAAATTGTTGTGATGTCCCACTAATAATTCAAGTATAGTCTGAATCTCATCTAGTTCATATATTGGGAATCGTTGAAGTTCACCATCCTTAGTAAAAATAACTTGTGCATCCAAAGTAACATTAATATATTTCTTTTGTGCCAATAATAAAGATAATATGGTAGAGATATCAAAAGGAGCATCAGGGATAGACTGTTGTGTTTTATATATAACGAGGTCATTCATGTCAAAAGTAGAGCTAATATCAAAGTTTAGTGGCAATTTAATGACATAACTATTTGATTCAATCATTTGCAACACTTTAAATGTTCTAACACTACTCACTTGTAATTTATGACCGGTTTCCAAATAACATCATTCAGTTTTAATCTGTATCATAAAATAATCTTCAACATTAAGTGCATCATAATACTAATGTAAATCAGCTCGAAGTTTTTATTGTTCATTACTTACTTGACTATATTTTATGATCTTGATATGTAAATTATAAACTCTATATGTAAAAGACTCAGTTGAATCAAACATTTTAGAGTGAGGATATATAGAAAGAAGTTCTACATGCTTTTTAGGTTCGTAACTATGAAAATTATATGATTGGGGGTGAGGGGTGGAACAAATACTATTTGAAGCCTTAGTAGATATAGTTTGAACATAATCTACTAAATTAGAATTATCTTTATCTTTCTCATCACGTATTAATGGTAAGGGATTAGGGAGTTCAACATGTTGCTCTAAACTTATAACGTGCTGGACATCAAGCATGAGGGGGTGAGGAACGTGTTGCTTTAAACCTTTGGCGTGCTGGACATCATGCATGGTGGATGGGGAATCAGGTAGTTTAAGCAGACTAATATCATAAGACCCTTCTATGATTATATTCACCTCTTCAAGCAATTTCTCTAAAGAGTTTCCTAAAACTTCTTCATCTACCACTAAAGTAGAATTATTATTTTCTTTATTAACCTCATTTTCAAACTCATTTGAAGTTGTAGTGTTACGTCCCTCTTTTTGTACATCTTTTTCATCTAAGTTACTAAAATCTTCAGGATTAAGTTTATACACTTGAACACAATAGTCTTCATTTTCATCTATATCTTTATGTTCTTGTAAGACTAAGGGTTTAGAGGTACAATTAACAAAGATATGACCAAAACCTTTATATTTAGCATATTGAACCTTTGAACTCTTCCTAAACATTTCATTGATGACTCGTTTGCTCTTATTTTTTTTATAAATTTGGCCAATACTAGGATTAGACCTATAGGGTGGAGCACCTAATAAAGTCTCAATAATTCTAAATTAAGACCTAAAAGGGGTCTTAAAAGGATCTTGATGTTTTTTCCATTGACTCTTTATAAACAACTCATAATATTGCACTATAATATAGGCTTGGTCAAGAGTAACCTCTTTTCTAAAATCATCATTTGAACTTTTATAAATCTACACAAAGTCATGGTTTTATTTTCCCTTATAGAACATCTCATCATTTAATCATTAAATTGTGTTATGTACTCATTAATAGACTTATTTCCTGTTTTGGATTGTTCCATTAGTCTAATAGTTTATACCTATAAGTCTAGGGTAGGTACTTCTCATATAGTTTTTATTTTATTTTAGTCTAATCAGTTATGAGAAGTTTACCTCTCATCTTTAAATAATTCTCAACATCTTTCCAATAAAGTTTGGCTTCACCAATGAGCATCATCTCTGTCATAACCTAATTTTTTATTTTTTATTTTTTATTTTTATTTTATATAAATAAAATTATGAAAATAAAAATGAAATGAAATGATGAATGAAATGAAAAAAAATGGAATGAATGAAGAAAAATTAAGATTTGGGCCAAGACAACACAAATTGGAAGCTTTGAGGGTTAATCAGGTTGGATTTATAAATTTGGGAGCCAATTTTGGTAGAAAGAGAAAGAATTAATAAGTTTTGGGACTTAATTGAACTTTGAATTAGTTTAATCAATGAAATCATGGGCTTAATTGAAGAAATACCAAAGTTTAGAGCTAATTTGGGTCAAAATTACAAGAAATTAAAGTTCAAGGAACAAAGTGAAAAGGCGGGGTGTACTATAGGGAGTTTAATTGACTTTTTTAGGGGTAATTTTAAAAAAATTAAAATTTAAAGAATCAATTAAGGACTAAATTGATTAAATTAGAAGCCATGGACTGTTTTGTAAAAGGCGTTGAAATCCAGGAATCTAGTTACAATTTTGCCCAGAGGTTTGATTAAAAAATATCAAAACTTAGATGATCAAATTTAAAAAAGGTCGTTCCACCCCAGAAACGACATTGTTTTTCGTTTCCATTCTTCATATTCTTCCTCTAAAAACAGGGGAAGCCATCGGCGAAGAAAAACAGGAAAATGCCACCCAGACAGGCGGCTCAACACAGTCAAATGTAGACGGTGGTCTACCCAAGGATTCCAAGCCAACCACATTCCTCCCCAAACACACAGTCCGCGTCAAAATCCATCTCCAACAGTCCAGCCATAGCGGGACTATTAGAGCCCGAGTCCTTACAGGAAACCAACTCCTCCCACATCATGCTTATCAGGAAAAGAGACTGAAGGTAACGAAGAGTCCCCTATAAATACCCAAAAGAACAACCAGAAAAAGAGAGGGAAAAAAAAAAGAAAACCAGAAAGCAAAAAGAACATAGAAAAAAAAACGCAGGAGAGAAAGAGACCGGGAAAGAGAGAGAGAGGACTGAAAAAAAAACTAAAACAAGAAAAGAAAGGAACAAAGAAGAAGAACGAAAGGAAGAGTAAGAAGAAAAGGCATTGTCTAGAAGTGCACCA
>Ga0325400_1005368_pt1 | contig 12050 bp, 14 predicted proteins | sample PopdelMetagenome_2_FD_205662 | JGI IMG/M metagenome (GOLD analysis project Ga0325400, IMG submission 205662) | Populus deltoides microbial communities from Bellville, Georgia, United States - Xylem-PdKOR-R1 | ecosystem: Host-associated > Plants > Phyllosphere > Stem > Wood/Secondary xylem...
CTGCGGCCTGAGACCGGACGGCGCGCCCGGTCGTGGGACGATCGGCGGGCCAGGGCCTCTAGCTCAACTGGCAGAGCAGCGGACTTTTAATCCGCGGGTTGTGGGTTCGAGCCCCACGGGGCCCACCGCCTGAGCAGCGCTTTCACGCCCCTTGGGCCGCCGTGAGCCCCCGGGGACGGGCGATGTGGTCACACGATGGTCACGATCTTGGTCACGGCGGCGCGGGACCAGCGCTGCGGCGCGCTCCGCGGCGTCGCGCCCGACGCCCGGCAGCAGGTGGCTGTACGTGTCGGACGTGAGGGTGATCGAGGAGTGTCCGAGCCGCTTGGAGACCACCGCGATCGGCACGCCCGCGGCGAGCATCAGCGAGGCCTGACCGTGGCGGAGGTCGTGCAGGCGGATCCGGCGGAGGCCGGCTGACGCGGTCATCTCCGCGAAGCGCGTCGTGACGTGGTTGGGGAGCACCGGCGTGCCGTCCTCCCGGGCGAAGACGAGCCCGTGGTCGTTGTACGCATCGGCCCACAGCGCCTTCTCGGCGTCCTGGCGCAGGCGGTGCTCGAGCAGCACGTCGAGCGTGGCGGAGTCGAGGTCGACCAGGCGATGGTCGCCGCTGGCGGTCTTGGGAGGGCCGAAGGCGATGCCGCGGTGCCCCTGTTCGCAGGACGGACAGGGGTGCCCGCGTCCGTCCTCGACCTGCAGCACCTGCTGGCGGACCGTGATGACGCCCCGCGGGGTGTCGACGTCGGTCCACCGCAGCCCGAGCGCCTCACCGCGGCGCAGGCCCGTAGCGGCCATCACCTCGAAGAGGACGCCGAGACGGTCATGCGCGGTGTGGTCGAGGAAGGCCCCGAGCTCAGCCGGGTCCCACGGCACGACGCGGGGCCGGGTGACCTTAGGCAGCTCGAGGTCGGTAGCGGCGTTGAAAGCGACGAGCCGCCTGCGCTTGGCGCTGGCCAGGGCCGAGCGCAGGGTGGCGCGCACCCGCTGCACGGTGGCCGGCCCGGCCGGCGGGCGCCCCGAGGCGGTCGAACGCATCACCAGTGCCAGGGCCTCCTCGACGTGCACGTGCCGCAGCTCACCGAGCCGGAGGTGCCCGATGGTCGGGACGAGATGGGTGCGGACGTGCTGCCGGTAGGAGCGCAGGGTGGTGGGCCGCAGGCCGCTGGCCTCCTTCACCTCGAGCCAGCGCAGCAGGTAAGCCTCGACCGTCAGACCGGTGTCGTGAGTGGCGGTCCCTCCGGCCACCCCGTCAACGAGGGCGGCGAGCGCGGCCTCGGCCTCTCGGCGCGTCGCGAAGCCTCCACGCTTGACCTGGCGCCTCAGCTGCCAGCGACCACCCGTACCCATCCCGGGGCCGAGGTCGGCAACGAAGCACCAGGAGCCGTGGTCGATGCGGCACGACTTCTTCCGACCCCGAACATCTGATTCTTGAGGGCACGCACAGCGCTTGAAAACAGAACCCTTCACTTCGACCCTCCTCCGCAGTTCTCCATGGCCCCCTACGCCCTCTGACCAGCGATGACCCACCTTGACGAAGTCCCCGCGGATTTGCAAGGTGTTCTGGTGACACTTTCACACACGCCCTCCCAAACTCCCTTGTCTGTGGCGTTGCAATTCGCCTCTCCTCGTCTCAGAAATGTCCTCCTCGTTTCACTGAGTCCGGCCTCGTCCGGCTGCGTCCGCCTGGTCCGGTCGTGAGCCGACACGTCACGCGCCTGCCGCGGCCGCACGATGCCGGTCGCCGGGGGCGCTTCACGGGTCTCGTGCTGCCCCGCGCCCGGCCTGAGCGCTTCGCGATGGTTCCCGAGCAGCTTCTCGAGGCCGATCTACCCGCCACCGCTGTGCGGCTCTACGGACTGCTGCTGCGGTGCCCCGTAGTCGACGGCGCTCACGTGCAGTCCCGGGCACGCTTGGCAGAGCGGCTTCACCGCTCCTTGGACACGGTCGACCGCGCGGTCGGCGCCCTGGTCGACGCGGGGTGGATCCAGGTAGCTCACCGCTTCTCCGACGGACAGCAGATCGCCAACGCCTACGTCGTCATGCCGACGCCTACGGGTGGCCACGACGAGGCTGCCGCGTTAGGGAGCTCCGTCGCTGGCGTGCCTAGGGCCCCCGTGGACAACGATCCGGTGGCTGCCGGGGCCTCGGCACCTGTGGACGAGCGTCCAGCCGGCTACGACGGCAGGGCCCCGCTTAGGGGTAGCCGCACATCTGCGGCCCGGGGGGCCGCACTGATGCGGCACGGAAGAGAGTCCTTGACCCAAAGAACCTCCTCCCCCTCCCCTCCTCACCACCTGCACCGCGACGGTGGGGACTCCTCAGCGGCGGTACAGCGACTCCAGCAGCCGGCGCAGCTATGGCTAACGACGGACTCCACAGACGCTCGCCGGAGCCAGCGCCTCGTCCGCCAGCAGGCGTGGGAGGAGTTGGCAGCCGGTGGGCTGCCGGTGTCACGTGCAGCTGTCACTCGCCGCGCCTGCGAGTTGCTGGGTGCCCGCCTGGCACGACCGTGAGCCCCATCGACACTTGCCGCCGTGGCTGCGTACGCGGCCGGAAAGGCGGGAGCAAGATATGCATCTGGTACCCAGATGCGCCGTCGCTGCCGCGCCGGACTCCGCCTGCCGCGCATTGCGGGCCCCAGCGGGGGCGACGGTAACCGAGCGCGGTCGCTATCGGTGACGCCGCCCAGAGGCCGCTCAGAATCTCAAGCCCGGCCCATTCGGCGCGATCACATAGGACGGGGTAATGAGGGGAATCCCGCCCTATGACGGCAACCCCGCCCGGCTGTCGCCTGCGGCACCTACCGTCGAGGGGTGGTCTTCCCCGCCCCTCCCGATGTCGACGAGGACGCCGACGCCAGCTCCAACCGGAGCGTCGGCCTCAACGGCGAGATCGGCGGCAACCTCGAGTCCGATCTTCCCGCGGCCCCTGCCGTCCACACCGGTCCGCGCGACCGTGCCGATGACGATGGCGACGACCTCGATGACGAAGACGCCCTCACCGATGTACAGGTCGAAGGGCAGCTGCAGCTCGGCTCCCTCGGCGTCTTGCCCGAGCTAGCCGGGCTGCCCGAGCGCGAAGCCGCCTACGCCCGCGCCGCCCGCGCGAAGAACACCCTGTGCGGGTACCGCTCGGACTGGGTCGACTTCACCACCTGGTGCACCAGCCACGACGCCGACCCGATGCCCGCGACACCGGCTGCGCTGACCGGCTACCTGGTGGCCCTGGCGCAGGCCGGCGCCAAGGTGGGGACGCTCTCGCGCCGCCTGTCCTCGATCAAGTTTGCCCACGCCAGCGCCGGGCACCCCGACCCCGCCACCCACCCCCGCGTCATGGCCGTCTTGGAGGGCATCCGCCGCATGCACGGTGCCCCACCGCAGCAGGCGACCCCGCTGATGCCGCCGCTGCTGTTCGACGTGCTCACGGCCTGCCCGACCACGCGCACCTGGCCGATGCCAGCCGCCACCGCGTCGGGTCGTCGCTCGAGGTCAGCAGTCAGAGCACCGGAGCCGGACCTGCTGGGGGCCCGTGACCGCGCGCTGCTGCTGGTGGGCTTCGTCGGCGCACTGCGCCGCAGCGACTCACCGCCCTCGAGGTGGCCGACGTCGCCGAGCACCCCAACGGCCTGGTGCTGTCCCTACCGCGGTCCAAGACCAACCAGACCGGCGAGCATGCCGAGCTCGTCGTCCTGCCCCGCGCGGGCAACCCCGACCGCTGCCCCGTCCTGGCGCTGGAGCGCTGGCTGGAGCTCGCCGGCATCACCGAGGGTCCGGTGCTCCGGGGCGTCACCAAGGCCAACCGTGCAGGTGGGCGGCGGCTGCACCCAGAATCGGTGACCGCCTTGATCAAGGGCGCTCTGGCGCGCACCGGCGCCCCGACCACCGGGTACAGCGGACACTCCCTGCGGGCGGGGTTCGTCACCTACGCCCACCTGCGCGGCTCGAGCGACCGGGCCATCGCCCACCAGACCCGTCACCGCTCGATGGCCTCCCTGGGGGGCTACGTGCGCGTAGCCCATGCCTGGACTGACAATGCCGCGACCTCCCTGGGCCTGCGATGCGCGGGTCGCCCTACTGCTCGTTGACGTGGGCGACGAGGATCAAGTGGATATCCGCAGCGTTGACAATGAGGCGCTCCACCCCCAATGCAGCAACCGCCTCACTGGCTCCCTTTCCTTTGATTTTTATGGGACTCCCGAGAGCAATGTCGCGTTCCTCCCTCGCGGACTCCGAAAGGGAGAAGCTCGCTAGCTGCCCCTCGACCTCCCGCCCATCCTTCAGTGATAGGCAGACGTAGGGGGTCTTCCCCTTCGGCCTGTCGCCCAAGGCGTAGGTCCAGATGCTCATCGAGGGCTCGTACTCACCGCGTCGTCCTCGGCGCCGGATGCGGTAGAGACCCCAGGCCAAGGCACAGGCGACCGCCAGGAGCAGAACTGAAGACGCGGCGACCCTGCGTAGGTGCAAACCGAAGTACACGGACCCCTCTCGCACCCACGCGCCAATATTGACGAGCGGGCCGTGGGACTGTGGTGGCAAGAGAGCAAGGACGACCAGCGGGACACCAGTGGTGAGCAGTCCGACCGCGACGAGCTCAAGAACTTCCTCAAGCGCGCTGACGCTGCCACGAAGGCGGGTGCGACTCAGTAGCTGCTGGTGGAGCCATCCGGGGATGAGCGCGAAAAGGAGGAGCAGCGCGCCCACGGAGCCGGGGAGCATGGGCGTCAGTCGTCTGCTTGGTCGTCCTTGGCGTCATATGCGGTCACCGACATCGTGGGGGGAGTGAAGTCGGGCGGAAGGCCGGTGGTCTGGATGATCTGGATGCCCTTCTCGCCACGACCCTCGCTGAGTTCAACGCGCTCCGGCTCCTGCTGGCCGGGTCGTGAGATGGGTCGGTCACTCGACGGTGTCATCACATCAGTATGACGCCCCTGGCCCAGTAGAGGACACCACGTGCGAGAGGAGGTACGTGTCTTTTGGTCGGATCGTGGGCCAGCCTGGAGTCGGTGAAAGTTGGCGCCGTGCGCCGGTCATCCCGCGGGACGCTCTAGCGCGTCTTGGATGAGTGGAAGGTAGCGAGTGACCTGCTCGCGGTCACTCTTCTTCTCCGTTTCGGAGAGTCTGCTGTAGGGGGTGCCAATCTGTCGTTCCCATCTGGTGATCAATGACGCCGGAATCGTCAGGGACCCGTCATCATTCTTTACGCCCTGGTCGTGCATGTATCGCTGCCAATGCGCCCACCGCTCGTGCTCGAGGGACGCCAACTCCTCGACCAGGCCCTCCAGGACCTCGCGTGCTGACGGTTGCACTGCACTCCTCAGATCAACTTGGCCGCGGCGAGCTGCTGGTAGTGCTGGCCCAGCACCGTCAACTCGCAGGCTCTGGAGAGCATTGCAGCGTGCCACATGTGCGGCGCATCCACTGGCCGGACGAGGTTCACTCGCACGTAGGCCTGCAGCACTTTGAAAGTTGCGGTGTTGGCAGGGTCTGGCGCGGGGAGATCCGGGTCAGCCTCTTGCTCGGCCGTCCGTTCGGGCTCGAATGAGGGGTCGAGTCGAAGCTGATGTGCCTGCGTGGGGAAGTGAGTGGCAATTGCCTGCAGGTCCGCCAGCGCTAGTGGGGGGGTCGTCTCGCGCAGGGAGACGAAGGTCTTGACGTTCGTCTTGAACACGGGGCGCTGTGCCCAGGGACCAAGAGACTGGTCGATGTGCGCATAGACACTACCCGGCGTCACCTTGCCGATGAGATTTGCTGCGGCGCCGTTCAATGCATCCACCAGCAGGTTGGTGAAGACTCCGCTTCCTTTTTCTTCTATCGCGTACTGGTCAGCTGTAGAGGCTGTGAGAATTGTAGTGCCCTCTCCCAGTGCTGCCGTTAGCTCATTCCCCTCGACGCTTCCAGCAATGCCACTGTGACAGCTGTCAAGAATGATTATCTTGTTTCGAGCCCGCGAGCTGTTCGCCAGAGTCATGACCTCGCTCAGCGCGAGCCCATCATCACCGACTGCGGTGTCGCTTCCACAGAGGTAACCGCCCGTGGCCTCGATATGGCCGTGGCCAGAGAAGTAGAAGAGGGCGATGTCGGCGTCATCGGCGAAGACTTCCCGGACCGCCTCCTTCAGCGCAGTCCTGGAGATAGCGCTGGCGGCGTTGTCCGACACCATGATTCGAGGTGTGGGAAAGTTGACCGTTCCGTCAGCGTTTCGCTCCAGGCAGGTTGCGACCGAGTAAGCATCTTTCACGCACCCGTACAGTCGAGGGAGGGTCCGATAGTGGTTGATTCCGACGATCAGGGCCTTGCGCACAGCGAGCCTCAGAGGGAGTCAATGAAGTTGATGAGGTTCTGATCTTTCCAGACGTACGTCGACACTCCGGAGAGGTCAGTTCGATCATCGGTGTACGCCCAGATGCCCCGCAGGGGCTTACCCTCCTCCTTTGCGCACTCAATTTCCCACTTCTGGCCAGTGGACTTCAGTGAGTTCTTGCTCACAAGAACGATGACGCCATCGGAACGCTTGATGCGCGTGCGCACGCGCTTCTTCCATTCCGTGTCGTAGGGCTCCTTCACCGACATGTCGATGAACTTGTAGGGCTTGCGGGGAGACAGAGTCTGTCCCTTGAGGAAGTCGCGCTGGCGCTCGTCCTCGATGGCAAAGGCGATGAAGATGGTCTTCGGGTCCGCCACGTTGACCTCCACAGACGTCGTCGTCCTACGTTGGAAGGGGCAAGGTGCTGCCTCACAGAGAGTCAAGCACTCACCACTGACAGGCGTCACCTGCGTGCTGGACCGTGGACCCTCACGCGGCGTGAGTCCGCCACGTGGCTGCGGTAATCGCTCGCTGAGCGCGCACCCAGGGGCCGGTCCAGCTGGCCTCGCGTCGTGCCAGGTGCGCTCACCACCGCCTGCTGCTCGCCTTGCGCACCCCTGGGGCGTCGAGGACTTCACCGGCGTCGAGCTGCCAGCGGCGGACGTCGCTGGGGCCGAAGGCGGAGCGGGGACCGATCTGCAGGTTGACACCTCGGTCAGCGCGTTCGGCGAGGCTGGCCAGAGTCTGGGCGGCGCTGAGCCGCCAGCCGGCCTGCAGGGCGAACCCGAGGATGTCCGCTGGGGGAAGGGGGTAACCGGCGCGGTGCAGTGCCTTGAGCGCTGCCCCGGCTCGCTGTCCGTCTGGGCCCGCGAGGGCGTTGTAGTCAGGGATGGTCATGAGCTCGGCCAGGGCGATGCCCACGGTGGGGGCGAGGTCCCATGCGGGTGGCTGCACGTACTCCGGGCGCGCGTCGAGAACCTCTGCACTGGTGCGCAGGCGCCAGGCGCGACTGTCGAACTCGGTGGGGCTGAGCACGCACAGGGCGTGGTTGCTGGTCAGTCCACCGTCGAGCTCAGCGATGTCCTGCATCGAAGGGGCGACCGCGACGGTGACCCGGCGCCGAGGCGGAAGGGAGCGCATGAGCGGTGCTCGGACCTGAGCGCGCAGCGTGCGAACGAGCCGGTCAACCTCAGGGTGGTCGCGGGGCACGGTGGCGCTCGGAACCCAGACGTCGACCCGTTCTCCCAGCTCGGCTGCCTGTTGGGCGCTCCATCGGGCGGCCAGGGTGAGCGCCGCCCCCATGCCTGCGGCGTAGTAGTCGACAACGGCAGAGCGGACAGACACCGATGGCTGCATGCCCGCACCGTGGCAGTGGCCTGTGACATCGCCGGGCCACACCGGGCCACACCGGGCCACACCGGGCCACACCGGGCCACACCGGGCCACACCGGGCCACACCGGGCCCGCAGCCGACCATCTGTGGGCCACACCGGGCCCGCAGCCGACCATCTGTGGGCCGTGGAGGGCCTGGTCGCGGTGGAGTCAAGGTGCTCCATCGGCGTGTCGATGTCTAGACGCAAGAAACGAAAACAGTTACGTTGCTTGCGTTGAAGGAGGCCCTATGAGCATCGCACCCCTCGCCCCAGAGACCTATCTGCCCGAGACCGGCGACCAGGTCGCCGACGTCTACGACTTCCTCGCTGCCCGCGAGTCCGCTGGCCTGACCCAGCCTGCACCGCGCTATTTCCTGGCTGGAGCACAGGTCGGGGAGCAGGTCGAGCTACCCGCTGAGGTCTACCGCGTGCTGCGCCAGGTCGTGGAGGCGATGCGCCACAACCTCGCCGTCACGGTCGTCCCCCAGAGCCGCACCCTGACCACCCAGGAGGCCGCCGGCCTGCTGGGAGTGAGCCGGCCCACGGTGGTCAAGCTGCTGGACGAGAACAAGATCCCCTTCGAGCGGGTCCGCACCCACCGACGGATCCTGCTCACTGACGTGCTGGCCTTCCGCGAGCAGCGCCGCCTGGATCAGTACGCCGCGTTGGAGGACATGGGCAGCGACCTGGACGACGACACGGACGTGGAAATGGTCCTGCAGGACCTGCGTCAGGCCCGGCGAACCGTCGCCGCCCGTCGGCGCTCGTCCCAACCCTGACCATCCCGGTCTGGCTTCACAGCTGGGCTGGGGTGGTCAGGCACTGATGCCGGCAGCAGCGACCCGGCACCTGCCCGAGCGGAGATCACCATGTTCATCGGTTTGCTCGACTCCTGCGTGCTGTGGCCGAGCCTGCAGCGCGACTTCCTGTTGTCCTTGGCCGTCGAGGGGATGTACCGCCCTGCCTGGAGTTCAGCAATCCTGGCTGAGCTGGAGGAGAACGAGCGGACCAAGCTCACCCGGCGCGGGTTCACCGAGGATCAGGCGGTCGCGCGGGCTGCACGCGTGGTCGCGAACATGCGCAAGGGCTTTCTGGACGCCGAGGTCCAGGGGTGGGAGCCCTTGGAGGGCACCTACGGACTACCTGACCCTGACGACGAGCACGTGCTCGCCGCAGCGGTGATGGCCGGCGCCGGGGCGATCGTGACCCTGAACCTGAAGGACTTCCCCGCAGACCGGGTGCCGACGACCGTGCAGATCCTGACCCCCAGTGAGTTCGCCTACAACACCGTGGCGCTGTCTCCGGTGCGTTCCGGGCGTGCCGTGCAGGAGATTGCCGCGCGCTCGGGGCGTCTGGGCCCGGTCCGATCGACGACTGACGTGCTGGACGTCCTGGAGGCGCGCTACGCCCTGACCGAGGCCGTGGCCCTGCTGCGTGAGGCCCTGGAACCGGCGTGACCACCTGAGGTGGAGCCGTGCCGCCGGCCGGCGCGGTTGCGGACACTCGCTCCTGAGCACAAAACCAGTCCGGCGTGCGGCGCCCCTGCGCCCGGTCACACCACAGGTCTCCATGTCAGTGGTCCTGCCTAGCGTGCACTGCAGCGCCGCGGTGGGCGGCGCACCAGGGTTGGAGGACCGTCGGTGGAGCAGCAGCACCCTTCCCAGACCACGGCTCAGGAGCTCCTTCGGTGGCTCGGCGAGACCGCACACGTCGCCTACCCGCCCGCCTCGCTGGTCGGCCGGCTCGCCACATTGATCGGCAAGGAACCGATCGTGTTCAAGGACGCCGCGATGACCACCGAGCTCGGCCGCTTCGTGGGCCGCATCGTGGTTTTCACGGCGACCCACGTCTTCGTCCAGACGAGCACGCGCCACCAGGGGACACCCGCCGGGATCGACGGCGAGGTGCAGATCCAGGTCCTGCCTCGCCGGGCTCTGCAGCGACTCGAGCACAGCGGCCCGGTCAACCTGAGTCCGACGCACGAGCAGCAGAGCCACTGGCCGTGGCCTGTGCTGGTGGAGTTGACCTACGAAGGCGGCCTGAGCTTCCCCTTGCCGCTGAACGGGGACCAGTGGCGCTACGGATTGAGCGAGGAACTACTGCCCGGGCTCTTAGACGATCTCGCCGACTGACTGGACGGGGTTGTCCGACCCAAGTCCTACCGTTAAGACATGATCAGCCAGGGGTGGCCCCAAGACCGGTACAGCGGCCCCGGGGGCGGCCTGTCCACCGGACCGGGTGGGGGCCTGTCGACCGGACCCGGCGGGGGCCTGTCGACCGGACCCAGCGGCGGGATGTCCACCGCACCTGGCGGCGGCATGTACCCAGATCCGTGTGACCACCCGTACCGAAGCAACAGGCCTCCGCTGGTCGTCTTCATCTAGGAACTGCGCCGACGCGGCCTAGAAGCCCAGGCGGATCTGCTGTCGCACCATCTCTGACGGGCGGAAGCAGCTCGCGGCTCCCGGCGATGTAGCGGTCGTTCAAGCCGCGTCGATGAGCTGCCGCAACACGCTCATGGGTTGACCGGTCTCGCCGTAAGAGCTCCCCGTGGCCCCGAGGGATCGACCAAGACGGTGCAGATCGCGCCCCCGGCGCGCCCCGAGGTGGTGAAGTGCGACAGCAGGGGAGTGCCCATGCTCGCCTCTTCTCTGACGAGCAGGCCAGAAGGCAACTCACTGAAAGACCGGTCAACGCCTTAGGTAAACAAGTGCCAGAACCACAGGGCGGCGGGAGAGACAACCGACACCGCAGTTACAACCATGTCTACTTCTTCGATGAGGCGACGCAGACGCCAAGGTCTAAGCGTCGGCGACGCGCCAATCTGCACCGGGGCCGGCAGAGGGAGCTTGACGGCGTAGTGCGTGACCATGATGGCGAACGCCAAGAGGCACCAGACGGCGAAGAGGGCCCACATGGCTGGAGACGGCGCCTGCTGCATGGAGGCCACGACCGTAAGGGCTCCGACAGGAACGACAGCAGCCACGGCTCCGACGTACAACCGCGTGAGCCGCCGGTGGCACTTGAAGCGCCAGGTGCTGAGCGGGGGCGCCTTGGCGGCTTCCAGGACTCCGCAGATCGCCCGCTCGGCGCGGTATAGAGCTGCCGGTGCGTCACCGGTCTCGTCGACGGCGAAGGTCACTCCGGTGCGCGTGACGGTCAGATCGGCTCGAGGCTCGCTTCGGCGACTTAGGACGAGGTGCCCGATGCAGGCGTCACCGAGATCCTCGAGGTCGCGGGCGCTCTCCGCGCGGAAGGTCTCTTCAGCGGTGATGTCCACCCCGGTGCCGTCATAGTCCAGGGCTGCCACAAGGCACTCCACGTGGCGCAGGCGAAGCTCGACCGGCGCGTAGGACCGGCCGAGTGCCGCGGGCAAGTACGTGAGGGTCAACGGCCTTCTCCATGGGGGACTCCCAGGAGGCTAGGAGGACACACCGGTGCTCTTGGGTCACGACACGCCGAACACGGCAGGCTGACCTGCGGGCCAGGGGGAAACCGTCCCAGTTCCTAGGTAGTGAGACGGCAGCGGTCTGACCCGGCAAAGATCATGCACGACGCTCGACGCGCCGTCCCAGAAGTCGTGTCCTCTGCGCCGTCCCACATGGCCCGCCCCAAGACGAGTTCCGGGACGCTGCGCTCGGCTACGCCCTCCTCGCTCAGCTCGCTGGGCCTCCACACCACCCATAGGCCAAGTCTCGATCTTCGTTCGCCGCCCGTTGGGTGAGACGGACCAACGAACAGGGCAAATGAGACTTCAGCACGCGGCGTGACGACGGCAGGCACGGTCGCCTCCAGCCCCGTTCGGTGGGCGGTCCCTCAGCGACACGGGGTGGGTCGCCCCATCGACGGCGCCCACCCCTGCGCCTCAGAGGCCCACGGCGAAGACCTGCCTGGTCTAAGCGCCGTCCACCAACCTCACATAAGCCCGACCCACCTCCGCTGCCGGCACTGCGGCGTGACCGGGGAAGTAGGGCCCGTAGTCCTCCCAGGACTCCACCAGCACCTCCGGGCTGACCGCATTGATCCGCAAGCCCCGTGGCAGCTCGCTCGCAGCCGTCTTTGCGAAGGTTCCACCGCCCCGTTGACAGTGCTGGCCACCGCCACGGTCACGATGGGGTCATCCGCCAGCACCTCAGCCATCAGCGTGAAGCTGCCCTCGTCGGCCAGGCTGGCGATCCCCCGGTGCAGCGGCTCGACCTGTCCCAACACCTTGTTGCCCAACCCCGCGCCGAAGTCCTCCAGCCTCAGCTCGCCCAGAGCCTTACAGAGGGTGACCCCGGCTACGAACCCGACAAGTTGTCGAAGCATCCCCTTATGCAGCTCGAAGGCGGTGCCGGGGCACTAGGGTGACGTTGCCGCGGCACCGCCTTCGAG